>Ga0172382_10001460_pt1 | contig 42292 bp, 43 predicted proteins | sample Leawel138RmetaG_FD_122245 | JGI IMG/M metagenome (GOLD analysis project Ga0172382, IMG submission 122245) | Leachate microbial communities from a municipal landfill in Southern Ontario, Canada - Leachate well 138R metaG | ecosystem: Engineered > Solid waste > Landfill > Unclassified | place...
GATCGATGCGGGCGACCTGAAGCGCGCGATGGCGCATGTTTCGTGGAAGAGCCACCAGAACGGGGTCCATTCGCCCAAGGCGCATCTGCGCAAGGCGATCGACATGGAAACCATCGTCAATGCGCCGCTGATCGCCGATCCGCTGGGGTTGTTCGATTGCTGCGGCGTGTCCGACGGCGCGGCGGCCGCCATTCTCACCACGCCTGAGATCGCCAGGGAACTGGGCATCGACAACCCGGTGACGATCAAGGCGATCCAGCTTTCCGCCAGCAATGGCAGCGAGATGCAATTCTCCGAATGGGACGGCGCCCATGTGCCCAATACCCAGGCGGCGGCGCAGCGCGCCTATGCCGAGGCCGGGATTTCCGACCCGAAGGCGGACATCGATCTGACCGAGGTGCATGACTGCTTCTCGATCACCGAGCTGGTAATCATGGAAGATCTCGGCCTGTCCGATCCCGGCCGCGCACCTGCCGATATTCTCGACGGGCGCTATGACGCGGCAGGCGCGATCCCCTGTCAGCTCGACGGCGGATTGAAGTGTTTCGGGCACCCGGTCGGCGCTTCGGGTCTCAGGATGGCTTACGAAGTCTACAACCAACTGCTAGGGCGCGCGGGCGAGCGCCAGCGGCAGGATGTGAAGTTCGGTCTGACTCACAATCTGGGCGGCGCACCGTTCAACAATGTCGCGGCCATTTCGATTCTTGGCCGCAAGGATTGAGGGAGCAGGGCAGATGCCGGGTTTGTATTTCGACGAATTCACCGAAGGTCAGGTTTTCCAGCACGAAGTCCGCCGGACCGTGCTCGACATGGACAATATGCTGTACTCCTCGCTGACCTATAATCCGGCGGCGATCCATATCGACCATGCCTATTGCGAGACGACCGAGTTCGGCAAGCCGCTGATGAATTCGATGTTCACGCTGGGCCTCGTGATCGGCCTGTCGGTGCAGGACACGACCTTCGGCACGACCATCGGCAATCTCGGGATGACCGAGACGACCTTCCCCAAGCCGGTGTTCGCGGGCGACACCATCCGCAGCGAAACCAAGGTGCTGGCATTGCGCGAGAGCAAGTCGCGCCCGACCCAGGGCATCGTCACCTTCGAGCATGTCGGCTACAACCAGCGCGACGAAGTGATCTGCCGCACCGTGCGCAACGCACTGATGATGAAGAAGCCGCAGGCATGAGGCTGCGCTCGCTCCTGTTCGTCCCGGGCGATTCGGACAAGAAATTCGCCAAGGCCCGCGAGAGCGGCGCCGACGTGCTGATCCTGGACCTGGAAGATTCGGTCGCGCCTTCGATGAAGGACACCGCCCGCGAAATGGTGCAGGGCTGGCTGGATCAGGCGGGCGAGGTCGAACCGGCGCTGTTCGTGCGGATCAACCCGCTCGATACCGGGCTGACCCTGGCGGATCTTTCCGCGGTGGTCCGCCCGGGCCTTGCCGGGATCTTGGTGCCCAAGGCCAATGGCGCCCACGATATCGAACGGATCGGCCATTATCTCGACGCGCTGGAGCAGCGCTCGGGCATCGAGCAGGGCACCGTGAAGATCGCGGTGGTTTCCACGGAAACTCCGGCGGCCATGTTCGCGCTGGGCAGCTACCAGCAGGCCGGTGAGCGGCTGGTCGGCCTGACCTGGGGGGCAGAGGACCTTGGCGCCGCGATCGGCATCACCGACAACAAGGAACCGGACGGAAGCTGGACCTTCCCCTATCAGGTCGCGCGGGCGCAATGCCTGTTCGCCGCCGCCGCCGCCGGGGTGGCGCCGCTCGATACGCTCTATGCCAATTTCAAGGACCCGGAAGGGCTGGAAGCGGATTGCCGCCGCGCCCGGCGCGACGGGTTTACCGGCCGCGTCGCGATCCACCCCGCGCAGGTCGAGACGATCAATCGCTGCTTCTCCCCGTCCGAGGAGGAAGTGGCCTTCGCCCGGCGCGTGGTGGATGCCTTCGCCGCCAATCCCGATGCGGGCACGCTCGGGATCGATGGCAAGATGGTCGACATTCCGCATCTGGTCGCCGCCCGCAAGACGCTGGCCGCCGCCGGAGAAGCATGAGATCGCGAGCGACCCTCGCCCGCATATGCCCTGTTATTAGACAAGAAACATCAGACGGAGCCTGACAAGATGAGTGAGCAACGGCCCCTGCCAACCGAGGAAGACCTGAACGCCATTCGGGAAGGCGTGCGCGCCGCCTGCGCGCCCTTCGACGACGAATACTGGCTTGCCCGCGACGACGACGGCAAGTTCCCCCGCGAATTTCACCGCGCCATGGCCGAAGGCGGCTGGCTGGGTATCACCATGCCGGAGGAATATGGCGGGTCCGGCCTGGGCGTGACCGAAGCCATGACGATGATGAACGAGGTCGCGGCTTCGGGCGGCGGCTTCGCGGCGGCATCCACCATCCACATCAACCTGTTCGGCCCGCACCCGATCGTGGTCAAGGGCACGGATGAGCAGAAATCTCGCTGGGTGCCCCGGCTGGTCGCCGGCGAGGACCAGGTGTGCTTCGGCTTCACCGAGCCGGATGCCGGCCTCAACACCACCCGGATCAAGACCTTCGCCGAGAAGGTGCCCGGCGGCTACCGGGTGAACGGGCAGAAGGTGTGGACCTCCACCGCGCAGGTGGCGAACAAGATCATGCTGCTGACGCGCACGACCAAGTTCGAGGATTGCAAGAAGCCGACCGACGGCATCACCATCTTCTACACCGATCTCGACCGTTCCAAGATCGATGTTCACCTGATCCCCAAGATGGGCCGCAAGGCGGTGGATTCGAACGCGATCTTCATCGAGGACCTGTTCATTCCCGAAGAGGACCGGATCGGCGAGGAAGGCAAGGGCTTCGGCTACATCCTGCACAGCCTCAACCCGGAACGCATCCTGATCGCCTGCGAGGCGATCGGCATCGGCCGCGATGCGCTGCGCCGCGCGGTGAAATACGCCAAGGAGCGCGTCGTGTTCGATCGGCAGATCGGCCAGAACCAGGGCATCCAGCACCCGCTCGCGGAAAAGTGGATGTATCTGGAAAGCGCCTGGCTGATGGTGGAAAAGGCCGCGCGCCTTTACGACAGCGGCCTGCCCTGCGGCGCGGAAGCCAATGCGGCCAAGTTCCTTTCGGCCCGGGCCTGCTTCGATGCGGCCTATCAGGCGGTCGCGACCCATGGCGGCTTCGGCTATGCCAAGGAATATCATGTCGAGCGGCTGTTCCGCGAAAGCGTGCTGACCCGCCTCGCCCCCATCACCGAACAACTGATCCTGAGCTTCATCGCCGAAAAGGTGTTGGAACTCCCAAGAAGCTATTGAGGTAATCCGCATGGGCATGATGGAAGGCAAGGCGGTTCTCGTCACCGGCGCCGGGCGCGGCGTCGGGCGCGGGATCGCGCTGGAAATGGCGAAGGCCGGCGCGGCCGTGGTGGTCAACGATCTGGGCGTTTCGCTGACCGGGGAAGGGCAGGAAGGCCCCTCGCCTGCCGAGCAGGTGGTGGAAGAGATCCGGGCCATGGGCGGCAAGGCCGTCGCCAGCCATGATTCCGTGGCGGATTGGGAAGGCGGCGTCGCTATGGTCAAGGCCGCCATCGACAATTTCGGCCGGATCGACGGTGTGGTGAACAATGCGGGCAATCTGCGCGACCTGTTCTTCCACAAGATGGGGCCGGACGATTTCGACGCGGTGCTGGCGGTCCACCTCAAGGGCAGCTTCAACACCAGCCGCGCCGCCGCCCCCTACTTCAAGGAGCAAGGCTCCGGCGCCTATGTCCATATGACGTCCACGGCGGGCCTGATCGGCAATTTCGGACAGGCCAATTATGCATCGGCGAAGATGGGCATCGTCGGCCTGTCCAAGAGCATCGCGATCGACATGCAGCGCTTCGGGGTGCGTTCCAACGCGGTCGCGCCCTTCGCCTGGACCCGGATGATCGATTCGATCCCGACCGATACGCCGGAACAGCAGAAGCGCGTGGAAGGGCTGAAGAAGCTCGATGCCAACAAGATCGCGCCCTTCGTGGTGGCCCTGACCAGCGACGCGGCGAAGGATGTGACCGGGCAGATATTCGGCGTGCGCAACAACGAGATATATCTGTTCTCGCAGCCGCGCCCGATCCGCACCGCGCATACTTCGGACGGCTGGACGCCGGAAACGGTGACGGAGCGGGTGTTCGACCAGTTCCGCAACGATTTCTATCCGCTGCATCGCTCGGGCGACGTGTTCACCTGGGACCCCTGCTGAGGCCATGCCGATCGATAGCGCCGCGCTGTTCGCCCATGATTTCGGCGAGACGCGCCATGCATGGCAGGCGCGCGACGCGATTCTCTATGCATTGGGGATCGGTCTTGCCCGTGATCCGCTGGATGAAGGCGACCTCGCCTTCATGGACGAGATCGCGCTCAAGGTGCTGCCGACCTATGCGGTGACGCTGGCCTCGCCCGGCATGTGGATGCGCGACCCCAGGTTCGGGATCGACTTCACCAAGCTGGTCCACATGGCGCAGGCTGCGTGGTTCGAGTATCCCTTGCCCGCCTCCGGCGAGATCGTCGGAACCGCGCGTGTCCACACGCTGGCGGATCGCGGCGAAGGCAAGGGCGCGATCATGGTGGTCGAGCGGGAAATCCGTGACGCCGCCGATGGCCGCTCCTATTGCCGCCTGCACCAGACGCTGTTGCTGCGCGGCGATGGCGGCTTCGGCGGGGAGCCGCCCGCGCGCGAGCAGGGCTTCGATTTCGCGGGTGATCCCGATGCGACCGGCAGTTTCGAGACGTCGCCGCGCGCGGCGCTGATCTATCGCCTGTCGGGGGACTGGAACCCGCTCCATCTCAAGCCGGATTTCGCGAAGAAGGCCGGGTTCGAGCGGCCGATCCTGCAAGGGCTGGCGAGCTATGGCATCGCGGGCGTCGCGGTTTCCCGCGCGCTGGGCCGGGACCCGTCCGCTGTCGGCCATCTGTCGTGCCGGTTTTCGGGCGTGGTGATGCCGGGCGACACCCTGACTTTCCGGATATGGAAGGACGGGGCGCAGGCGCATTTCCAGGGCTTTGTGGGGGATCGCAAGGTGCTCGACGGCGGCCGCATCGAATGGAGAGGGAACTGATGTCGAAACGCGATGAACTTGCCCGCCGATTGAAGGCGAACTTGCGGCTGCCGGTCATGGCCGGGCCGATGTTCATTGCCTCCACCGCCGATCTGGTGATCGAGCAGTGCAAGGCCGGGATCATCGGTTCCATGCCCGCGCTCAACCCGCGCACCAGCGAGCAGCTGGATGCCGACATCGCCCGGATTGCCGCCAGCGTGGGCGATGTGCCCTATGCGATCAATCTGGTCGCGCACAAGTCCAACTCGCGGCTGGATGCGGATCTGGAGATCGTGCTGAAGCACAAGGTGCCGATCGTGGTGCTGGCGCTGGCCGCCAATCCCGATCTGGTGCGCACCTTGCAGGCCAATGGCTCGCTCGTGTTTCAGGATGTGGTGAAGGACCGCCACGCTCGCAAATGCGCGGAGATGGGGGTCGACGGGATCATCGCGGTGGGCGCTGGCGCCGGTGGCCACACGGGCGACCGCTCGCCTTTCGCGCTGATGCAGGAACTGCGCGAATGGTGGGATGGTCTGGTGCTGCTGTCCGGCGCGATCGCCAATGGGCAGGCCGTGCTGGCGGCGGAAGTGCTCGGCGCGGATTTCGCCTATATCGGCTCGCCCTTCCTCGCGAGCACGGAAGCGAATACCCAGCCCGGCTTCAAGCAGATGATCGTCGACGGGGTGGCGGACGACATCGTGGTGACCAATTGCTTCACCGGCGTGAACGCCAATTTCCTGCGCCCCTCCATCCTCGAGAACGGCCTCGATCCGGCCCAGCTCATTCGCCCCGAAGGCAAGGCGATCAATATCGACGGCGGCGGCGACAACGCCAAGGCGTGGAAGGACATCTGGAGCGCGGGGCAGGGCATCGGCGCCATCAAGCGTTCGGAGCCGGCGGGCGACTATATTGGCTGGCTTGCGGATGATTATGCGCAGGCGCGGGCGCGAATGGGGATGCCGCCCTATCGCAGCTGAATGAATGCCGAGGCGGCGGGGCTGTTTCAGGCCGCTCCGGCTTCCGATCTTTGACGCAAGTCAAAGCGCATAATGCGTATTTAGTATACGCAAACTGTGACAAATCGGGAGCAGGAGTACTGAACCATGGCCATGACCAGAAATCCCGCCGTCAGGGATGTGCTTAATCAGGTTGTGAAAGACCCGCGCTATGCGGATGTGATGCGGGTGCCGTTGCTGGCGGTCCAGCAGGCGGCGCTGGTCGTGCTGGCGCTGGGCGCGTTCGGCCTCGGGGTATGGGGCTATATGAGCGGCCATCTTCCCCTGTGGGGTGCGATGCTGTTCAACCTCGGCGCGGTCTATCTCGCCTTCACGCCGCTGCACGACGCCTCGCACCGCGCGGTTTCCAGCAATGGCGCGCTGAACGATCTTCTCGGCGTGATCCCCGGCCAGTTGCTCCTGCCCGGCGTGAACATGACGGTGTTCCGCGCCATTCATATGGATCATCATCGCTATACCGGCCAGGAAGGGCGCGATCCCGACACCGGCTTCGTCGATCTGCCGAAATGGCTGGGCGTAACCTATCTGATGTTCGCCGATCTGCACTGGGTCGGCTGGTATTACCGCCATGGCCGGCATTACTGGTCGCGCAAGGTCGCCATCTGGTTCCATATCATGCTGGCGGCGGTGGTGATTTCCCATGTCGCCTTCCTGATGTCGCCCTGGTGGAAGGAATTCCTGCTGCTCTATGTGGTGCCGCAGCGCGTGGGGCTGGGCATCGTCGCCTATACCTTCGCGCATATCCAGCATCCCACCGGGCTGACCTGGGAGCATGAGCCGTTCCAGTCGACGGTTTACGTGCGGGGCAATTCGCCGTTCCGGCGCCTGATGTTCGGGCAGGAGGATCACACGATCCACCACCTCGTGCCGCATGTGCCCTGGTATAAATACAGGCGCGTGTGGGAACTCGCCAATGGCGTGTTGCGCAGGCAGGGCATCCCCGATCGCGGCTGGTTCGAGGGGCCGGGGGAAATCCATATCCCGACCGAGGAGGATCGCGCGCCGATCGCCATGCGCGTCGCCGGGATCGAGGATCAGGCCGAGGCCATCCGTTCCTTCGACCTCGAACCGGCCGACGGCTGCGCCCTGCCATCAGGCGATGCCGGGGCGCATGTCGAAATTCACCTGCCGGACGGGCTGGTCCGGCAATATTCCCTGGTGTCCCACGACCGGGCCACCAATCGCTATCGCATCGCGGTCAAGCGGGAGGATGGCGGGCGTGGCGGCTCGCGCGCCATGCACGCGTTGAAGCTGGGTGACGAGATCGCGGTCTCCCGTCCGCGCAACAACTTCGTGCTTTATGAAAATGCGCCGCGCTTCGTGCTGGTGGCGGGCGGCATCGGCATTACGCCGCTGCTGGCGATGGCGCATCGCCTCCATGCGCTGGGCAAGCCTTATCACCTCCATGTCTGTTCGCGCGATGAGAGCGCAATCGCGTTCCGCAAGGACCTTGCCCAGGGGCCGATGTCACGCTGCGTCACGCTGCATCTGGACCGGGCCGGGGGCGGTTCGGGCATCGATCCCGATGCAGTGCTGGGAACCTACGGACCGGAAGATCTGCTTTATCTTTGTGGTCCACAGCCTTTCATGGACTGGCTCCGCCGGGAAGCTGCGGCGAGAGGCTGGCGCGAGGACCAGATCCGCACGGAATCCTTTTCGGCCGCCATTGCCGACGACAGCGAGAACCGGGCATTCAACCTGCAGCTCGCCCGTTCCGGCAGATCGGTGGAAGTGCCGGCGGACCGAACCATCATAGATGCGCTGGCGGCGGCGGGGATCGAGGTGCCCTTCGCCTGCATGCAGGGCACCTGCGGGCGTTGCGCGGCGGATATCGTCTCGGGCGAGGTGGAGCATCGCGACGCCTATTTCTCGGACGAGGAGAAGGCCGGAAACAGGCATATGTGCCTGTGCGTGTCCCGGGCAAGGGGTGCGCAACTGGTGGTGGATCTGTAGGTCCTGATCCTAAGGGCTGAGGCGGCGAGGGCGGACAGGCCCTCGCCGCAAGCCGGATCAGGAGAAGCCAGATCAGGAAACGGAGCGGCCGACGCCTTCCCAATAGGGCGCGCGCAGATCCTTCTTGGACACCTTGCCGCTGGGCACCAGCGGGAAGCTCTCGAAGAAATCGACGCTCTTCGGCACCTTGTAGCCGGCCAGCCTTTCCCGCGCGTAGGACAGGATGTCGGCTTCATCCACCGCCTGTTCGGGCTTCACGATCACGCAGGCCTTGACCGCTTCGCCCCAGCGCGCGTCGGGCACCCCGATCACCGCCACGGCCGCGATCTGCGGATGCGTGGAAATGGCGTTCTCCACCTCGGCGGAGTAGATGTTCTCGCCGCCGGAGACGATCATGTCCTTCACCCGGTCCACGATATAATACAGCCCCTCGGCATCGCGCCGGGCGACGTCGCCGGAATGATACCAGCCGTCTTCCAGCACTTTGGCGGTGGTTTCCGGCTGGTTCCAGTAGCCCATGAAAATGGCGGGCGCGCGGATCAGCAATTCGCCGGGCTCGCCATCGGGGACATCGTTCCCTTCGGAATCCACGATGCGGAATTCGATCAGCGGCAAGGGCCGCCCGCAGCTCTGCAGCTTGGCCTCGTCATTGAGGTCATGCTCCTCCGGGCGAAGGATCGAAAAGGCGCCGTTGGCCTCTGTCGCGCCATAGAACTGCATGAACTTGCAGGGCATCATTTCGATGGCCCGCTTGATAAGCCCCAGCGAAATCGGCGAACCCGCATAAAGGGTCAGCCGCAGCGACGAGAAATCCGTGGTCTGTGCGTCGGGATGATCCAGCAGCATCTGGATCATCGTGGGGGTCAGCGTCAGCAGCGTCGGCCGGTCATGCTGGATCGTGGCCAGCACCGTGGCGGGATTGAACTGCCGCACGATCGAGATCGCGACGCCGTTGTACAGGCATTGAAAGGCGATGCCGATCGACAGGAGGTGGAAATTGGGAAGCGGGTTGATGAAGATGTCATCCGCATCCCAGTGATAGGCCGGCTCGAAATGCTCGCACAGCCGTATGCGGTTGAAGCCGCCATGGGTCAGCATCACGCCCTTGGGAATCCCCGTGGTGCCCGAGGTGTAAAGCTGGATCGCGGTATCTTCCTCGCTGATGAAGATGCCGGGCTTTTCCTCCGGCTGATCGGCGAAGATCGTTTCCAGGGTGACGGCCTCGTCGATCCAGATGGTTTCGATCCGGGCGGTGCAGGATGCGATGGCCTCGTTCCACAAATCCGCCAGCGCTCGCTCGACTATGCAAAGCCGGGTCTGGCTGTCTTCGATCAACTGCACCAGCTCGGGCACGGCCAGCCGCCAGTTGAACACCGTGAAGGCGCCGCGGGTCTTTGCCGTGCCGATCAGCGCGAAATAGAAATCCGGACTGTTCAGGCCAAAGAAGCCCACGCGATGGCCTGCCTCGACCCCGCGCGCGATCAGCCCGTTGGCCACCCGATTGGCGGCGCGATCATATTCGGCGAAGGAGATCGTGCGATCGCCCCACACCAGCGCGCGCCGGTCAGGCGTCTTGCGGGCATGATATTCGATGAATTGCCCGAGAGTGCGGACTTCCGGATAAAGCCACATCTTCGATCACTCTCCCCGAAATTGCGGTTTGCGCTTTTCGACGAAAGCGGTGAGCCCTTCCTGTGCGTCGGCGGTGCGGGCGATACGAGCCAGCGCCTGCGCTTCCAGCTCGAGCTGGGTTTCCAGCGGCTGGTCGCCCACGCTATTGAGCAGGCGCCGGATTTCGCCGAAGGCGCGCGTCGGCCCCTGGGCGAGCCGCTTTGCGATTTCCTCGGCCCTGGCGATAAGGCTGTCCGCCGGAGCGATTTCGTCGGCCAGCCCCGCCGCGACGGCGGCATCCGCATCGAGAATTTCGTTCATGATGAGGAACCGCTTGGCGCGGGCGATGCCCATGCGCCGCGCGAACATCACCGAGGAACTGGCGTCGTTGGAATAGCCGATGCCCGCATAGGCCGCGACGAACTTGGTGGACGGCTCGACCAGGACGATGTCGGAGCCGGCGATGGTGCCGGTCATCCCCCCGGTGCAGATGCCCTGGATCGCGGCGACGATCGGGGCGTCCATCCGCTGCAGGCGGGCAATGCCGACATGCAGGTCGCGGGTCCATTCCTTGATCAGCTTCGGCAGGTCCTCCTTCGCCGCCTGGAACTTGCGGACGTCGCCGCCGAAGCTGAAATTCTTGCCCTCGGCGGTAATCAGCACGGCGCGGACCGAACGGTCTTCCGAAATGTCGTCCGCAATATCGCCGAATGCGCTGCAGAATTCCCCGTCGATCGGATTGCCGCGATCGGCCTGGGTGAAAATAATGCGCGCCAGCGCGCCGTCGCGCTCAAGTCGCATGCTTGGATTGGTCATCTCGGTCCTCTCAGTCGAATGTCAGCACGGCCTTGATGCACTTGCCGTGATGGCCGTCCTCGATGGCCTGGTTGATATCGTTGAAAGGATAGCGCGAGATGATCCGGTCCACCGGCAGGCGGCCGGCGGCATGGTGCTCGATCAATTCGGGCAGGAAGCCGGTGATGTCGCTGTCGCCCTCGATGATGCCGCGAACCGTGCCGCCCATGGTGATGAACTGGACGAGCGGGACGGGAAGGGCCGCATCGAGCGAGCCGGGCACGCCGATCAGGCCGATCCGGCCCAGCGTGCAGACCATGTTCACGGCCTGCTCGACGGCGGGCAGGTAACCGCTGGTGTCCACCACCATGTCCACGCCTTCCGGCACGATGGCGCGGACGGCTTCGGCCGTATTGGCCTGCGCAATCGGATCGATGGCATGGGTGGCGCCCAGCGCCAGCCCTTCCTCGCGGCGGGTTTCCTGCGGCTCGATCAGGATGATCGGATCGCATCCGGCGATCTTGCCGCCCATCACGGCCGAAAGCCCCACCGCGCCGCCGCCGATCACCACCAGCGATTCGCCCTGCTTCGCGTTGAGCGAGCGCATCACGCCGCCCGCGCCGGTCTGGATACCGCAGCCCAGGGGGGCGAGCGTGGCGAGATCGGCATCGTCGGCCACTTTCAGCACATTGCGGGAATTGGCCACCGCCTTGGCCGCGAAGGACGACTGGCCGAAGAAGTTGTCATAGACCGTGGCGCCATCCTTGGAGAGGCGGCTCGTGCCGTCGCTGTGAGCGCAGCCGAAGTTCATCGGGAAGAACTGGAGGCAATAAGCCGGATCGTTGGATTTGCAGCGCTTGCACTCGCCGCAGCTGTTGAAGGTGAGCAGCACCTTGTCGCCCGGCTTCACATTGGTGACGCCTTCGCCGACGGCTTCGACCACGCCTGCGCCTTCATGCCCGAGCACCACCGGGAACGGATTCCCGAAAGCGCCCGTCGCCGCCGCGATATCAGTATGGCAGATGCCGACCGCCTTGATATCGACCAGCACTTCGCCCGCCTTGGGGGCGGCGACTTCGACGGTTTCGATGGAGAACGGGCCCGAAGGCTCCTTCAGAACGGCGGCGACGGCTTCCATGGATCAATCTCCCTTAGGTATTCTTCGGTCTCGTCTAGCGACGGGGGCTGAACCGGCCCTGTCTCAATAAGGCCCGTTGGCGCGGATATGTTCAAGATATGCGGTCGGCCAGGCGCATTCCATCCAGCCTATACCGGCTTTCCCGTCGATCAAGGCGCGCCCGCCGCTTTCGTTCAGGCTCACCACCGGATCGGGCAGCAGCGTGTAGCAACCGAATACTTCGGTTTCCACCGTGGTTTCCCGCCCGGCCGCGTCCAGCAGGCGCGCGCGATAGCCGGTCTGCCAGTACTGATCGTCGTAATCGACGTCGTTCTCCACCGTCTCGATCCGCGACATCAGCCCGTCCTTGTAGACGAAGCCGCGCACATGCTCCTTGCCGAGCGCATGGAAGCGCCAGAAGTGGACGGCTATATCGGTGCCGCTCTGGCCCACGAACCATTCATATTGCTGGAAGGGGACCCAGTCCCGCGTGCCCCAGCTGTGGTCGCGATGCCCCGTGCTTTCGAACTCGATCGTGCGGCCGGGCAGCTTCAGCGTGCCGACGACGCGGCCCGCCTGCTCGATCCGGTCGGTTGCGCAATATTTCGGGCATCCGCGCGGGTCGGAAGCATAGGCATAGGGCGGGTGGAACGCCTCGAAGGAGAAGTCGATGGTCGCTTCCGGCGTTTCCCAGCGGACTTTCGCCTTGTCGAACTTCAGGTCCTGCTCCATGCGGAACCCGTCCAGCTCCCACTTGTCGAAGCCCATGTCCGCGGGAACCGGGCGGTCCGGCAGGCGCTGCTGGATCGGCTTGTCGCCGATGCCGGGGCCGAAGATCGCGACGGCGGCGCCGGCCTTGCTGTCCGCGGTTACCCAGGTGTAGGTGAAGAAGGCGATCCGTTCCTCGGGAAGAACCACGATGTAGGGGATGGATTCCCGCCCCATGGCGATCTTGGGCAGTTCGTGGCGGCCGTCGTGGGCCGGGTCGATGGCCATTTCGGGTTCGGCCAGAACGGAATTGTCAAACATCAATCTACTCCCAGGGAAGAACTGCCAGCCCGGTGGCGAGGATAACCGCCACCACGGCCAGCCATACGGTGAGCACCTGTCGCCAGGGGCGATGCCGCCAGCCCAGGTGCATGAAGCTGCCGAACACGAGGTTTATCTTGAGCAAGCCGATGGCGAAAGCGGCAAGGCTGGCCGCCAGCGACATGATGTCCTCCTCGACCAGGACGAAGCTGCCGAGCGAAAGCAGGGCGAGCAGGGCAAGGGCGACGTTTTCGTTGATCCGCAAGGTCATTTCCAACCTCCCGCCAGATAGATCATCGGGAACAGGATCATCCAGAGCAGGTCGACCATGTGCCAGTAATTGCCGGCGCTCTCGATCCATTTCAGCCGGTGCGGATTCTCGGCCTGCCGGAGCTTGCCGAGGCAGACCAGCAGCACGCCGATGCCGATCAGGAAATGCAGGAAGTGAATGCCGGTGAAGGCGAAGTAATATGTGAAGAACTCGCTGGTCTGGATGGTGATGCCCGCCGCAATCTTGGTCGAATATTCGTAGATCTTGAGCACACCGAAGCAGGAGCCGACCAGCAGAGCATAAATGATCCTGCGCCGCGCGATGTGCCATTCCCCCGCTCGGGCGGCGTTCACCGCCCGGGCCATGAACCAGCCGCTGGTAATCAGGATCAGCGTGTTCACCAGCCCGATCGCCGGAACGAGTTTGGCCCGCGATTCGCGATAGGCGTCCGGGTCCTCCGCCTGTCCGACCATGAACAGCAGGAAGAACACCGCGAACATGCACATATCCGCGACGATGAAGAACCAGACGCCTTCGTCGCCCGGGAGGCGCGCGTGGTCCCCGGTGGTGTTACCGGAAGTTCCGTCGCGCGCTTCCTGCCCCGGCCGGGGCGCCGTGACCGTGTCCGTCATCGGTCAGGCGCCTTCGCCGCGCTGGATGCGATTGATCGCCTTCAGCAGATACCAGGTGATGATCGGCGCGTAGATGAAGAAGATCACGAACTCGATCCAGAAGTTCAGGACACCCTGCCGCGAGAAGGCCCCGGACTTGAAGAACGGCATCAGGCATTCGGCGACGAACATGAAGCCGACCCAGATCGAATACCAGCAGACCCATTTCGGGAAGAAGGGCTGGGCGCGATTGTCGCGCAGGCAGCCGAAGCCGAGCGCGATCATCTGCACCGAGGTGACGGAATAGGCCAGGTCGATCAGCAGCCAGGCCATGTCGTACATCAGCTGCAGGATTTCATCCGGCAAGGCTTCCGGGCGATAGGCCCCCGTCAGCCAGAACGAGGAGGAAACCAGGATGGGAACCACGGTCAGTCCCGCGCCCCAGACCTGCAGGTTGGTGAGGATATGATCCCGGCCGAGGATGTGATCCATGACCTTTCCGATGGAAATTCCCCACACCGCATAGCTGACGGCGAAAGTCATCGAGATGACCATGCCCAGCCTCACCATGTTGCGGTTGTCACGGAAATAGTCTGCGATGGCGCTGGCCGGCAGGTCGCCGGCATAGGGGGGTATGTTATGACCCAGACCGCCCCAGAAAATCATGAAGACCGCCATGAAAATCATGCCGTTCCAGGCGCAGAATTTCCAGGTGCCGTAGCTGTTGTCAGTGGTAAGCTGAACCATGTTTCCTCTCCTCCACCGGCCCGCCGTATTTTCGGCTTGAGCCGCCCCGTTTCCAGATTCTCGCTATCGTCCTGGCGCCCGTCCTTGTTCGCAGAACCTCACACAACCGGCAAAATCGGTCTTGCCGAGGCTCTGGCAATTTCACGTTGACAGCCTACGCAAATTACGGTGCGCGGGAATAATGTCAACCTATTTACGAATTGTCCGGCCATGCCTTTTTCCCGCCCGTTCGAGGGAAAAATGCGCAGGCCGCCGCCCGCATTAGCTTGCCATTCATCCCTGCGGCCCTACATTCATGGGGAAAGGACGAATGGACCATGCGTGACGAGCAGCCGCCGGGCGGCAATCCCTGGATGAAGAGCCTGCTGATCTGGGGGGGAATCTTCCTTGCCCTGCTGTTCGTGGTGTCCGCTTTCGGCACCGGGGCATCATCCGCCGGCACGCAACTGCGCTATTCGGATTTCCGCGAGAAAGTCGCGGAAGGCAGCGTCAGGGAAGTGCAGATCGGCGCGGACCGCATCACCGGCGTGATGAAGAACGACCAGGCCTTCACCACCGTGCCGATTCCCAACGATACCGAGCTGCCGAAGCTGCTGCAGGACAATGGCGTGAAATATGCCGGCCGTCAGGCGGAGGAGCCGAATTTGCTGCTCTACATCCTGGTCCAGTCGCTGCCGTTCCTGCTGATTCTCGGCGTGGCGTTCTTCGCCCTGCGCCAGATGCAGAAGGGTGGCGGATCGGGCGCGATGGGCTTCGGCAAGTCCAAGGCCAAGCTGCTGACCGAGCGCCAGGGCCGGGTTACATTCGATGACGTGGCCGGGATCGACGAGGCGCGCGAGGAATTGCAGGAGATCGTCGAATTCCTGCGCGATCCGCAGCGCTTCTCCAAGCTGGGCGGGCAGATTCCCAAGGGCGCGCTGCTGGTCGGCAGCCCCGGCACCGGCAAGACCCTGCTGGCCCGCGCTATCGCGGGCGAGGCGGGCGTGCCGTTCTTCACCATTTCCGGTTCCGACTTCGTCGAGATGTTCGTGGGCGTGGGCGCGAGCCGCGTGCGCGACATGTTCGAGCAGGCCAAGAAGAACGCGCCCTGCATCGTCTTCATCGACGAAATCGACGCGGTCGGCCGCCATCGCGGCCATGGCCTCGGCAATTCCAACGACGAGCGCGAGCAGACTCTCAACCAGCTGCTGGTCGAGATGGACGGGTTCGAGGCGAACGAAGGCATCATCATCATCGCCGCCACCAACCGGCCCGACGTGCTCGACCCGGCGTTGCTGCGCCCGGGCCGGTTCGACCGGCAGGTGGTGGTGCCGATCCCCGATATCGAGGGGCGCGAGAAGATCCTGGGCGTGCATATGAGCAAGGTTCCGCTGGCGCCGGACGTCAATGCCCGCACGCTGGCGCGCGGCACCCCGGGCTTCTCCGGCGCGGACCTCGCCAATCTGGTCAACGAGGCCGCCTTGCTGGCCGCCCGCCGCAACAAGCGGCTGGTGGCGATGCAGGAGTTCGAGGACGCCAAGGACAAGGTGATGATGGGGGCGGAACGCCGCTCCATGGTCATGACCGAGGACGAAAAGAAGATGACCGCCTATCACGAGGCGGGCCATGCCATCGTCGCGATCCACGAACCCGCGTCCGACCCGATTCACAAGGCCACCATCATTCCGCGCGGCCGCGCGCTGGGGATGGTCATGCGCCTGCCGGAACGCGACAATTACTCCTACCAGCGCGACAAGATGCATGCGAACCTGGCGGTCAGCATGGGCGGCCGCGTCGCCGAGGAGATCATCTTCGGCCACGACAAGGTCAGCTCCGGCGCATCGTCGGACATCCATTATGCCACCGATCTGGCCCGGAACATGGTCACCAAATGGGGCATGTCCGAAAAGCTGGGGCCGCTGCAGTATGAGCAGAGCCAGGAAGGCTATCTCGGCATGGGCGGCACCCAGCGGCTGATGGCTTCCGACGAGACGAACAAGCTGATCGATTCGGAAATCCGCGCGCTGGTGGAAGGCGCGCATGCCCGGGCGCACAGCGTGTTGAAGGAGAATGAGGACCAGTTGCACCTGCTGGCCCAGGCCCTGCTGGAATATGAAACGCTGGCCGGCGACGAGATCAAGCAATTGCTCGAGGACGGCAAGATCGACCGGCCCGATGCGCCGCGCGGCCCGTCCGTTCCCAGGCCCGCCCATGGTTCCGCCATTCCCAAGGCGGGCCGGCGCTATGGGGAAAGCGGAGGCGCCGCGCCGCAGGGCGCGTAAGCGCGGAGAACAGGTAAATTCCAGGCTCGATCCGGTCCAACCGCAACCGGAATCGAGTCTAGCCCCCGGCTTTGGCGAGCTTTCGTTCGATTGCGGCCCACAGTTTCGCGAAGGCCTGCCCCGCGGGGCTGTTGGGGGCGTAGCATCCCAGCGGCTCGCGGCGGACCCCCATCTGCTCCACCACGCTGGCCATCGGGATGATGGGCCAGTCCGGCGACGCATCGCGGACTTCCTTGTGGATCTTCCGGCGGCTGTCAAACATGGACAGCACGGGCAGGATCGGCGGATGCTGCTTGTGGTTGGTCCTGAGTTCGCGAACGACCGTATCGAAGGCCCGGCTCGACAGCGGCGAGGGCGGGAGCGGGACGATGATGAGATCGCTGGCGCGGATCGTCTGCGCGCTCAATTCGTTCAGGACCGGCGGGCAATCCAGAATGATGCGGTCATAATCTTTCGAGAGCGCCTGCGCGAGCTTGTCGATCCGCTTGCGCTTGCCCAGCGTCACCAGAAACGAATCCAGGCTGCGCAGGCTTTCGTCCGCCGGCAGGATGTCGAGATTGTCGACCCCGCTGGCCCAGACGAGTTCGTCGGGCTGCGATTTCTGGGAAAAGATCGAGAGCGCCTGATCCTTCTTGCGCGGGTCCACCCCGAACAGGAAGCCCGCGCCGCCGGCCGCGTCCAGATCCCACAGCAGGGTTTGCCTTTTGGACAGCGCGGCCGCGCACCATGAGAGATTCGCGGCGATCGTGGTTTTCCCGACCCCGCCCTTGACACTATAGACCGCGATGACTGCCATTGTCTGACTCCCCGCCCGCGCGTGGCGGAAAAAGATGCAGGATTCGGCCCCCTACATCGCAAACAAGCGACACAGGGGCAAGGCAGCCAGGCGGTGCAGGGGGCGTATCAGAACCGGACAGGACCGGGTTCGGCCCCGTTCCGGCGGAGCCTCAGCCTTCGAAATCCGCGCCGATCGAATTGCTGCGGGCAGGAGCGGCCGCGGTGATCCGCAGCGCTTCCGCGCTTTGCGCCAGCGAACCGATTTCGTCCGCTTCATCCTCGTCATCCGGGAGGACACGCTGGAGCGATTGCACGAGGCTTTCCTTGAGTTGCTTGGGCTTCACGGTCTGCTCGGCGATCTCGCGCAGGGCCACGACCGGGTTCTTGTCGCGATCGCGGTCGACCGTCAGTTCGGCCCCGCCGGAAATCTCGCGGGCGCGCTGCGCCGCAAGCAGCACCAGATCGAAACGGTTCGGAACCTTGTCGACACAATCTTCGACAGTAACGCGCGCCATGGGCACTCCGGTAATCAAGCGTGTTGGGAAAGCGCAGCAGTTAGTCCCGCCGGGCGCAAGAGTCAATGAATTGCAGCGCTCGCGCAGACCTGGCTTGCGCGCCGCGGGATTACGGTCAAGGTAGGTGTCAAAAGAACAGGGGGGAGAACAGGATGCGCTTTCTGCGGCATTGTCCGGCCGGCATCGCCTGGGCCGCGGCGGCTTTCGCGCCGCTGGACATGGCGCAGGCGAATTCCGGTGATACCGGCGACGATGCCCGCGAAGTCTCGGACGAGTTCCAGATCGCCGCCGAAGCCATGCTGCTGTCCGATTACCGCTTTCGCGGAGTGTCCTATTCTCACGGCAGCCCGGTGGCGCAGGGAATGCTCTCGCTGGTTCACGAGAGCGGCTTCTACGGCGGGATTTTCGCCAGCTCGCTGGGCAACCACGATTATTACGGCGCCGTGGAAGTGGATCTGTTCGCCGGCTGGGCGGGCATCGTCGCGCCCGGGATTTCCGCGGATCTGACGCTGCTCTATTATTACTACCCGGACGCCAGTGCCAGCATTTCGCCCAGGCCGCATTCCTTCGAGGCGGCGGCGCAGTTCTCGGGAAACGTCGGGCCGGTCCAGCCGACGGTCGGCATATGGTATGCCTGGGAACAGGAGCCGCTGGGCGGCAGGGACAATCTCTATCTCTTTTCGGACGTGGCGGCCGGTATTCCGAAAACCCCGCTCTCGGTCAAACTGCACGGGGGCTACACGCGGGGGGCCTATTCGCTCGCCAGCGGCCGCAAGACGTTCGACTGGTCGGCCGGCCTGATGTTCGATGCGGGATCGGGCGTGCATCTCGGCATCGACTATATCGGGATGAGCGGGCCGAAACTGGACGACTACACGGATGACACCGTGATGGTCGGGCTGGCCGTGCAGTTCTAGCGGCGAGGGTGCCCCTCGCTTCGAAATCACACTGGCGCTTCCCTCCTCTTGCCGTATGCCGCGTTCGGTCCCAGGAACAATTCATGCAATCGACAGAAGCGCCAGTGCCCGAGGATGCGTCAGGCTGGCAAGACACCGAACCGTTTCGCTGCGAGGCCGCCGGTCATACGCTGGACTTCTACCCTTCCGGCGGCGACCGCTGGGAAGCGCTGATCGGCCTGATCGACGGCGCGCGGCATTCGCTGCAACTGTGCTTCTATATCTACGCGGAGGACGAATGTGGGCGACAGTTGCGCGATGCCTTGACGCGCGCGGCGCGGCGCGGGGTTGCGGTGGCGCTGATCGTGGACAGCTTCGGCGCCGATGCCCGGGATGGCTTTTTCCAGCCCTTCGTTGAAGCGGGCGGCAGCTTTCACCGCTTCATGCCGCGCCTCACCCGGCGCTATCTGATCCGCAACCATCAGAAGATGGTGATCGCCGACCGGCAGAGCGCCATGATCGGCGGCTTCAATATCGAGGACAGCTATTTCGTTCCGCCGCAGCATGACGGCTGGCAGGACCTGGGCATCATCCTGCGCGGACCGGCGACCGAGCGCTTGGCCCAATGGTTCGACGGGCTGGCGGCATGGACCGCCCATCCCCGCAAGCAGTTCCGCACGATCCGGCGGATGGTGCGGGAGTGGGACTCCGGCAGCGGGCCGGTGCGGCTGCTGATGGGCGGGCCGACGCGGGGGCTGAGTTCCTGGGCGCGCTGCGTCACCGAGGATCTCGCCAGGGGCCGCCGGCTGGACATGATAATGGCGTATTTCTCCCCGGTCGGCAGATTGTTCCACTGTATCGAGCGGATTGCCGCCCGGGGGCAGGCCCGGCTTGTCTTCCCCGCCAGATCGGACAATGGCGCGACCATCGGTGCGTCGCGTTCGCTCTACGAGAAGCTGCTGCGCTGCGGCGCCCGCATCTGGGAGTTCCGCCCGGCCAGGCTGCACACCAAGCTGATCGTGCTCGACGACGCGGTCTATATCGGCAGCGCCAATTTCGATGTGCGCAGCCTCTATATCAATCTCGAAATGATGGTGAGGATCGAGGATGCGGCCCTGGCCGCGCGGATGCGGGAATTCGTTGCCGCGCATGTTCCGGCGTCGCTGGAAATCACCCCGGAGCTGCATCGCCGGAGGCGGACCATCTTCAACCGCATCCGCTGGACCCTGAGCTGGTATCTGGTGACGGTGGTGGACTACACCGTGTCGCGAAAGCTCAATCTCGGCTTGTGAGCTTTCGCCTCTTCCGCCCCTGCGTCAGTCGTAGGCGTGGGCGGAAAGCGCATCGTCGGCCAGATCGCTGAAGCGCGTGACCTTGGGTTCGAAGCGCAGCCGCACCTTGCCGGTCGCGCCGTGGCGCTGCTTGGCCACGATCAGCTCGGCCAGGCCATAGACCCGCTCCATCTCGGCGGCCCATGCGGCATGGGCGTCATGGGTTTTCGCATCGTCGCTTTCCACCGGCCGCTTCGGCTCGCGGGCGGCGACGTAATAATCCTCGCGATAGACGAACCAGACCATGTCGGCGTCCTGCTCGATCGAGCCGGATTCGCGCAAGTCCGACAATTGCGGGCGCTTGTCCTCGCGCTGCTCCACCGCGCGGCTCAGCTGCGACAGTGCGATGACCGGAACCTCCAGCTCCTTGGCCAGGGTCTTGAGGCCGCGGCTGATCTCGGAAATCTCGTTGACGCGGTTGTCCTGCGCGCGCTGGGTGCCCTGCAGCAGCTGGAGATAGTCGACCACGATCAGGCCGATCTCGTGCCGCCGCTTCAGCCGCCGCGCCCGCGCCCGCAAGGCCGCGATCGAAAGCGCGGGCGTATCGTCGATATAGAGCGGCAGCTCCGCCAGCCGCTGGCTCGCGCGCGACAGCTGGTGGAAATCGTCGCGGCTGATCTTGCCCATGCGCAGCAATTCGCTGCTGATGCCCGCCTGCTCGGCCAGGATACGGGTGGCGAGCTGGTCGGCGCTCATTTCGAGGCTGAAGAAGGCGACGGCGGCGCCCACGGATTTTTCCTCGGCGATGCCGTCCTGGCGATCCCTCAGCAGCCGGTCGGCGGCGTTGAAGGCGATGTTCGTCGCCAGCGAGGTCTTGCCCATGCCGGGCCGGCCGGCCAGGATGATGAGGTCGGAATTGTGCAGCCCGCCGGTTTTCTCGTTCAGGCTGACCAGCCCGGTCGTGGTGCCGGAAACATGGCCGCCGGAATTGATCGCCTGCTCGATCATGCCCAGCGCCTTGTGGGTCGCCAGGCCGAAACTTTCGGCATCGCCATTGCTGGTTGCGCCTTCGGCCACCGCATAGAGCGCCGCTTCCGCGCGCTCGATCTGCTGCATGGGCGCGACTTCCTGCGAAGTGTCGAGCGCGCCTTCGACCAGATTGCGCCCGACCGAGGCCAGTTCGCGCAGCAGGGCGAGGTCGTAGATCTGCTCGGCCAGCTCGCGCGCGGCGAGCAGCCCCTGCCCATCGGCGGTGAGGCGGGCCAGATAGGTGATCCCGCCCAGTTCCTTCAGCGCCGGGTCCGAATCGAAATAGGGCTTGAGAGTGACCGGAGTGACCACCGCCTGACGGTCGATCAGGGTCACGATTCGCTCGTAGATGCGGGCATGGAGCGGTTCGAAGAAATGATCCGGCCGCAACGGCGTGCGCAATTCCTCGATCACCCGATTGTCGATCAGCACCGCGCCGAGGAACGCCGCTTCCGCCTCCAGATTGGCGGGAAGGGCGCGGGATTGCGCGTCAGCATTTCGGATCAGGAGATCTTGATCGGCCATGCCGCCTCATGCGCCCGGCTGCCTTGGCGCGCAAGGCGCGCACCAACTTTCCGCCTTGTGGATATCGGGGAAGGACGATCTTCTCTTGCCCCACAGGCCCCCCATCTGCGAAAGCACGCGGCCCATGCCAGACCATCGCATCTCTCACATCGAACTGGATGACGCCACGATCCTGTGGCGCAATGCCGATGTCGAGCAGGAAAGGCGCGTGGCGATCTTCGACCTGATCGAGGAGAACAGCTTCAAGCCGGTGCGCGCCTCGGAAGCGGGGCTGGAAGGGCCGTGGCACCTGCGCCTGTCGGTGGAGGATGGGCGGCTCAGCCTGGCGATCAGCACGCAGGCGGGAGAGCCGGCGGAAACGCTGCTGCTCGGCCTCGCCCGGTTCCGCCGCCCGATTCGCGAATATTTCGCGATCTGCGACAGCTATTACCAGGCCATCCGCAAGGCCACGGCGCAAGAGATCGAAACGATCGACATGGCGCGCCGCGCGATTCACGACGATGCGGCCCAGCTTCTGCTGGAACGGCTGGAAGGCAAGGCGGAAACCGATTTCCAGACCGCCCGGCGCCTGTTCACGCTGATTTGCGTCCTGCATATCAAGGGGTAGGTGTGCTAGGAGGCCGGGCTTGGGGGGCTTGCGCGGAGGATCGCGCGGCTATTTGGGAATTTGCTTGTTTTCCGTGATTTCCGAAGCGGCGGGCGTTCCGCCTGTGGCGAAATCATTCAAGGGGGCTGCGGGGGCCGGATGCGGCGGAGACGATCACTGTCAGCGCGATGGCGCATAGCGGCGGCGGCGCTGCTGCTGGCGTTGTGCGCGGCAGTCTATGCCTGGTGGGATTTCATCCACTGGACCCCGCCGCGCGAGGCCTATCCGATCCAGGGGATTCTGGTGGGCGCGGAGGACGGGGCCGTCGATTTCCGCGCCTACAGGATGGTCGGGGCCGATTTCGTATATCTGGAAGCGAGCCGGGGTGGCTCGGCGCGGGACCGCTCCTTCGCCCGGAACTTCGCCGCGGCCGGCGAAGCGCATCTCCAGATCGGCGCGGTGCATGAATTCGATCCCTGCGTCCCGGCCGAAAGGCAGGCGGCCAATTTCGTGACCATCGTGCCGCGCGACCCCAGCCTGCTGCCGCCCGCGGTGTCGCTGGGCCGGGTGGGCGACGATTGCCCGGAGCGGGTCAGCGACGCGGCGGTGGAGAGCGAGCTGACCACTTTCCTCAACCAGATCGAGGGCCACGTCGGCAAGGCGGCGCTGCTCAGGATCTCGCGGAATTTCGAGAAGCGCTATCATCTGGCGAGCCGGCTGGAGCGCAATCTCTGGCTTGTCCGCGACCGTTTCCAGCCCGATTATGCCGGTCGGCCATGGACCTTGTGGACCGCCAATTCCCAATTGCGCACGGAAGCCGGTTCCGGCCCGGTGCGCTGGGTGGTGGTGCAGCCTTGAGCAGGGATGGCGCGAGGGACGAATTGCTCGCACTGGCCCGCAAGGCGGCCGAGAACGCCTACGCGCCCTATTCGCGATTCCCGGTCGGGGCCACGCTCCGGTTCGCGGACGGCGGCGTGGTGAGCGCGGCGAATGTGGAGAATGCGAGCTACGGCCTCTCGCTCTGCGCGGAGACGCTGGCGGTGGCGAAGGCCCTGGCGCAGGGCCGCCGGGGCGGGCTGGTGGCGGTCGCCGTGGCCGGTTCCGGCGCGCGCCCGGTCACGCCCTGCGGGCGCTGCCGTCAGGTCATCAGCGAACTGGCCGCGCTCGACCATGCCGATCCGCTGGTCTGGTGCGCGGACGGAGAATCCGTGCTCGAGCTGCGCCTTTCGCAATTGCTGCCCCATGCCTTCGGGCCGGGCGATCTGCCGGGCGATCCGGATGAGGCCTGAGAGCCGACGGGAAGGAAGGAAAACCGATGAGCGCCAATCGTTTCGTGGTCCTGAAATCGCGGCCTGCGGGCAAGGTTTCGGCCGATGATTTCGAGATACTCTCCGGCCCGGTGCCGGAGCCTGAGGCCGGGCAGGTCCTGATCCGCAACCTCTATCTGTCGATCGACCCCGGCGTGCGCAATTTGCTCGGCGCGCAGGAAGGCTATCTCCCGCCGATCCCGATCGGCGCGCCGATGTCAGGCTCGGTGCTGGGCGTCGTGCTGGATTCGCGGCATTCCGATTTCCGCAGGGACGATCTGCTGATCGGCCGGGGCACGCTGGGCGACCATAGCGTGATCGTGCCCGGCCCGCTGTGCTGGAAGGTCGATCCCGACCGGGCGCCGAGCCTGTCGAGCGCGCTGGGCGTGCTCGGCAATACCGGGCGGACCGCCTATTTCGGCCTGCTGGAAGTGGGCCGTCCGCAGCCGGGCGAAACCGTGCTGGTGTCCGGCGCGGCGGGCGGTGTCGGTTCGCTGGTCGGGCAGATCGCCCGGATCAAGGGCTGCCGCGCGGTCGGCATCGCCGGGGGCGAGGAAAAGCGCCGCCGCCTGATCGAGGAATTCGGGTTCGACGCGGCGGTGGACTACAGGGGCAAGGGCAGGGCCGAGCTGTCCGCCGCCATCGCCGGGGCCTGCCCGGACGGAGTCGACGTGTTCTTCGACAATGTGGGCGGGCCGATACTGGATGCGGCGCTGCCCTGCATGAATTCCGGCGGCCGGGCCGCTCTGTGCGGCATGATATCGCAATATGACGGCAGCGCTCCGCCAGAGATGGAGAACCTGTTCTTCATCATCGCCCGCTCGCTTCGGCTGGAGGGCTTCCTGTTGACGCAATTCGCGGGGCGGTATGACGAGGCGGTGGCCGCTCTTTCCGCATGGATAGCGGATGGCCGCCTGCGCTATCGCGAGGAAGTGGCCGAGGGGCTGGAGCAGGTCGTGCCCACCTTCCTGCGGCTGTTCGACGGCACGAACCAGGGCAAGACGATGGTGAAGCTGTGAGGCGGGAAAGGACTATGGGGAATCCAATGTCACTTGGCTGAGCTTCGCTCCAAAGGATTTTCTCGAACCAGATTTCCCGTTCCATGGGGCTATCGCATACCGTGCCATGAGAGCTATCCAGTGTTGTCAGTTCCAAACCTACCCTCTCCATTCCAGACATAAGTTTCATGGAGCGCCACACTCGCCATCGTCATTCCCGCGAAAGCGGGAACCTAGGGCGGAGAAAGACTGGCTCCCCGCTTTCGCGGGAATGACAAGAGTGTGGGCAGGACTGGGAACGGGGTTCCCCTTTCCTACATGCCGGAAATCTGGCTTATCCTGCCGGATGACACGCAGAGCATTCCACACCCTTACTTGCCGCCTTTTTTATCGTCCCAGCGCCACTCGTCATCTCAGCGAAAGGTCACACGCAAAAATGCGCGCGGCACGCTCTGCAGCGGCAATTTATCGCAGAATTCAATGTGTGCCGGACCGAAATGCAAATGCACATTTCCCGCGTTCTGCGTCAACCGCCGCCGGTTCACATTCACCGTCATCCCCGTGCAAACGGCGATCCAGTCAGTTCAGCTGTTGGGATAGAGGCTGAACATGCAGACAACATGCCGCGCCCGTGCCCGACCAAAGGGCGAAGGCGCCGCCAGCCGCGACTGCCCCCGGACATGGACACTTCCTTAAAGGGGCGGAGGCTGAATGATCCCGATGCGGGAAAGGTTGGGCATCCTGTAGCTTGGATCGCCAAAGACATAATGGAAAATGCAACGATTCAATTTTTCTCATTGATTTTGTCTATGGCTGGTCCATCTTTTGGACTCCGTAAAGGGAAACGCCAAGATGAGTGACCGTGGGCCGCTGATCGACAAGAAATTTGCCGGTCGTGTCGATTGGAACCTGATGCGGACATTCGTCGACATTGTCCGCGCGGGCGGCATCGGCGCGGCGGCGCGGCAGCTTAACCGGCAGCAGCCGAGTATCAGTGCCGCGCTCAAGCGACTTGAGGACCATGTCGGTGTCACGCTTCTGCATCGCACCGCGACGGGGGTCGAGATGACGACTGCGGGCCAGGCGATGCTGGCGCTGTGCGAGGATATGCTGGAATCGGTGCGAATGATGCCGCACCAGATCGCTCAGGCGACCAAGCGGGTCGAAGGCATTGTCCGCATTCAGATCGTATCCGGTCTGGTCTCGGCCGAATTCGACGAGGCGATCGCGAGTTTTCACCGTCGGAACCCTGCCATCCACATAGAGATTCGCGTTTCGCCCTGGCGCCAGGTGCTCGATGCACTGGAGCAGGGGGAGGTGGAGATCGGCGTCGGCTATGACGGCAGCGTGCGCGGTAGCCTGATGTATGAACCGCTGCTTGTGGAGCGCCAGCAGCTCTATTGCTCCCGCGCCAATCCTTACTTCGGATATCGCGTGAGCCGCCTGGGGGAGTTGAAGGATCAGGGATTCGTGCTCACCGGGGATGATGAGCTTGAGTTGATCACGCATCTGCGCCGCCGTTATCGCCTTGGTACTAACGTCAGCGGGCTGGCGGAAGACATCAACGAGGCGCGGCGCCTCATCGTCCAGGGCGTCGGCATCGGTTTCCTGCCGATTCTCGCCGCCGAGGCGGAAGTGGCCAAGGGCACGCTGTGGCCCATGCTCCATGCCGATTTCGAGCCGGCCTACGACATCTTCCTTCTCGCCCGGGCCGAGTCGGCGCGTGATACGGCCACGCAGCTGTTCTGGGATGAGGTCCTCCGCCGAATCCGTGCGCAGCGCGGCCCATAGCGCTGGTCTATGCCTTCCATTGAAAATTTGCATCTTCCTTTATGATGCACTGCAGCACAGTGTAAAAACACTGACAGGAACTGTGGCATGGAACGCAATCTGGAGGGTCACGAGCGCAAGAGCGGACGCACTGCCTTGGCTCGCGTCGGGGCGGGTGCGCTTCGGCTGATCCTGGATGGCATCTCCGCCAGAGCGCACGCCATTACGGGCACGCGCCCATCCGCGCAGAATCGTCAATCCATGCCTGCCTGCGTGGTTGCAGAAGAGTAGGATCCGCGATGAAGCAAAAGGTCTTCAATCTCATCCCGCCCGCGATGATTGCGATGGTCCTTGCGTTCTGGGCTTTCGGTCCCGAGGCCTGGCTCAAAAATCCCTGGACCCTCACGGTAACGAGCCCTCTCATCGTGATTGCCGTGCTCCTGTTGGAGCAGGTCCATGAACGACATCCCGGCTGGCGCATGAACCGGCAGGAGTTTTTCACCGACCTCTTTTACGTGGTCCTGCAGGCGACCGCTATTTCGTGGGTCACGCAGAAGGCGGCCGAGGAGCCGCTGAAGGCGATGAAGGAGTCGCTGGGCATCACCACCGAATGGGCCTTGCAGATGCCTTGGCTGGTGCAGGTCGCGATGGTGATCGTCATCATCGAGTTTGGCCAATACTGGATGCACCGGCTGATGCACAATTCGACGCCGTTCTGGCTGACGCACGCGCCGCATCACCACGTCACCCAACTCAACGCGGCCAAGGGCGCCGTGGGCAATCCGATCGAACTGTTTCTGATCAGCCTCAGCGTGGTCGCTCTGTTCGACTTCGAAATGACCGCCATCTTCGCGGCGATCAACACCATGGGCGTGATCTCTGTGTTCGCCCACGCTAATGTCCGTGCCGATCCGCCGATCTGGTATTCGTTCTTCTTCACGACGATCCGGCACCACAGCCTGCACCACTCCACGGACTACGAGAGCACCCGCAGCAACTACGGCAACTCGCTCATCCTCATGGATCGAATTTTCGGCACCTATCGCGAGGGTGAGAGTGTGCTGGTGGGGCAGGACGATCGCAGGCGCCTGTCGATCTGGGAACAGACGATGTTTCCGTTCCAGCCTCTCGTCGACAAATATGTTGAGAGGCGCAAGGCGCGCGGGGCGGCTTCCCGGTCCGGCGCCGATCTGGCTGCCAGCGACCAGAGCGAGCCCGCGGCAACGGCATGACGGGTATGCGCGCCCTTCGGGTCGAAGCAGCGCGCGGCGCACTGTCCCGGGGCGATCTTGAAGCCGCCCATCGTTTCGGCAGCGCGTTGGTGACCGATAATCCCGCGGACGCCGAGGGCCATTTTTTCCTCGGTGTCGCGCAAGCGGGCGTTGGCCGTATACGATCCGGCATCGAGCATCTGGCGCGTGCGACAGCGATCGATCCGCAGGGCGAATATCGCGCGCAGCTCGCCAAGCTGTTCATCATGGTCCGGCGGGATGGAGACGCCGCCGCCACGCTCCGCGATGCCGAGCAGGCGCTGCCCGCGGATGCGTTCAGCCGTGACACGATGGGCTGCGTCTATGCCCGGCTGGGCGATCATGGGGCCGCGCTGGTCCACTTTAACGAGGCGGTGCTGCTTGCGCCGGGTAATACCGAATATCGCTATAACCAGGCGGTGACCCTCAACTTCCTGGGCCGAACGGACGAGGCCGACGCTGCGTTGGAAGCGCTGATCGCACTCTCGCCCGGCCACGCGCGCGCGCATCATCTCCTCGCCGGGCTGCGCAAGCACACTCCCGAAAACAACCATGTCGACCGGCTGACCCGCACCCATGCGATAACACGGGCTCCGCGCGACAGGCTGCTGCTTGGCTACTCGCTGGCGAAGGAACTGGAGGATATCGGGCAGGCCGGGAAGGCGCTCGATACGTTGTGCGCCGCCAATCTCGAGCACCGCCGCACGCTGCCTTACAGTTTCGCGCGCGACGCCGCGATTTTCGATGCGGTAGAAGCGGCCTGGCCGCTGCCTGCGGGGGGAAGCGATGCGCCCGCCGATGCGCCGATCTTCATCATCGGAATGCCGCGCACAGGCACGACACTGGTCGACCGGATACTCTCGTCACATCCTGAAGTGGAAAGCGCGGGCGAGCTTCAGGCCATGCCGCTAGCTGTCAAGAAGGCCGCCGGCACCCGCACGCCCACGGTCATGGATCCAGAGACGATCGCCGCGGCCGTGTGGGCCGACGTGGGGGCGATCGGCCACGATTTCCTCGACCGCGCCAGTCACCATCGGCGCGATCCGGGCAAGCGCTTCACCGACAAGTTTCCGGGCAATACGTTCTACGCAGGTTTTATCGCACAAGCGCTGCCAGCAGCCCGAATAGTCTGCCTGCGCCGCAATCCGATGGACACGGTGCTCAGCAACTTCCGCAACCTCTTCGCGATTAGCTCGCGCTATTACGATTACAGTTACGACCTTCTCGACATCGCTGCCTACTACCTTCGCTTCGACCGGTTGATGGCGCACTGGCGCGCTGCACTGCCCGGCCGGATGATCGAAGTGCACTATGAGGATCTGGTCGCCGACCATGAAGGCGAGACGCGCCGGATACTCGCGCATTGCGGGCTGGAATGGTCGGATGAGTGTCTGGCGTTCCACACCAACAGCGCTCCGGTCTCGACCCCCAGTGCCGCGCAGGTCCGCCGGCCGATCTATGCCGATTCGGTCGCACGCTGGAAACAGCATGCCGAGGTTCTGGAACCCGTCCGGAGCTTCTTCGCCACCGAAGGGATCGCAATAGAATGAAAGGAAGCACATCGTCCATGCCAAGACCGCTGACGCTTGCCCTGGGTGCAGCCCTTGCCTGTGCTTTCTCTGTTCCGGCAATGGCGGGCACGAAGCCCAGCACGCGGCTGGTCGAATGCGGGGCGGAAAGCTGCTTGCTCGTCACCGGCCGCCGCAGTGATCCGGCATCGGCGGTCAGCATCAATGGTTACGCGGTGCCGGTGGAAGGGGGGCGCAGATGGCGCGCGGTGGTGCCGGTCGAGACAGTGCGCGAATGGTCGGATCCTTATGCGCGGACGATAACAGTGATGGTCGACGATAACGTGAAGGAGGCCCTGTTGCCGATCGGCCTGCTTGGCCATGCTCATAATTTGGCCATGCTTGTAGTACGCGTAAAGTAATAACTGAAAGACAGGATAGTAATAAAGAAGCACTTTTCGGTATTGTATTGAAAGTTTCATTTTCTGAGCCTATGTGATCCGCAGATGCCGGAGAGCGGCGCTTGTTTGACGCATAGGAGATGATGATGAAGTTTGGCCTCGCGGCATTCGCCGCCCTTGCTTTCGCAACCTCGGCTTCGGCCGCAACCGCGGAAAACCCCTTCGCCAAGGATCAGGTGATTCTGAACCTCAAGGGACTCGACCTTTCCACCACTGAAGGCCAGCAGAGCCTTGCGATCCGCTTGGATCAGGCTGCGAACGCCGTCTGTGGCGATCGCGTCGCTTCTGTGCATCTCGCGCTCGAAGCACAGGCTCGGGAATGCCGGGAAGCGGTCGTGGCCGACGTTCGCTCGCAGATCGAAACCCGCCTTGCCGCAAATTCGACCGGCACGGTGCGTATCGCGTTGCTGCGCTGATATTTACAAGCTGATTGCTTGGCGCGGAAGCGGCACAGGCCCGTTCCTTGCCCGGCCCCCGAACATATTCGTCGGTGGCCGGGGAGTGGGCTGATGCCGGATAGCTTCAGCAAAGCTCAAGCCAATTCCGAACCGCGCCGGTCACTCTGCGAGTTTTTCCGGCTCCGGCCACCAGGTCAGGGTGTGTACGTCATGGGCAGAGGTCCACAGGCCAAGGCTCGTGAAACGTAAAGCCCCGCTGCCTTCCGCCTTGCCGACGCGCGCCTTGATCTCCAGCGTTTGAGGATCGATCGCGACGAAGGTCTGATCTTCGGTGGTGCGCAGCCACACCATACCCGCGCCGGTGTCGATGTCGCCGTATTTCAGTACCTCGCCGACCTTGACCCGCCCGGTGATCTCGCCGCTGTCCGGGTCGATCCGCGCGACCGTGCCGTCTCCCTGTTCCTGAACCCAGACCGCGCCTTCGCCTGCCGTGAGGAATGCAGGTTCCTTGCCGAGAGCCGTGGTCTTGACCGCCGTATCGGTGGCGGGATCGATTTTCTGGATCGTGCCGCTTTCGCTGCTTACGGCCCAGACCGATCCGAACCCGAAAGCGAGATACCAGGTGCCGGGGCTGACGGTGATCGTGGCGATCACCTTGTTGCTCGCGGGATCGACTCGAGAGACCTTGCCTGCCTTGTGATCGCTTGCCACCCAGACGGAGCCGGCGCCCGCGACGACGTTGAGTTCACCCGGACTGGCAAGGCCCGTGGCCACCGTCGCGGTCTTCTTGGCCTTGGCCGTGTCGATGCGGACAAGCGCCTTTTTCTTGCAGTCGGCCACCCAAAGCGATCCTTCGAGAATCGCCATGGCGCCGCAGGGTTTGGACATGCGAACCGCGGAAATCTTGCCCTGCCGCGACCAGCGTTCGACCCGGCCCGCGTTGGTCACCCAGACGCTTTCGCCATCGACTGCCAGGAAATCGGCGAACCCCGGAACCTTTATCACTTCCTCCGCTTGCGCGGATGCGGCTGGTGAGATCGAGCCGCCGCAAGCCACCGCCGCGATGGCTATTTTCGTGAGCTTCCGCATGCTTATCCCTTTCCGTTCATGTAGGCGCGCCAACCGCCAAGGCTTGTGATGTCCTCGGCGCCGTTCACTGCGCGGGGTTCCGCGACGAAGCCCTTGACGCTGCTGCCGTCGGCCAGCGTCACCGTGCCGATCGCGAGCGGGGCAGGCACTTCGGCGACGAAGCTGCCGAATTCGGCGACGCCCAGCTCATAGACTTCCAGCGCGATTGGCCCCCCGTCATCGGAGTGGACCAGCGCGGGCTTGGGCGGCACGCTGTCCGCCATCGCGTAGAGCCGGTAGGTGGGTGCAGTCTCGAAAGCGCCGACGAAGGTGGCGTCACGGGAAGTGAGCTGCCAATGGAGCGGCATGTCTTTGAGATGAGCGCCGACTACGGCGAGTTTCACGGTCTGCATTTTGCCCTCCAGATCGAGCGGGGGTAGGGAAGGAAGATCGGCCGCCGCCAGATAGGCGTCTGCCGCGTCGAGCAGGGCAAGGTCGGTATCGGCCGGGCCAATCAGGGTTATGCCGAACCCGGTTGCGTTGGCGCGGGTTCCTGTTCGTAGAGGGGCGGCAGGAGGGCGGTGGTAGTGACAAGCTGAAGCTGGTGCACACCGCGCACGCGCCGCAGCGCGTCACATAATTCCTTGAGCAGCGTGGCAGGACCCTGGACCAGCAGAACCTCCAGCGACTGGTCGTCTTCCAGGAAGACGTGCTGCGAGGAGATGACTTCCTTGAGATAATCCGCCTGCGTCTGGGCAAGCTGGTGCCGCACCCGGCCGCGGTCGCCACGGTAAACGATGGTGATCGTGCCAGCGAGCATCTCGTCGGGGCGGGTATCCTGGGCGGCCTGATCCTTCTTGCGAAAGGTCAACGTATCGTTGCCGCGTTCATAGCTGGTGCCTGTCTCGTGGAACAGGGGGCTGAGCCTGTCGAAGGCATCCTCGCTCGACTGCCCGGGGGCGAGTGCGAGGCTGCCCCGGACGTGCCAGATCCAGTCGGTAAGGCGCCGGAGCATCTGCATCACTCAGCGGGTTCCACCGCTGGCCGGCCAAGCCCGGTTCTGCCGTATCTTTCCTTCAGCGTCTTCCAGCCCTCTGTGAAGGGATAGAGCATGGTTTCTCGAACCGACATCTTGCGTCCGCCTTCCATTCCAAGCAGTTCCGCCTCTCCGTCAACGCAGGTGCCGAACATGCGGTCGATGACGATCCAGATGAGCGCATAATTGCTGCGTGTGGCTTCATAGTCCTGGGAATGGTGCACGCTGTGGTGCTCCGTGGTGTTGAACAGGAAAAGCCACCAGCGCGGCGTGTTGAAGCGGACATTGATGTGCTGGTAGGTGCCGACCGCCAGCCCTATCGCTCCGGCGAGGAGAACCGCGCGGGGCAGGAAATCGAACAAGCCGCCGATGCCCAGCCCGATCAGGAAGAGCTCCACCGGGTTGCCGACTGCGCCCTTGTTGATGTTCAACTGGGTGATGAAATGATGCGGCGCGTGCGTTAGCCACAATGGATACCAGTTATGCATTCCGCGATGCATCCAGTATTGCCCGAAATCGAAGATGAACGAGATCAGGAGAGCCTGGACCAGCAGCGGCAGGCCCGTAAACCATGCCAGCTTGTCCCAGTTGAAATTGTCCAGCAGAGATGCGATCACGGCATCGCTGCCGATGTAGCTGTCGACAAGGCTGAGCACCGTAAAACCGAGCCCGACATAGAACAGGTCGATGCTCAGTTCCTTCCAGGTCAGCCGCCAGCTCTTGTGGCGCGGACTAACCCATTCCAGCGCCAGCAGCAGAACCTTGAAGCCCACGCCAATCGCAATGGCGGTCGATGCCTTGGCAATGGAATTGGGCGCGTAGTACCAGAAGGCAATCAGCGCAAACAGCATCGTAGGCTGAAACCACGTGAATACGAACTGCTTGACCGGGCCACCTTCGACCCGAGGCAGATTTTCCCAGCCCACGGTGACCGGCGCTTCGGCGCCTATCACCCTTTTACCTACGCGCACTCCGTTCATACGCTTACCCTCGTATGCTTAGCCACCTCCTGCAGTTTGGCTCGGACGCCAGGTGAAGAGGGATATCCGCAGTCGAGCGGATCTGATGCTGGATCAGCATCGCCCAGGTGAAGTCATCACGCCAGACGCCATTATCCGATATGGCCTATAGATTCTGTCTATGCCTTGAGGGGTTGTTAGACGAAATGCGGCGTTCGGTGAGAAGGCGACAGGACTGAAAGACACCTCGCCCTCGCGGAACAGCTAATCCGTTCCGGTTTTGTGGCTGTCATTCGCAGCGCGGAAAATCCGGCCATCCTGGCATTTGACCCGCTGCGAAGGTGCGGCAGAGCAACTGGGCGTATCTTTGGTCCCGAAATCGGTCCGCGGAGCTTCTCAGGCTTTTGGGCGAACTCGCAGGATCAGGCCCGCTTCCGTCAGTGCATAGATGAACCCATCCGGCCCCTGCTTCACGTCGCGGAAGCGATGTTCACCAGTGGCAAGCAGCCATTCCTCGCCTGTCACGCGTCCGTTTTCAATGGTGAGGCGAACGATCTTTTGTCCGGCCAGGCCGCCGACGAAGGCGCTGTTGCGCCACGCGGGGAAGGCGTCGCCTGTATAGAAGATCATACCTGCCGGCGCGATGTTCGGATCCCAGTAATAGACCGGCTGTTCCATCCCTTCCCGTCGGGTGATGCCCTCGCCGATCTTCGGGCCGGCATATTCAATACCATAGGTGATGACCGGCCAGCCATAATTCCTGCCCGCCTCCACCCGGTTCACCTCGTCGCCGCCGCGTGGGCCGTGCTCGACAACCCAGAGCTGGCCGGTCGCGGGCTCTATTGCGGCCGCCTGGATATTGCGGTGGCCGTAGGACCAGATTTCGGGTCGGGCGTCGTCACGGCCGGCAAAGGGGTTGCCGGCCGCAGGCGTGCCGTCCCTCTCCAACCGCAGCACCTTGCCGAAATGGGTGCGGAGGTCTTGTGAAAGAACGCGCGATTCGGGCAGCGAGCGCTCGCCGAGCGTCAGGAACAGCTTGCCGTCCGGCGCGAAAATGATGCGCGAGCCGAAGTGCAGATGGGACTTCCACGACGGCTGCTGACGGAAGATGACGGAGACGTTGCTGATCTGCGGCCTTGTGCCGCCGGCATTCAGGACGCCTTTGGCGAGGGCCGTGGTGTTGGTGCCGTCGTCGAGAGGCTCCGCATAGGTCCAGTATATGATGTTGTTGGTCGCGAAATCCGGATCGAGCGCCACGTCGAGAAGGCCGCCCTGGCCTTCGGCAAAGACCTTGGGCTGGGCAGGCATCGCCGGCCCAACCTTGCCCTCCCGGTCGACGATGCGAAAGCTGCCAGACCGTTCCGTCACGAGGATTCGGCGGTCGGACAGGAATTGCATGGCCCAGGGCATGTCGAGCCCTTCGGCCACCGTTTCCACTGTATAGGCGATGTTGGCGGACTTGACGGGCGCCCGGGTCTGGCCCTCGAACGCCGGTTTATAATCCGTATTGCGTTCCGCCGTTTCGGCAGCCGGGGCGGTCGTGATCTCGAATTCGGTTTCCTTGCCGGAATCCCCGCAGGCGGCGAGTGCCATGGGAACAAGCGCAAGGATGAACAGTCGTACAATCATGTTTCAACACCCCGGCTTCCATAGTAGGAGATCAGATGTAGAAAAAACCGGCAGCCGAAAAAAGGAGTTTCCGCGATGGCATCTCGGGTCGCGCGCCTGACATGGCAGCGCATGGCGGGCATCGGTTTCCTGCTCGCGACGGCCCCGGTTGCAGCTCAGCCGCACAGCTTCGGCGGTTTCCAGATTCCGGAAAGCGCGGTCTATGACGAGAGACGTGACGCCTATCTCATCGCCAGCATGGGCGATGGCAACGCCGGTTACATCAGCATCGTGAACCCCGACGGCACGCTTTGGCAGCGCGATTGGCTGGCCCACGGCAAGGACGGTGTCGAACTTGTCCGCCCCTTCGGCTCGGAGATCAGTAATGGCATACTCTATGTGGCCGATACGCCGTTCGTGCGCAGTTTCGACGTGGCGAGCGGCAAGCCGCTCCGCTCGGTTCGGGTGGAGGGCGCCACGGTTCTGAACGACTTGGCGATCGCCGGGGACGGTACGGTTTATGTGACGGACACGGGCGACAGGAACAACTCCATTCCCGGCGGCATCCACCGCATCGCTCCCGACGGCACGGTAAGCGGCTTCGTCTCAGGCGAAGATGTAGCCAATCCTAACGGCATTGTAATCGACGCATCCGGTAATATTGTGAACGTCGCCATGGCCAGTTCGCGGCTTTTCGTGCGCTCGCCCGATGGCAAGTTGCTGCAAAGCATAGACTTGGGACATGAGCGCAACGATGGAATCATAGCGCTGGAAGATGGATCGTTCATCGTCTCCAGCCTTGGTGGCGGCACTCTCCTTCGGGTTGGGACGGATGGGAGTGTCAGCCCGCTCGCGGATGTCGACATGCCGGCCTCGATTGGTTTCGATACCAAGCGGCACGTGGTTATCGTGCCTCAGCTTCGGCGGAACAGCGTGACACTGGTGCCGCTTCCCCGTTGACCGCCATTCTGCCACCGGCGAGAGGGGCGATCGCACCAACTCGGAAGCCGGGTGGACCGGGTCCTGGGGCCGCCGCTGCGGATCGTCAGCGACGATCCCTGGCAAGCCGTGAAATACCGCCAGGAGCAATTGGCCGAGCATTACAGCCTGGTCACCCGGGGGATGTATGCTCCATTCCCATTCTCGTCATCCCAGCGCCAGGATCAGCCCGCTTCCCGCCCCTCCAGCCACTCCGCCAGGGCGGCGAGGCAATCGCGCCCCAGCAAGGCCGAGCGTTCCGCGCTCCAGCCCTGGGCCGGGTCCGGCAGGTTGCGATTGTCCTTGAACGGCATTTCCAGCGTCATGGCGACGCAGCCGAAGCGTTCCGCCAGCTGGTTGGTCGACATGGTGAGATTGGCCTTGCCCGCGGGCGCCCTGGGGTAGCCCAGCTCCATCTGGAAATCGGCCGTGCGCCGCTTCAATATCCGCTGGTAGCGGTAGAATCCCTCGCCCTGTTCGTCCTTCCACGACGGAATACCTTCGAAGCCGGCCAGGAAAACGGCGGGGATCGCCTCGTCCCCATGCACGTCCATCGCGAAATCGACCCCGGTTTCGTCCATCGCATTGCGGATCGCCAGCACTTCCGGCGAGCGTTCCGCGCTGGGTTCATGCCATTCGCGGTTGAGGTTCACCCCCGCCGCATTGGTGCGCAGGTGCCCCCGCCGCGACCCGTCCGGATTGCAATTGGGCACCAGATGCAGGCGGCATTTCCGGGGCAGCACCCGGCCGACGGGATCGGCCGGATCGGTCAGGCAATCGAGCGCCCCTTCCATCCACCATTCGGCCATGGTCTCCCCCGGATGCTGGCGGGCATAGAGCCAGACCTGCACCGTTCCTTCGCCCATTTCCAGGCAGTCGATCGGCTGGCCGTCCAGGCTGGTGCCGAGGCAGCGATGCGAAACGCCTTCACGCGTGGCGGCCTGGGCCACCAGATCGTGATGCCGTTCCATCGAATAGGGCGCGAAATAGGCGAACCACGCGATGTCACCCGCCGGCCGGTGCCGGATGGTCAGCGTGCCGCCGCTTTCGGCCTTGTCATAGGTGCAGTCCGCCTGCCCCCAATAGTCCCGATCTTCGGAAACCCGGGCGCGGTAGCCCGGCCAGCCCAGCGGATAGGCGGAATCGGCAAGCCCGGTGATCTTGAGCTTCAGCTCCCGGCCCGCCGCGCCGCTGACCCGGAAATGGAACCATTGGAAGAAGTCGGACTGGTTGTCCTTGCGGATGGCGAGGCTGGCCTGGGCGCCGTCGATGGACAGGATTTCGATATTGCCGCTGTCGAACGCGGCATGGATGGCGATGTCGCTCATTTGACTTCGATGGTCTCGCCCGAATTGCCGGGGAAGCCGGAAAACAGGGCTTCCGCCATCTTCGCCGCGCCGAGCTGGGTTCCGGCCAGCGGCGAGGACGCCTTGACGGTGAAATTGGCCCGGCCTTCCCAGATCGTCCGCCCGCTCGCGCGGTCGCGGATCTGCACGCCCAGTTCGGTCGTCACCTGCTCCGGCGGCGGGCCGGACAGGTCGATGCCGATTCCCATGCCCACACCCGAGCCATATCCCCCGGTCGAGCCGCCGACGCCGACGCTGACCGGGCTGCCGTCCCGCCCCGCCCGGAAGGCGTTGCGTTGAACCCGCACCAGCGCCACCTGGCTGCCGCCGCCCGATGCGGTTTCGGTGTAGCCCAGCGCTTCGAGCTGGCGCGCGACCGCCGTCTGGTAGCTGCGCTGCTCCAGCGAGGCCGGGTCCATTCCCGCCGCCGGTTCCACCGCGATGGAGCCCTTGCCCAGCCGGTCCAGCATGGCCGCGTCGTGAAACCGGTTGACTTCGACCGGGCCGACCGGGGCGACGCAGCCCGCGAGCATGGCCGGGGCCAGCAGTGTGACAAGGACGGAACGTTTCATGGCGGGCGACTCCTCTTCCCGCCTAAGGTGGAGCGCAAGCCGATGCGTTGCAAGCGCCGCCATGTCATTTACAAAACGGTCTTTCTTTGATGTTATCGGCTACATCCATGATTCAAAAACTCCCCGTCCTCGTCACCGGTGGCGCCGGCTATATCGGCAGCCACGCGGTCCTCGCCCTTGTCGACGCCGGCTGGCCGGTCGCGGTCATCGACAATTTGTCGACCGGCTTCCGCTTCGCCGTGCCCGAGGGGGTGCCGCTGTATGAAGGCGATATCGAGGATTCGGCTTTGCTGGCCCGCATCTTCGCGGAGCAGGGCATCGGGGCGATCATGCATTTCGCCGGGTCCATCATCGTGCCGGAATCGGTGGAGAACCCGCTCAAATATTATCACAACAACACCGCCAAGAGCCGGGCATTGGTAGAAGCTGCCGTGAAGGGCAGGGTGAAGCATTTCATCTTCAGCTCCACCGCCGCGACCTATGGCATCCCGGACGTGTCGCCGGTCAGCGAGGACAGCCCGAAGCAGCCGATCAATCCCTATGGCATGTCGAAGCTGATGACCGAGATCATGCTGGCCGACACGGCGAAGGCCCATGACCTGAATTTCTGCGCGCTGCGCTATTTCAACGTGGCCGGGGCCGATCCGCAGGCGCGCTCGGGTCAGTCCACCGCCGGGGCGACCCATCTCATCAAGGTGGCGGTGGAAGCTGCGCTGGGCAAGCGGGAGAATGTCGCCGTGTTCGGCACCGATTACGACACGCCCGACGGCACCGGGGTGCGCGACTATATCCATGTCTCGGATCTGGCCGCCGCGCATGTGCTGGCGCTGGAGGCCCTGATCGCACAGCCCGGCCAGTCGCTCACCATGAATTGCGGCTATGGGCGCGGCTTCTCGGTGCTGGAGGTTCTCGATGCGGTGGACCGGGTGACGAATCGCAAGCTGGAGCGGGTGATGGGGCCGCGCCGCGCGGGCGATCCCGATTCGCTGATTTCGGACAACCGGCGGATCAGGCAGACCCTGCCGTGGCAGCCGCAACATGCCGATCTCGACCGGATCATCGGCCATGCGCTGGCCTGGGAGCGGAAGCTGACGGAAATCCGGGCCGCCGAAGCACCGCTCTCCCCATGATACTGCCGGTTTTGCGGCGCCCCCTGGGCTTTCCGGTTGACTTCGCCGGGCCTCGCCCGTAACGGGCCGGGCTTGTTATTTCCGCCTCGGGAGTTTCCCCGTGGCTCAATGATCTGGACTGAAACGATGAAGATCCGCAACAGCCTCAAGTCGCTCAAGGACCGCCACCGGGACAACCGCGTGATTCGCCGCCGTGGCCGGACCTATGTGATCAACAAGACCAACCGCCGCTTCAAGGCGCGCCAGGGTTGAAGCCCGCCATGCCGCGATTCGTTCGCGGTGGCGATGAAGCACGAGGCCCCTGCGAAAGCGGGGGCTTTTGTTATGTCCGCTAGAGTGATTTCGAAGCAGGTGGAATCACTTGCCGACCCGGAAATCACGGAGAACAGGCAAATTCCGGTCGCGGTCGTCTTCGATGTCGGGCGGGTTCTGTTCGATTGGGACCTGCGCTGCCTTTACCGGCAGTTGATCGACGATCCGGCGCAAGTGGAATGGTTCGTGACCCATGTGGTCAGCGAGCGATGGCACCACCAGCATGACGAAGGCCGCGACCTGGAGGAGATGGTGGCGGAACGGATCGGGCAATTCCCCGATCACACCCATCTGATCCAGGCCTATGCCACCCGCTTCAATGATACCATTCCCGGCCCGGTCGCGGGCACGGCCGCTCTGGTCGACCGGTTGGCCGCAGCCGGCGTGCCCTTATTCGCCGTGACCAATTTCGCCGACCGCTTCTGGCGGGAATTCCGCCCGCTGCATCCGGTGTTCGATCATTTCCGCGACATCGTGGTGTCGGGCACGGAGAAGCTGGCCAAGCCCGATCCGGCGATCTTCCGCCTCGCCGAACGCCGCTTCGGCCATGCCCCGGGGGAATTGTTCTTCATCGACGACAATGCGGCCAATGTCGCGGCGGCCGGGAATTGCGGCTGGCAGGCATGGCAGTTCACGGATGCCGCCGCGCTGGAGCGGGAATTGATCGCGCGCGGATTGCTGGATTGACCGGCGGGCGGACCCGGCCGCGCGCCGAGTCTCATTGCCGTTCCGGCCGTCCGGCATTATCTGGCAGCAAGCCTGTGCGTTTGCGTTCGATCAATGACCGGACCGGCGCGAAGCTGCCTTTTGGCCGGAGCAACCGTGCCGGGGAGGATATTCGGTGATGAAAGCGAAATGGATGAAATTCACTGCCGCGCCCATGCTGGCCGCCTGTGCGTGCCTTTCCGCATCCGGCCCGGCCCTTGCGCAAAGTGAGGAAGAAGAAGCCGAAGTGCAGGAGATCGTGATTATCGCGCCAAGGCCGATCACGACCGAGACATCGGAGAACGTCCCGGGCGGGCGCAAGGAGGCGGTGATCTCGCTTAAGATGGTCGCGCAATATTCCGATCTCGACCTTGCCAAGCCGGACGATGCGGAGCGGCTGATGGTCCGCATCCATTCGGTCGCGCGCGATGCCTGCAAATATCTCGACCGGCTTTACCCCCTCGATCCCGACCCGGATTGCGAGAGGAGAGCAGTTGCGGATGCGAAGCCCCAGGTGGAGAAGGCGATCGCCGCCGCTGCCCGCTGACCGGCGCGATCACGCTCTCGGGGCCTGTCTCCGGTAACTCAGCGCTTCGGCCACATGAATCCGCGTGACCTGCGCGGAGCCGGCCAGATCGGCGATGGTGCGGGCCACGCGCAGGATGCGGGTGTAGCCGCGAGCCGATAGCCGCATCGCTTCCGCCGCCTGCATCAGCAACTGGCGGCCCGGCTCGTCCGGGGTGGCATGAATGTCCAGGGCATCGCCTGCCAGCTCCGCGTTGGAGCGCATCGCGGTGCCTTCCAGCCGCGCGGTCTGGATGGACCGGGCGGCTGCCACCCGCGCCGCCACTTCGGCGGAGCCTTCCGCCGGCGGAGGCAGGGCAAGATCGGCGGCGCTGACCGGCTCTACCTCCACATGCAGGTCGATCCGGTCGAGCAGCGGGCCGGATACCTTGCCCTGATAATCGGCGGCGCAGCGCGGCGCGCGGCTGCAGGCCAGCGCCGGATCGCCGAGATGGCCGCAGCGGCAGGGATTCATCGCGGCGACAAGCTGGACCCGGGCGGGATAGGTTACATGCGCATTGGCGCGGGCGACGCTGACTTCGCCGCTCTCCAGCGGCTGGCGCAGCGAATCCAGCACAGCCCGCTGGAACTCGGGCAGCTCGTCGAGGAAGAGGACGCCCAGATGGGCAAGGCTGACTTCGCCGGGCCGCACCCGCAAGCCGCCGCCGGTCAGCGCGGCCATCGAGGCGGAATGATGCGGCGCGCGATAGGGCCGGCTGCGGCTGATCCAGCCGTCATCGAGGTTGCCGGCCACCGAGGCGACCATGGACACTTCCAGCGCTTCGGAAGGGGTCAGTTCCGGCAGGATGCCCGGCAGGCAGCTTGCCAGCAGCGATTTGCCCGCGCCGGGCGGGCCGATCATCAGCAGATTGTGCCCGCCTGCCGCCGCGATTTCCAAGGCGCGCCTGGCGGTTTCCTGCCCCTTCACCTGCCGCAGGTCCGGCCCCGGCACTGTGGGCCGCACTTGCCCCGGTTGCGGCGCCGGCAGGCTCTGCGTGCCCTTGAGGTGATTGAGCAGCGAGACGAGGTTGGGCGCCGCGCAGACCGCGATCCCGCTGGCCCAGCACGCTTCCGCCCCTTGCGCCGAGGGGCAGATCAGCCCCTTCTCGGCCTCGCTGGCATGGATCGCCGCGAGCAATACGCCAGGTGAGGCGACGATCCGCCCATCCAGCGAAAGCTCACCCACCGCGATCCAGTCGGTCAATTGCTCCGCATCGGTCACGCCCATGGCGGCCAGCAGCGCCAGCGCGATCGGCAAGTCGTAATGCGATCCTTCCTTGGGCAGGTCCGCCGGAGAGAGGTTGATGGTGATCCGCTTGGGCGGAAGGGCAAGCCCCATGGCCGCCAGCGCCGCCTGAACCCGTTCCCGGCTTTCCCCCACCGCCTTGTCCGGCAGGCCGACGATGGCGAAGCGCGGCAAGCCCGCCGCGACCTGGCATTGCACTTCCACCGCGCGCGCTTCCAGCCCGAGATAGGCCACCGTCGAAACCAATGCGACCACGCTGCTCCCCAACCCCCTGATTCATCATGAAGATAGAGCTTCCGCAGGCGCTGTCGAGGGCGAGTTGACCCGGATTGGAGCAAGGCGTTAACGCTTCCCGTTAGGGTGATGCCAACCGCATTGATTGGGGTTTGCGTTACGCGCGCCGGGCGACAATCGCATCATGCCACGGCTTGCGATTCCGAACCTCCGGCCTTTCCTGACGGCGATCATGGCGGCCATGCTGGCCGCCCTCGCCTCGCCGCTTCATGCGGAGATGGGCGCGGGGCGCGATCCCGCCGCCGGAGCCTCCCAGCGGCACGGGGTCGCCAGCTATGGCCCCTTCACGGTGCTCGATCCGCGCACGGCGATCCTGACGGCGGTGACGGACGAGGATTCGCCCGCCCAGTTTGCTGCCATGCTGCGGGATTTCCCGGCGCTTTCGACGCTGGCGTTGGTGGAATGTCCGGGCACCTATGACGATCGCGCCAATCTCAGGCTGGGCCGGATGATCCGGGCGGCGGGGCTGGCCATTCATGTCCCTGCGGGCGGGTCGGTGAGATCAGGGGCGGTCGAGCTGGTGTTTGCGGGCGCCGCGCTGCGGATCGACGATGGCGCGGAATTCGCGGTTCATGCCTGGGTCGACGAGGATGGGCTGGAAGCCAGCGACTATCCCGCCGATGCGCAGGAAAACTCCAAATATCTTGCCTATTACCGGGAGATGGGCATGGCTCCGCAGCGGGCCGAGGCATTCTATGCCATGAC
>Ga0172382_10001461_pt1 | contig 42291 bp, 39 predicted proteins | sample Leawel138RmetaG_FD_122245 | JGI IMG/M metagenome (GOLD analysis project Ga0172382, IMG submission 122245) | Leachate microbial communities from a municipal landfill in Southern Ontario, Canada - Leachate well 138R metaG | ecosystem: Engineered > Solid waste > Landfill > Unclassified | place...
ACTGTTTGAACTGACTGGCGGAGATGCCATTGTGACTTCTGATGTGGGACAGCATCAGATGTGGGCTGCCCAGTTTTATGGTTTTGATAAACCCCGTCGCTGGGTGAATAGTGGTGGTTTGGGGACGATGGGTTTTGGCTTGCCTGCAGCCATGGGAGCGCAGGTGGCTGAGCCCGATGCTACGGTGGTCTGTATTACCGGTGATGGCAGTATCCAGATGAATATTCAGGAATTATCTACCTGTCAGCAATACAAGTTGCCCCTCAAGGTGGCCTGCCTGAATAATCATTATCTCGGTATGGTCCGCCAGTGGCAGGAATTCTTTTATGAAGATCGTTATGCCATGAGCTATGTGGATGCCTTGCCGGATTTCGTGAAACTGGCTGAAGCCTATGGGCATATTGGTTTGCGTGCGGATACTCCCGCTGACGTCGAGCCAGTCATCCGCGAAGCCTTACTTCTCAAGGATCGTATGGTATTCATGGATTTTCGCGTGGATGCCAAGGAGAATGTTTATCCCATGGTGCCTGCTGGTGCGGCACTTTCTGAAATGATCCTGGTGTAAGCATGCGCCATATCATTTCTATTTTATTGGAAAACGAAGCGGGTGCCTTGTCGCGGGTGGCAGGTTTATTTTCGGCGCGGGGTTATAACATTGAGGCCATGACGGTAGCGCCAACCCATGATGCCAGCATCTCGCGCATGACTGTGGCCACCAGCGGTTCCGAAGAAATCATGGAGCAGGTACTCAAACAGTTGAACAAGCTGATTGAAGTGATTCGCGTGCATGATCTCAGCGAAGGGCCGCACATTGAGCGTGAGCTGATGCTGATCAAGGTTCACGCTGTCGGCCCTGATCGTGAAGAGGTGAAGCGGCTTTCGGATATTTTCCGGGGGCGGATCATTGACGTCACTGATCGCTCTTACACCATTGAACTCACGGGTCCTGGTGACAAGCTGGATGCCTTTATTCATGCGCTGGACCCGGGCATGGTCATTGAGGTGGTGCGCAGTGGTGCCAGCGCTATCAGTCGCGGGGCCAAGGCCATCTGAATTTTTCCTGATTATTATTGATTTTTTTTGCATACGCAGAGGTTTACATGAAAGTTTACTACGATAACGATGCTGATTTGGCTCTCATCCAGAAAAAGAAAGTAGCCATCATTGGTTACGGCTCACAGGGGCATGCCCATGCTCTGAACCTCAAGGATTCCGGGGTTTCCGTAGTGGTCGGTCTGCGCAAGGACTCTGCTTCATGGGACAAGGCCGTCAAGTCCGGTCTGGAAGTGAAAGAAGTCGGTGACGCAGTGGCCAGCGCTGATGTGGTCATGATTCTGACGCCGGATGAAGGCCAGGCCGCTTTGTACCGTGATGAAATTGCGCCCAAAATCAAACAGGGTGCGGCACTGGTTTTTGCCCATGGTTTTAACGTGCATTTCGGTCAGATTCATCCCCGCGCTGATCTGGACTGCTTTCTGGTGGCGCCCAAGGGGCCCGGCCATCTGGTCCGTTCCACTTACACCCAGGGAGGTGGGGTGCCCAGTCTGATTGCCGTGCATCAGGACGCCAGTGGCAACGCCACCAATATTGCTCTGGCTTATGCCAAGGCCAATGGTGGTACTCGTGCCGGGGTCATCGAAACGTCCTTCCGTGAAGAAACCGAAACCGATTTGTTTGGTGAGCAGGCGGTACTCTGCGGCGGCGCCACGGCCCTGGTACAGGCCGGTTTTGAAACGCTGGTCGAAGCAGGGTATGCGCCGGAAATGGCCTATTTTGAGTGTATGCATGAGCTGAAGCTGATTGTCGATCTGATGTACGAGGGGGGTATTGCCAACATGCGTTACTCCATCTCCAACACGGCAGAATATGGGGATCTTACCCGTGGCCCGCGTGTGGTGAATGCCGAGACCAAGGCCGAGATGAAGAAAATTCTCACTGAAATCCAGACGGGTCAGTTCGCCAGGGAATTCATTCTGGAAAATCAGGCTGGCAAGGCGACCATGCAGGCCATGCGCCGGATAGGTGCCGAGCATCCTATTGAAGTGGTGGGTAACAAGCTGCGGTCCATGATGACCTGGATTGGTCAGAACCGGATTGTGGATCGTTCACGCAACTAACATTGGTTTGCGTTTTTGAAAAAGGGTGGATTCTCTTGGGCAATAGCCTTGGGTGTTCGCCCTTTTCTCATGGCTCCGGTCCTGATACGCTCCGTCCATGAAAACTGACTATCCATATCCTGTTCTGGCGCGTGAAGGCTGGCCTTTTCTGCTCGCCTTTCTGATCATCGCCGTTGTCTTGCAGATTTTTTTGACAGGTTGGTGGTTGCTCCTCTCGGCGTTTTTTTATCTGTTGTTTTTGTTCAGTCTGCAGTTTTTTCGGGATCCTCGTCGGCCCTTACCGGATTTGTCCTCCCGGTCTGTCCTTTGTCCAGCGGATGGTCGGGTGATTGCCATTGAGCAGGTCGATGATCCTTACCTGTCGCGACCAGCGCTTAAAATCAGTATTTTTATGAATGTGTTTGATGTACACGTCAATCGCATGCCGGTCAGTGGACATATACAAAATGTCTGGTATTTCCCGGGCAGGTTTTTTAATGCCGCCCTGGACAAAGCCTCAGTGGAAAATGAACGGAATGCGATTTGGGTGAAAACTTCCGGAGGGCATGACGTCACCGTTGTGCAGGTGGCGGGTCTGGTGGCCCGGCGCATTGTCTGCTATGTCCGTAACGATCATGACGTGGCCAGTGGACAGCGTTTTGGTTTTATTCGTTTTGGATCGCGGGTAGATACCTATTTACCACTGGACACGGAAGTTCAGGTGCGGATTGGTGAGAGGGTGCGTTCCGGCGCGCAGTGCCTAGCTACTTTGCCTGGATCCATATCATGAATCCCCGGTATCCCCGGCGGGGCGTTTATGTACTCCCCAATTTGTTTACGACAGCCAGTCTTTTTGCCGGTTTTTATTCCATTGTTGCGTCTATTCATGGCCATTATCGTACCGCCGCAATCGTCATATTCATCGCCATGATTCTTGACGGTCTTGATGGCAGAGTTGCCCGCATGACGCATACGGAAAGTGCTTTTGGTGCAGAATATGATTCACTGGCCGATGTAATCGCCTTTGGATTGGCTCCAGCTATTCTGGTGCTGCTTTGGGGGCTTCAGGATTTCGGCAAGTTCGGCTGGTTGGGTGCTTTTGTTTATACGGCTTGTGGAGCCTTGCGTCTGGCGCGTTTTAATACCCAGGTGCACAGCACTTCAAAACGCTACTTTCAGGGCTTGCCTATCCCCACTGCGGCAGCCGTTCTGGCCAGTCTGGTCTGGGTGGCCGTTGGCGAGGGGTATCCCTGGCTGACCCAAATCAGTGAATATATCGCCTTGGGGTTGGTCTATGTTCTGGGGCTACTGATGGTCAGTAATGTCCGTTTTCGCAGTTTCAAAGACTTTGACCTGCACGGGCGTGTTCCTTTTGCGCTGGCTATTATTGTCGTTTTGGTGGTCGCCCTGATCGCCGTACATCCGCCTTTGGTGCTTTTCTTTGCCGGGATTATATACGTGGCAGTGGGTTTGGTGCTGACCCTTTGGCAGATCCGCAGCCGGCGTTTAAAAAGACGCCGTGGAAGCCATTCGTCTTGAGTTGATTTTTATATCACCACAGGGAAGTGTTTAGATGGGAGCGAAAACAGTTCTTTGGTGTCGTGAAAAAGTCCCGTTCATGGCATTATGGTTGGTATTTCTAACCATTCCTTTGGCCATTTCGCTCACCAAATATGCAGCCATAATTTTTTTGATTACGTTCTTATGGTCGGGATATTGGCGACAACTGCGGCCAAACATTTTTGTTTTGACGATAGCTATTATTTTCATTATCAATATGTATGATTTGTTTCGTTATCATTTGGCTGCGAATGATTACGAGCCAGTAAGACATATTTGGTATTTATGGTTTTTGCCCCTGGTGGCGGTAATGCCCTGGCAGAAGAAAGACTATGTTTACCTGTTGCGATCTTTTATTGTCGCGCTGACCACCAATGGATTGATAGGTATATTGCAAGTACTGGGTTGGCACTTCCGGGATCTCCTTGGGCAGGGGCCAATTGGTCTAGCACAAACCCATATTACTTTCAGTATGATGCTGGCCTCAGGGTTGTTGCTGTTGATGTTTGCCATCACGGAAAAAACTTTGTTCTGGAGCCCACGCATTGCTCTTGGCATATTTATATTATTGCTCTGGCAGTTGATGTTTACGATTGGCAGAACGGGGCAGGCGGTATATTTTATATTGGCTTTGCTGGTTTTATTGTGGATGTTTCCGCGCTATCGGGTTGCCGGAACAGTAGCCGGTTTTGTTCTTGCGGGCATTGCCTTGCTTTCCCCGGTTTTGCGTAGTCGCTGGATTCAGGCTGTGTACGATGTTTATCTGTTTTTTAATGGCTGGGTGATTACCAGTGTTGGTTTACGTCTGGTCTATGCACACTCAGCTATACAGATGTTTGCTGAACATCCTTTTTTTGGAGTGGGCGCAGGACAGTTCAGAACGTCCTATTATGATCTGGCAAGAAGAGGTCTGGAGCCTAAATTGCCTCCTGTTGTGGATAGCATGATCGGTCCTAATAATTCATTTTTGGCCTATTTATCAGAGTTGGGTTTGTTTGGATTTATTCCGCTGGTTATTTTGATAGGCTATTTGGGGATCCGGGCATGGCGCCATAGTGATCCACTGCTGCGCTATGTGCAGGTGGTTACCTGGTTATGGTTTGTGCTGGGTAGCTTTGCAGATACATTTATCTGGCTGGAGGGTCAGGCAATTCCTTTTGCCATTTTAATGGCTGTGCAATATGGGCAAGAAAAAAGATTAGCTTCTGAAAATGCTTTTTGATTGACTTTATTGGTGCGCCTGAAGGGACTCGAACCCCTGACCTACGGCTTAGAAGGCCGTTGCTCTATCCAGTTGAGCTACAGGCGCATGAACGAACAACAGATGTTTGTACAAGCCGATATATTGTAAAGTAGGCATCGTGATCAGGGAAGGGCGTAGATCTGCATTGAAGTAAACCAAACGTAACTCGTGGAGTGGCCAATGGACAAAAGCCTTATTCTGGAAAGCCGCTTTTCGCCCCAGGGCGATCAGCCGGAGGCGATTCGTCAGCTGGTCCAGGGGCTGACGGACGGAGAATTTTTCCAGACGCTTCTGGGGGTGACCGGTTCCGGGAAGACCTTTACAGTTGCCAATGTCATTGCCACGACCCAGCGCCCAGCCATTATCATGGCCCCCAACAAGACGCTGGCGGCGCAGCTCTATGCAGAAATGCGCAGTTTTTTTCCGCATAACGCCGTCGAGTATTTTGTCAGTTATTACGATTATTATCAGCCGGAGGCCTATGTCCCGTCTTCGGATACGTTTATTGAAAAAGATGCTTCCATTAATGACCACATTGAGCAGATGCGTCTTTCCGCGACGAAAGCTCTGCTCGAAAGGCCTGACGTCATTATTGTGGCGACGGTCTCGGCCATATACGGACTGGGTGATCCTGCTTCTTACCATGGCATGATTTTGCATTTGCGCGAGTCCGATTTCATGGATCAGCGTGCGATTCTTCAGCGGCTGGCAGAAATGCAGTACACCCGTAACCAATTGGAATTGAAACGCGGTAACTTTCGGGTTAACGGCGATGTGATTGATATCTGGCCCGCAGAAAGTGAAGACGAAGCAGTGCGGGTGGAATTATTCGGGGAGGAAATTGAACGGGTTTCGCTTTTTGATCCGCTCACGGGGAAAACCATTGTGCGTTTGCCGCGCTATACCATTTATCCCAAAAGCCATTATGTGACCCCCCGGGAGAAAATTCTGGAAGCGCTGGACAGTATCAAGGATGAATTGCGGCAGCGTCTTGAAGATCTCCGCAAGGCCAACAAACTGGTAGAAGCCCAACGTCTGGAGCAACGTACCCGTTTTGATCTGGAAATGATGGCAGAGTTGGGATACTGCTCGGGTATTGAAAACTATTCCCGTTATTTATCGGGAAGAAGCGCCGGGCAGGCACCGCCTACCTTGATGGATTACCTGCCACCCAATGCTTTACTGTTTATTGATGAATCTCACGTCACTGTGCCCCAGTTCGGGGGGATGTACAAGGGGGATCGCTCCCGCAAGGAAACCCTTGTGGAATATGGCTTCCGCCTGCCTTCTGCGCTGGATAATAGACCCCTGATGTTTCCTGAGTTTGAAGCACTCATGCCCCAGACCATCATGATTTCTGCAACTCCCGGACCCTATGAAATGGAGCACTCCGGGCAGATTGTCGAGCAGGTGGTGCGGCCTACCGGATTAGTGGACCCGCTCGTGGAGGTACGCCCGGCAAAAGGCCAGGTCGATGACTTGATCAGTGAAATCCATGTAGTCATCCGCAGTGGCTGGCGCATTCTGGTTACCACCCTGACCAAGCGTATGGCAGAAGACTTGACCGACTATCTGCACGACTTGGGTATCAAATGCCGCTATTTGCATTCAGATATTGAAACAGTTGAACGGGTGGAAATTATTCGGGATTTACGCGCAGGCGTTTTTGATGTGCTGATTGGCATTAACCTGCTGCGTGAGGGGCTGGATATGCCCGAAGTGGCGTTAGTGGCGATTCTGGATGCAGACAAGGAAGGCTTTCTGCGCTCGGAGCGCTCGTTGATTCAGACCATTGGCCGCGCAGCCCGGAATTTGCACGGTCGAGCGATTTTGTATGCGGATCAGATCACCAAATCCATGACGGCGGCCATGGCAGAGACAGATCGCCGCCGCGAAAAGCAAGTGCATTTTAATGCGGTCCACCATATTACCCCCAAGGGTATAGTGAAACCCGTGGCGGATATTATTGAGGGCGTGTATCGGCGTAACGCGCAACCTGCAGCGAAGGTGGCAGAGAAAAACAGCGTTTATCGTCTGCTCAATGATCCCAAAGCCGTTGCCAAAAAAATCAAGGAGCTGGAAGAGGAAATGTTCCGCCATGCGCGCAACCTGGAATTTGAGCAGGCGGCAGCATTGCGGGACGAAATAAAAAAACTGGAAACCCGTCTGTTGGGTACCGATCTGGAAGTGTCTTTGTTAGAAGACTAATACCAGACCGGTTAGATCATTCATCCAAAAAACGGCAGTTGCCGTGGGTGCTTTTTGCTCCGTTGTTCCTCGACTGTTGTTCTAGGGCTCATCCTGCTGTCAGGAGAGAACTCGCCCTTTGGGCTCAGACAGCTCTCCTGACGGGCGCAGGATTTCGCCAAGAACAACAACGGCTCAGAACAAAAGTCGCTGCAAAGCACCCACGGCAACTGCCGTTTTTAGCTTCATGATAAATTAGGCGTTTTCTTTCGGTTCAGTACCCGCTACCAGGAAAAACGGCTCCTGATCAGCGGGCATTTCTGCCAGTTCGGCATCAGTCAGGCGGGCGTACACTTCAATGTTGTATCCCGTAGGATCCCGCAGCCAAAGTTCATGTAGAGGCGTACCGCGCCAGGTGGTGCGGGGCGGTTTAACAATTTCGGCACCTGCCGCCATGGCGCGATGATAGCTTTCGATGACTGCCGCCCGGTCTTTCACACCCAGTCCCACATGGTAAAGGCTGTAAGTGTCCAGCGCTTCTCCCCGGTCATTCACCAGAATAACGAGATTCAGGCACAAATGCGGGACGATAAAAGTGCTGAAGCGTGCCGTGCTCTGTTTGGGCGCGACCCCCAGAAAGTGCTCGTAAAAACGAGTGCTTTCGGCTAGGTTGCTGACCCGGAAACTGAGATGAAATTCCTGGGCATCCGGAATCATCACCGGGTTCTGATTGGTTGTATCCATACGCTCAGGGTTCCATGCTGCCAATGCGATTCAGTTCCTGCCTTAACTGAGCGGGATCTTTTTCGAGCCATTCAGCAACAGGCAATTTCAGCAAGGCTTCAATGCGGTGCCGGAGAATACGGTATGCTGTTTGAAAAGCCGCATCAATTTCTGCTTCGCTGCCGGTGGCCTTGGCCGGATCTTCCACCCCCCAATGCGCGCGGATGGCGGGTCCGAGGTAGGCGGGGCAGGCCTCGCCAGCAGCACTGGCACAAACGGTAATGACAATGTCCGGCGTGGTTTTCAGTTCATCCCAGGATTTGCTGCTCAGGCCTTCCGTGGCAAACCCCTCCTGCTGGAGAAGCTGTATCGAACGCGGATGAACATAACCCGCAGGATGGCTTCCGGCACTGGTCGCGTGCAGACGTGAATCGGCCAGTCCGTTCATGGTGACTTCGGCGAGAATGGAACGACAGGAATTTCCGGTGCAAAGAAACAGGATTTCAGGAGTTTTCATTCAGTGCTTCCTCGTCAAGTGGCAGATCTGTAGGTTGGGGTAAAGAACAATTCCGGGTACCACGACAGCAATTTTCTGTCAGATAGGCGACTAATGCCCGAACTACGCTCATGTCAGCCCGATAGCGTTGATAACGACCCTCGCGTTGCACCGTAACCAGACCGGCATGTTGAAGGCTTTTCAGATGAAAGGAGATACCATTGTGGGGTTGGTCCAGATGTTCGGCAATATCACCGGAAACCAGTCCTGTGGGCTCCTGTTCAACGAGCAAGCGGAAAATTTCCAGGCGCACGGGAGAGGCTAGCGACTCCAGTTGCTGAACAACATTTTCCGTTTCTTTTGAAATTTCCATCATTCTACCCGCGAACATTTCTTGTAGTATTGACAAGTATCAACGCCTCGTCAAGACTAATGTCACTTTCCAATCGTCTGGAGTATAGCCCCATGCTGGCCGTAGTCATTTTTCTCGTTACCCTGATTTTGGTCATCTGGCAACCCAAAGGCCTGAGCATAGGCTGGAGTGCCATGGGCGGGGCGGTCGTTGCCTTGGCAACGGGCGTTATTACCTGGAGCGATATTCCTATTGTCTGGCACATCGTCTGGGATGCTACCTTCACCTTTGTAGCCCTGATTATCATTTCCCTGATTCTGGACGAGGCCGGATTTTTCCACTGGGCAGCCCTGCATGTAGCGCGTTGGGGCGGGGGACGCGGTCGCTTGCTCTTTGTCCTGATTGTCTTGTTGGGTGCTTGTATTGCTGCGGTTTTTGCCAATGATGGCGCCGCTCTTTTGTTGACGCCCATTGTGATGGCCATTTTGCTCCGTCTGGATTTTTCACCCACAGCGACTTTTGCTTTTATTATTGCTACTGGCTTTGTCGCCGATACCACCAGTTTGCCGTTGATGATTTCCAATCTGGTGAACATTGTCAGCGCCAACTATTTTAATATTTCCTTTTCACAATATGCGACCGTCATGGTGCCCGTTGATATTGTGGCATTGCTTTCCACTTTGGCGGTTCTCTGGCTGTATTTCCGACGCAGTTTGCCAGGCAGTTATCCTACGGCGCATTTGCCGGATCCGGCGACGGTCATTAAAGATCATCTGGTGTTTCGTGCCAGTTTTCCAGTGCTTATCTTATTGTTGGTAGCCTATTTTGTGACGGCGCACTGGAATGTACCCGTGTCGGTAGTCACCGGAACCGGGGCCTTGATCATGTTGGCTTTGGCTGGTCGCTGGTTGCAGGGTGGTCGCGATGCACAGATTCCGGTGCGCAAGGTGTTGCGCGGCGCTCCCTGGGCCATTGTGGTGTTCAGTCTGGGCATGTATCTGGTGGTTTATGGTTTACGCAATGCCGGACTGATCCATTTTGTGACCATAGCACTCCATGATTTTGCCAGCCATGGTCCGGTAGTGGCGGCGCTGGGCACCGGCTTCATGGCCGCGCTGCTGTCTTCGATCATGAACAATATGCCCGCTGTGCTGGTGGGTGCGCTGGCTATTCATCATCTACCTGCCACGGCGGATCCCATGCTCCGTGAAATCATGATTTATGCCAACATCATCGGTTGCGATCTGGGGCCGAAGTTTACGCCCATCGGCAGTCTGGCCACCTTGCTCTGGTTGCATGTGCTCAGCCGTAAGGGCGTCACCGTGGGATGGGGGCAATATATGAAAACCGGTCTGCTCATCACTCCACCCGTATTGTTTTTGACTCTGTTGATGCTGGCCTGGTGGTTGCCTCTGGTCTAACGCCCTTGGCGACTTGACGTTTGGGTCGCTATTTCCTAAAATTTATACCAACCAGACGGTATGTAATAACAGGAGATAGTGATGCAGCTCAATACCGATTGGTCCAAAACGGTGGTCATTTACACCCCGGACTTACCCTGGCAGGGTTCTCCGGCAGAGGGCGTTCAGCGTCGTTTGCTGGAGCGGGACGGGGAGGAAGCAGCCCGTGCGACTTCCGTGGTGCGTTATGTTCCCGGTGCCCATTTTCCAGAACACCAACACCCTCTGGGTGAAGAAATTTTTGTTCTGACGGGGACGTTTTCCGATGAGACAGGAAGTTATGGTCCCGGGACTTATTTGCGTAATCCTCCTGGTTCTGCCCATGCCCCTTATTCAGATGAGGGCTGCATCCTCTTTGTGAAGTTGCGCCACTTTAATCCTCGGGATCTGCAGCCGGTACGTGTCAACATGGCTCAGGCGCGTTGGTCATCCGGTCTGGTAGATGGTCTCACGGTACTCCCCCTGGCTGACTTTGAGGGAGAGCATACCGCGCTGGTGCGCTGGCAGCCGGAAACTTATTTTCAGGCACACCGTCATTATGGCGGTGAAGAAATACTGGTTTTGGAAGGTACATTTGCCGATGAGCACGGCGAATACCCCGCCGGAACCTGGATGCGGAGTCCCCATTGGAGTGCCCACCAGCCTTTCAGCAAGGAAGGTTGTCTGATTCTGGTCAAGACGGGCCATCTGCCTTTGTCGGCAGATGGCAGTTAAGTACACACGATAAGTGATTTAAGGAGATATTATGACGAAAGCCTATGCAGCCCAATCATCCACCAGCCCTTTAGCCCCGCATGAGATTGAAAGACGTCAGCCTGGTCCGGATGATGTCAAAATTGAAATTCTTTACTGCGGTGTCTGCCATTCTGATTTGCACACAGCCCGTAATGAGTGGAAAAACACCATTTATCCCTCAGTGCCTGGTCATGAAATTGTCGGCAGGGTGGTGGCTGTCGGTGACCAGGTCAAAAATTTCAAAGTAGGTGATTTTGCAGGCGTGGGTTGTATGGTGGACAGTTGCGGACATTGCAGCTCCTGTGACGAGGGTGAAGAACAATATTGCGAGAATGGTTTTACCGGTACGTACAATGGCCCGGTGTTTGGCGGGGAGAATACGTTTGGGGGTTATTCTCAAAGTGTGGTCGTCAAGGAGTCTTTTGTATTAAAAGTCCGTCATGATGAGAAAAATCTGGCCAGTGTGGCTCCGTTACTTTGTGCGGGCATCACCACTTACTCGCCGTTACGCCATTGGCAGGTTGGGCCGGGTAAAAAAGTGGGTATTGTCGGTTTGGGTGGATTGGGTCATATGGGCGTCAAGCTGGCCCATGCGATGGGGGCTCATGTCGTTTTATTTACGACCTCGCCCGGTAAAATCGAAGATGGTAAACGTCTGGGCGCGGATGAGGTCTGCATTTCCACGGATCCCAAGCAGATGGCTGAGCAGGCCAACAGTTTTGATTTTATCCTCAATACGGTGGCTGCTTCCCACAATCTGGATGCCTTCCTGAGCCTGTTGAAGCGGGATGGCACCATGACGCTGGTGGGTGTTCCCGCCGAGCCACATCCTTCTCCGGAAGTTTTTAACCTGATATTCAAACGTCGTCAGCTGGCGGGCTCGCTCATCGGTGGTATTCGGGAAACCCAGGAAATGCTCGATTTCTGTGCAGAACACGGAATAGGTTCGGACATTGAAATAATTCCCATGGACTACATCAACACGGCCTATGAACGGATGCTGAAAAGCGACGTTAAATACCGTTTTGTCATTGATATGGCTACCCTGTAACAAGGGGTCCGAAAAATGTATCTACCGGGTCTGCTACAGCGGGCCCGGTTACCAGACCCTCCTGTTTCTCCCTTCCTGTTTATTGTTCGCGTTGTGCCTTAGGTCCGAATTGGCTACCATGCACAGCATCAAGCGCGTGCACGTCGAGACCTATGAGCAAATACATTTTCGTTACTGGTGGTGTGGTTTCTTCGTTGGGCAAGGGCGCCGCCGGCGCGGCTCTTGCCGCGTTGTTGGAGGCGCGCGGACTTAAAGTAACCATGATGAAGCTGGACCCTTATATTAACGTAGATCCGGGTACCATGAGTCCTTTTCAGCATGGCGAAGTGTTTGTCACCGCAGACGGTGCGGAAACAGATCTGGATCTCGGTCACTACGAGCGTTTCATTTCGACGCGCATGACCAAGCGCAATAATTTCACGACCGGGCTGGTTTATCAGACAGTGATTGAAAAAGAACGTCGTGGTGATTATCTGGGCCGCACCGTGCAGGTGATTCCCCATGTGACCGACGAAATTAAACGCCGGATTCGTATTGGTGCCAGTGATGCGGATGTGGCTTTGGTGGAAATCGGTGGAACAGTGGGTGACATTGAATCGCAACCGTTTCTGGAAGCCATCCGCCAGATGGCCGTGGAAGAGGGGCGCGGCAATACCCTGTTCATGCATCTGACCCTGGTACCCTATCTGCCCTCGGCTGGTGAAATGAAAACCAAGCCGACCCAGCATTCAGTGCGCGAGCTGCGCGCTATTGGTATTCAACCCGATGTTCTGTTGTGTCGGGCAGACCGCCCGATCCCGGAAGACCATCGTGCCAAAATCGCCCTGTTTTCCAATCTCACTGAAAAAGCCGTTATTTCAGCTATTGATACAGACAGTATTTACCGTCTGCCGCTACTTTTCCATGACCAGGGCCTGGATGATCTGGTATTGCAGGACCTCGGCCTGCAGGCGCCGGCGCCGGATCTCGGCGCATGGCAGGGGATTATCCATGCCCTGGAAAATCCCGAAGGGGATATTGTCATTGCCCTGGTCGGTAAATATGTAGGGCTGACCGAGTCTTACAAGTCGCTGGCGGAAGCCCTGTTACATGCGGGATTGCGGGCCCGGCGCAAGGTGCATTTTCTCTATGTAGATGCCGAAGATATTGAATCCCGGGGTGCGGGCATGCTGGCTGAAGCTGATGCAGTACTGGTACCTGGTGGATTTGGCGGGCGTGGTACAGAGGGGAAAATTACCGCAATTCGTTATGCCCGAGAAAATAAAGTGCCTTATCTGGGAATTTGTCTGGGTATGCAGTTGGCCGTAGTGGAATTTGCCCGCCACTGTGCCGGGCTGGTCAATGCCAACAGTTCCGAGCTGGACCCGGAAACGCCGGATCCGGTAATTACCCTGATGACCGAATGGTCTGATCCTGAAGGTAATACGGCTTATCGGGAAGAGGGCGGTAATCTGGGGGGAACCATGCGTCTCGGTGAGCAGGAATGTACCTTGCAGCCGGACAGTCTGGTCGCTAAAGCCTATGCCCAAACCGCCATTTATGAGCGCCACCGCCACCGTTTTGAATTCAATAACCGCTATCGGGCACCTTTGGCAGCGGCCGGTTTGCAGTATACCGGCTTTTCGGCGGATAGTGCTTTGGTCGAGGTGGTGGAATTGCGGGATCATCCCTGGTTTCTGGGTTGTCAGTTTCACCCTGAATTTACCAGTAATCCACGTCAGGGCCATCCGCTTTTTGATGCCTTCATGGCGGCTGCGGTTACCCAGCGGGAGAAGTAGACATGAATCTCTGCGGTTTTGAGGTCGGGCTGGATCGTCCTTTCTTTCTGATTGCGGGCCCTTGTGCCATAGAAAGTGAAAAGCTGGCCTTGCAGACAGCGGAAACGCTCCGGGACATCTGTCATCGCCTGAATATTCCCTTTATTTACAAAAGCTCTTATGACAAGGCGAATCGTTCTTCGGGCACCAGTTTTCGCGGTCCCGGCATGGATGAAGGGCTGCGGATTCTCGAAAAAGTGCGCCGGGAGTTGGGCGTACCCGTCATTACTGATGTTCATGAAAAAGAGCATGTGAAAGCGGTTGCCGAGGTTGTGGATGTCCTCCAGACTCCTGCTTTTTTATGCCGTCAGACCGACTTTATTCAGGCCGTGGCTGCAGCCGGAAAGCCGGTCAATATTAAAAAAGGCCAGTTTCTGGCACCCTGGGACATGCTTCATGTTGCCGCAAAAGCCAAGGCGACGGGTAATGCCCAGATTATGGTCTGCGAACGGGGCGCTTCTTTCGGATACAATAACCTGGTTTCGGATATGCGCTCCCTGGCCGTGATGCGCCAGACTGACTGCCCGGTTGTTTTTGATGCCACGCATTCCGTGCAGCTGCCGGGAGGGCAGGGGGATCGTTCCGGCGGACAGCGGGAGTTTGTGCCGGTACTGGCCAGATCCGCCGTCGCTGCGGGGGTGTCCGGTCTGTTTATGGAAACCCATCCGCGCCCTGCCGAAGCCCTGTCCGATGGTCCCAATGCCTGGCCACTGGGTCGGCTGGAAAGCCTGCTGCGCACCCTTCAACACATTGACCAGTTGGTCAAAGCCCAAGATTTTCCTGAAAATCATCCTGAGGATTTAATATGAACGCCATTGTCCGCATTCAAGGTCGTGAAGTACTGGATTCACGTGGTAATCCTACTGTAGAAGCCGAAGTTCATCTGGAAAATGGGGCCATGGGACGCGCCATTGTCCCCAGTGGCGCATCGACGGGTGAGCGGGAGGCCATGGAATTGCGGGACGGTGGTTCACGTTATGGTGGCAAGGGCGTACGCAAGGCGGTAGAACACGTTAACGGTGAAATTCAGGATGCCCTGTTGGGGATGGAAGCGGAAGACCAGGAGCATCTGGATGCTGCCATGTGCGCCCTGGACGGTACTGAAAACAAGTCCCGTCTGGGGGCCAACGCCATTTTGAGCGTTTCCCTGGCCGCTGCCCATGCCGCCGCTCATGCCGCCGGACAGCCGCTCTATCGTTATATTGGTGGTCTGGGTCCGGTGCAGTTGCCGGTACCCATGATGAATGTCATTAACGGTGGTGCCCATGCCGATAATGATGTGGATATGCAGGAATTCATGCTGATTCCTGCGGGTGCGGAATCGTTTTCGGAAGCCTTGCAGATGGGTGTGGAAGTATTTCACAGCCTGAAAGGGGTCTTGCAGAAGAAAGGATTGGCGACAACGGTAGGTGATGAAGGGGGTTTCGCTCCGAACCTTCCTTCCAACGAAGCGGCTCTGGAACTGCTGATGGATGCCATTACCCAGGCCGGTTATCAACCGGGTAAGGACATTTGGCTGGGTATGGATGTGGCCTCCAGCGAATTTTATAGGGATGGCCGTTATCATCTGGCCAGCGAAAAACGTGATTTAAGCAGTGCGGAATTTGTGGATTATCTGGCTGCGCTGGCTGATCGTTATCCCTTGATCAGCATTGAAGATGGTATGGACCAGAATGACTGGGAAGGCTGGATTACCCTGACAGATCGTTTGGGCGACCGTCTGCAACTGGTGGGTGATGATATTTTTGTGACAAACACCGCCATCTTGCGTGAAGGGATTGAGCGCGGTGTGGGTAATAGTATTTTAATTAAACTCAATCAGATCGGGACCTTATCAGAAACTCTGGCGGCCATTGAAATGGCCAAAACCCATTGTTATACCGCCATTGTGTCGCATCGTTCGGGTGAAACGGAGGACACAACCCTGGCAGATGTGGCGGTGGCTACGGGTTGTGGACAAATTAAAACCGGTTCTTTGTCACGCACCGATCGGGTGGCCAAATATAATCGTCTTTTGCGTATTGAAGAAGAATTGGGTGAGGTTGCGCGTTATCCAGGACTTGCAACTTTTTATAATCTCGACTAAAAGGTAGATATTATAGAGCGTTTGCAAAGGCGCTTGCATTTCCCGGAGATTATTTCGATATGTTTGATTGGGCGCAGTTCAAAGCCAAAGTGAATACGGCAAAATCAGAAATGCGCCTGGTTGATTTCATGTTGCTCGCCGCTTTGTGTGCTTTGCAATACCCGCTGTGGTTTGGAACGGGCAGCTGGTTAAATGTGGGTGAATTACATCACAAGCTGGAGAGCAAGGAAGTAGTTTTGAAAAAGCTGGAAGCGCGCAATGATCATCTGGAAGCCAAGGTGGTCAGCCTGCAAAGCGGAGATCGCGCCGTAGAAGAGTTGGCGCGCCGCCATTTGGGGATGGTCAGTAAAGGCGAAATTTTTGTCTGGGTGATTCCGGCAACGGAAAAATCCTGAACAAGCCGCCTAACCTGTTTTGCTCAGGCGACTTTTTCATTCAGGCCCGATCTATATACGTCCCATCAGTAGTATTTACCCGGATTTTCTCCCCGGAATTCACAAACTGGGGCACCATCACCGTAATGCCAGTTTCCATGCGCGCTGATTTGTAGGAGCCGGTTGCTGTCTGTCCTTTGATGGCCGGATCGGCTTCGGTCACTTCAAGAACGACCACCGAAGGTAATTCCACCCCAATGGGGCGATCATTATGCAAATTGACCTGAATTTCCGTATTGGGCAATAAATACCCGGTCTGACCTTCCAGCAGATCTTCGCTGAGAATGGATTGTTCAAAGCTTTCGTTATCCATGAATACATAACCAGTGCTGTCGGCATACAAATATTGCATGGTTCGGGCTTCCACAACGGCTTTTTCCATGGTTTCACCCGAGCGGAAACGGGTATTGGATTTGGTTCCTGTTTCGATGTTTTTCATTTCGACCTGAACGAAGGCCCCGCCTTTGCCAGGCTTCACAAAATCCGTTTTGAGTACACGCCAAAGCCCTTTTTCATGTTCCAGAATATTGCCGGGGCGAATATCAAAGGCCGAAATCTTCATACCATTATCCTTGTGGGCATTCCCTTTAGAGGGCGTGAATTGTACCCTAGAGGCTTATTGCTGACCAGTCCGCTCTTTTACGAGGTTTCTCATGTCCGACACGCACACCCAGCCCCTGGAAATTCGCCCCTTGATGATCAGTCGGAAGATGGAAATTGACTGGGCAGACGGTCATACCAGTGTTCTCAGTTTTGAACATTTGCGGGTGGAGTGCCCCTGCGCGGAATGCAAGGGTCACACCCCGGATGAAGCCCGGGTGATCACCGGCAAGGAAGACGTGAGTATTGTCGATGTGCTGCCGGTTGGAAACTATGCCATTCAAATTCATTTCAGCGATGGCCACAGCACCGGGATTTTTACCTGGGAATATCTGCGTCGTCTGGACGCGCAGCAGGCCGGGACAGCATAAACCCCCGTTGACGTGATGACGCAAGAATCCTCCGAAAACTCGGCTAATCAGGTGCTGGAATCTGATACACCTTTTGATCTTCGGGAGTTTTTGCGTACGCTGACCAGTCAGCCCGGCATTTATCAGATGTACGGCGTCGGCAGACGCCTGCTTTATGTCGGTAAGGCGCGCAATCTGAAACGCCGCGTGAGTTCGTACTTTCAGAAACAGCGGCATAGTCCCAAAACCCTCGCTATGCTGGCGCAGGTGCAACAGGTCGAAGTGCTCGTCACCCATACGGAAACCGAGGCCCTGGTGCTTGAGGCGAATCTCATCAAGCGCCACCATCCCCCCTATAATATATTGCTGCGCGATGACAAAAGTTATCCGTATTTGCTGATTGAAACCGGTGCGTCTTACCCGCAAATGAGTCTGCACCGTGGCGCACAAAAGAAAAAGGGACATTATTTTGGTCCATACCCGGCGGTGACGGCCTTACGTGAAAGTATGGTGCTGCTGCAAAAGGCCTTTCGTCTGCGGACTTGTGAAGAACCTACGTTTCGCAATCGCAGTCGCGCCTGCCTGCAATACCAGATTCAGCGTTGTAGTGGCCCCTGCGTGGGGCATATTCTCCCTGAAGACTACGCCCGGGATGTGAATGATGCCGTCCGCTTTCTGGAGGGCAGGAGTGATGAGGCGATTCGCAATCTGGGCGAAAGGATGCAACAGGCGGCGGAACAGTTGAATTTTGAAGAAGCGGCTCGGCGTCGCGATCAGATTGCCGCCCTGTCCAAAATTCAGGAGCGCCAATATGTGGCGCAAGCGGGTGGTGGCGATTTTGATGTGATAGCCCTGGTCCAGGAAAATGGACAATGGGTCATTTTTGTCAGCTTTATCCGCAATGGTCGCCAACTGGGTGGCAGGGCCTTGTTTCCTCAGCATACTGAAGACTTGCGCGGGCCGGATGTCATGGCAGGTTTTCTCATGCAGTTCTATAATAACAAGGATGTTCCGGGGAATCTTTTGATCAATATATTGCCTCGCAACGGCGCTGCAGTGACAGAAGCCTTGATAACCCAGTCCGGGCATAAAGTGGTTATGGATGCGCCGCAGCGGGGGCCCCGTAAACGCTGGATGGCTATGGCACATACCAATGCTGTGGGGGCATTGCGTCAGCGTACCCAGAACGCCCGTGCGGGGCGGCGGAGAATGTTGTTGCTGCAGGAGTTTTTTGAGCTTCCTGAGTTGCCGCAGAGAGTGGAATGTTTTGATATCAGTCATACCCGTGGTGAGGCGGCAGTAGCATCCTGCGTGGTTTTCGGTGAAGATGGGGCGATGAAGGAAGCCTATCGCCGTTTCAACATCCGTGATGTGACTGGTGGCGATGATTACGCGGCGATTGAGCAGGCGGTCTATCGGCGCTATGGGCGTCTGCAAAAAGAAGGAATGGCGTTGCCGGAGATTGTTCTGATAGATGGCGGGCCAGGGCAATTGGCACGTGCCGAGGCGGCACTGGCGATGCTGGAAATTGATGAGATTCAGCTTTGCGGCGTATCCAAGGGGACAACCCGCCGACCCGGCATGGAACTGTTGCATGTGCCCGGTTGGCCGATGGCCCGGCAGTTGCCGCCCGATGATCCTGCCTTGTTGGTGATTCAGGAAATCAGGGATGAAGCGCATCGTTTTGCCATTACCGGTCATCGTGCGCGACGCAGCAAAAACCGTCAGGAGTCAGATCTGGATAGCATTACGGGCATTGGTGCCAAACGCCGCATGGCGTTGCTGCGTGCTTTTGGTGGGCTGAAGGGCATTCGCGATGCGGGTCTGGACGACTTGCAACGAGTGGAGGGAATTCATCAGGAATTGGCCCAACGCATTTATGATCATTTTCATTAAGGAAGTTAGCGGACTGTGATAAAGCGTTTACCCAATTATCTGACCATTCTCCGCATTCTGCTGGTGCCTATATTTGTTGCCCTGTTTTATTGGGGGGGCGAAGCAAGAACCTATGCAGCAACGGCTGTTTTTGCCATTGCCGCCATTACCGACTGGGCAGATGGTTATCTGGCGCGACGCTACCAGGGCGTTTCACCGTTTGGAACCTTTCTGGACCCGGTGGCCGACAAGATCATGGTGGTGACCGCCCTGATACTTATTGCCTCTTCGCAAGAAATGCCGCCAGTGCTGGCCGGGATCCTCATCAGTGTGATCGTGGGCCGTGAGATTACCGTGTCCGCCCTGCGGGAATGGATGGCGGAACTTGGTGAGCGCAAAAAGGTGGCGGTGTCCTGGCTGGGGAAGGCCAAGGCGACTACCCAGATGCTGGCCATTTTATTTCTGGTTTATCGCGAAGCGTTGTGGGGCGTGTCCGCCCGTATTATCGGAATCGGGCTTTTGGTTATTGCCGCCATCATGACTTTGTGGAGTATGCTCGGTTACCTGCAAGCTGCCTGGCCCAGTTTGATGGCCTCTGGCGCTGATCTTGACAAGGATGGGTGATACCTTTATCTTTGCGCCCATGCGGGAATAGCTCAGTGGTAGAGCACAACCTTGCCAAGGTTGGGGTCGCGAGTTCGAGCCTCGTTTCCCGCTCCAATATCGAGGGAAAGTTTTACGCTTTCCCTTTTCTTTTAAGGCTGGGTGGCAGAGTGGTCATGCAGCGGCCTGCAAAGCCGCGTACCTCGGTTCGATTCCGGGCCCAGCCTCCAAATAAACTAAAAAAATTCTCCTGCACCTGTCAAATAAACACTGCATTTATGCGGCTCTTTGCTGAGTTAAGCTTGGTACGCCAACTGGAACGCTGGTAGATCCACAAGAAACCACCACCACTTGTTCGAGAATGGCTCTAATCCAACGGAAGTCGCCGCCACTAAGGCCACAAGACATTTCAGAAGTTGAGGCGGTACAATCAGTTGGGGGCAGAAAATATGGCGAAGAGGTTTGATTGAAAATAATTGGACCCATCCAGTATATTGAGGCCATCGCTGATGGTTCAGGCATTCGGGAGTTGGCGGGTCTCAGGGCGCGGTATGGCGACGGAAACTGGAAAAAGAAAAAAGGCATTGCCGTGATAGGCTTGAGCGATGGTAGACAGGCTCTGGCAAGAATGACTGCATAATGAGTATGATGTACCTACTCTCGAAGGTTCCAATAGTGTTAAGCAATGATTATGCATCAACGCGTCAGCGTAGTTATGTTTGCGGTGACTTTATTCTGTCTATCCCATTGAATCAATCTAAGCGCTGAAATTCACTCATAACTAGCCAATTTTGAATGCAGTTTTAAAATTCATGCGTAAGGCGTTTTATGCGTTATATCTGTTGTAATAAGATGTGTTTTGATCTCTATTTTATTTATTTTATCCATCATATCCCATCTCCTGTTGATGTCTGAGTTTATGATATGAATAATAAATTATAAAGTTTACCATGTTGTCGTTTTAATAAAAATTGACATTTTTATATAAATATGAGATATATATGGAAACATTCAATATTTGTTTATTATAAAAATAAATATTATTTGTCCAGCTTTAACGTTTTTTTCATATTTTATTAATCAGGAGGTTCGCACATGCCTGTGTCCAGGAAATCCGACACTTCTCAAAAAAATGCTCTAAAACGTGAAGGCGGACTCGTTGGTCTGATATTGGCCTGTGTAGGAGCATCAATAGGTTCTGGCTGGTTATTCGGGCCGTTGTTCACGGCAAAAATGGCTGGCCCGTTGGCCATCGGGTCCTGGATTCTGGGAGCGGCGGCCATTCTTTTGCTGGCCCTGGTGTTTGCCGAGCTGGCACCCATGATTCCGCGTGCCGGAGCAGTCGTCCATCTGGCGCATGTCGGCAATGGACCTATTGTCGGACATATGTGGAGCTGGATTTTATTTCTTTCCTACGCCTCCATCGCCCCGCTGGAAGTGACGGCCGTATTGACCTATGCCAATAACTATTATCCGGGTCTGTTGCAGCCGCATACGGATTTGCTGAGTAGTTTCGGGTTTTTGATCGCCGTGATCATGCTCGGTTTGTTTGTAATCACCAATTTCATGGTGATTGGCTGGGTACTCAGGATCAATAATGCGGCGACCTGGTGGAAAATTGGCATTCCTTTATTAACGGCGGTGATGTTGATTGCGGTGGCCTGGCATCCCGGAAACTTTCACATGCGCGCCGACAATACCCTGAGTGATGTGCATGGCATGTTCATCGCCATTGCCAGCGGTGGGGTCATATTCAGTTTGCTGGGTTTTCGTCATGCCATAGATTTGGCCGGAGAAAGTAAAAATCCCAGGCGGGATGTGCCTATTGCCGTTATCGGTTCGGTGCTGATTGCTTCGGCAGTCTATATCGCCGTTCAGGTTGCTTTTCTCGGTGCGGTGAATCCTGCAGATATTGCCAAAGATGGATGGGTACATTTGCATTTCCAGGGGGTAAATGGCCCCTTTGCGGCCTTGGCAGCGGCGGTGGGCATCGGCTGGTTGGCGACCTTACTGTATGTGGATGCTTTTATTTCGCCCGCAGGCACCGGGCTGATTTACACGACCACTGCGGCGCGGGTTACCTTGGCTACGGCTGAAACTGGTGCAGCACCCATGTGGCTGAACAAGATCAATCGCCATGGTGTTCCCTGGGTGACACTTATTCTCTTGTTCCTGGTTGGCATTATATTTTTTCTGCCTTTCCCATCCTGGCAGAAAATGGTCGGATATATTGCCTCCATGACGGTGCTTTCGTATTCTATTGGACCCATTGCCCTGATACAGATTCGTAAGGCCATGCCGAATCTGGAGCGTCCATTTCGGTTGTGGGGGGCACCGGTGCTGGCCCCTATCGCTTTTGTGGTATCCACCTGGATTGTTTACTGGTCAGGTTTGCGCACGCTGAACTTTATTTTTATTACGCTATTTGTGTTATTGGCTATTTATGCGCTTACTGGAGTTTTTCGAAAAGGTCGCTGGGCAGAAATGGGCTGGCAATACATGTGGTGGATATTCCCATACTTTATGGGGATGTGGGTTATCAGTTGGATTGGCCCTAAAGATCTGGGTGGTCTGGGTTATTTGGCATTTTTCCCGAGTATGGGGGCCTTGGCGGTTTTGGCTCTCAGCGTATTTTATCTGGCTATTCGTGAATCAGTAGCGGATAAAACCATGCGCATATATATGCGTCAGTTTGGTAACAAGGTGCCTCCAGCCGCTCCTTAGATAAGAATGGAATCATGACTATAATCCAAAGGCTCGCCGGATAATATGCTTCTGCTAAAACACCTGCCCACGGTGCGCGAGCCCAGGCTTTACCTGAGCATGGAAAGAACTTACCTGTCTTACTTGAAATTTATGTTTATAGCTTTTGGTACAGGTATTCTTTCTAAAAAAATGATCTTGTTACTGGCTGCTTTGCATTTTTATGGGCTGATTCCTTTTTTTCAGGACTTGTATAAGCTTTTGACCTGGCCAGTGCTGATTTTGTTATTTATGGTTTTTTATTTTTTTGTGCGTGATCTGCGCTATATCAATCGTGGTGCCCCGGTCACTGCCAAAGAAATTCAGGATCCACGTATTTATTTTTCGGCGGAGCGCACTTTTCTTTCATGGATCAGAACCGGGATCAGCATTGTAATTTTTGGTTTTGTGATGGAAAAGTTCGATTTTTTTCTGACCAAGCTGGCGCTGATGATGCACCGGGTGATTACGTTGCATGCGAGCTTCTCAGGAATGAGCATTATTTTCCTGGTATTGGGGATTATCAATATTGCTGTTGGACTCGGTGGATTTATGCTCACCGTTTATCAGGTAGAGCATGGTGCGTATCATCCCCACCACAAATTATATGGGTTTTATGGCTTGTCTTTGTTGGTCTGTTTGTCATTGCTGAGTTATTTGCTGATCAAACTTTCGATTTGAGTCAATCTGGCCGCTGGACATCAAAGCGCTATACAGTACGGGCGCCAACCATAAAGACATGAATATCGAGAGCAGCAACCCACCCATGACCGCAATGGCCAAAGGCTTCAGTAAATCCGTGCCATGACCAATGCCAATGGCCAGAGGTAAAAACCCGAAAACATCCGCGAGCATGGTCATGAGGATGGGGCGCAGGCGCTGTCGCGCAGCAAAGGCCACCAAAGCCGGGCGGGGATGGGTACCCCCAATTTGGCGCGCACGTGCAAAAATCAGAATGACATTGTTGACGGCAATGGCAAAAACCAGCAACACGCCCAGAAAAGCCGTACTGTCGAGTTCCAATCCACAAATCCATAACAAAAGCAGGGAGCCCGGTGCGGCCAAGGCGATGGAAAGAAGCGCCGCCACGGCGGCGCGTTGACTGCTGAACTGAAATCCCAGCAGGATCAGCAGTAAACCCAGTGCACCGGCGAGAATCAGCGCCATCTGCTGAAAGCTTTGCCGCTGTTGTCGATAGTAACCACCCAGTACCGGGGTGATGTTGCCGGGCAAGTGCATTTGGGTGATGATTTTTTTGGCCTGACGGGCAGCCTGGGCCAGGCCTTCTCCCGGCTTTGGTTGTAACCACATGTAAGCATCAGGCACCAGATTCTGATGGGTCACAAAAGGAATGGCACCTTGAATGTGCAGGGAAGCAATGCTGGAAAGAGCCGTCATGCTTCCATCAGGTAGTTGAATAGGCAGCGCGGACAAGGTCTGCGGGGTCTGGGGCTGCCCCAGCAGTTTAACGCGAATCGGCAGTATTTGTTCGCCATGCAGCAAAAAACCCGCTTGTCTTCCCCAGAAACGGGCCTTGAGCTGATCAGCAATACCCGGCGGGGTAATGCCATAAAGTGCGGCCATGGGCGTGGGGGTGATTTCCAGCTCAGGCCCAGCCGATGGGGACTTGAAGTTGACTGATGCAAAATCATGACTGTTTTTCAGGGCGGCAGCCAGCCGTGCGCCTTCACCACGCAAAACGCTGGAATCGGAGCCGAACAGATAAACTACCAGGGGGGCGTGTGCGCCCGAGAGGTTTCCCAGACGGACAATCATGGTCTGATGCAAAGACAGTCCGATCAGATTGGGGGCCATGCTGCGGTATTGTTTGCGCAGTTCTGCCATCAAGGTTTCGGTGCTGTCGTGATGATCCGGTTTGAGGACGATGGTGATGGCACCTTTGTTGGCGGGTGCATGACGGAACTCGAAACCACGACCGACCATAAGGGACGCCCGCTGCACATTAGGATTGTGCAGTGCCGCCTGCATGAAAGCGCGGCCGATCCGGGTGGTTTCGGCAACGCTGCTGCCCACCTGGGTGCGATAGGGTACAGAAATAATGCCTTCATCCCAGTGCGGGAGAAAAGCGGTCGGCAGGACTGTGAGCGCCAGTCCGGCGGCCCCTGCCAGTATGGCGACAGGTGCTATGGCCCAATAAGGGCGGCGCATCCCGGCGATGAGCCATTGACTGTAGTGCCGGCGCACCCAGCGCTCCGCATGATGCAAACGGCGGGAAGGTGAGGTCATACGACCGGCGAGCCATGCTGTCAGAATCGGTGTGACCAGCAAGGCCACCAGTTGTGATGCCAGCAGGGCAATGACGATGGCCAATGCCATATGGCGGAACAGCAGCCCCAGGGTGCCCGATAAGAAGAGCAGGGGCAGAAACACCAGGCAGGAGGTGAGGGTGGCAAGACTCATCAATGGTAGGATGTCGGCGCTGCGGCGCAACGCCAACTGGCGACGCTGCGAAGCTTTACCCTGCAGGCCATGGAGACCGCGTTCGACCACGACGATGGCATGGTCCACCAAAGCACCAATGGCTGCGGTGATGCCCCCCAGAGTCATGATATTCAGGCCATATCCGAGCATATGCAGAACCAGAAAAGTGGCAGCCAGTGCCAGAGGGACTACGGCCAAAGTCGCCAGCGCTCCGTCCAAACGTCCCAGAAAGGCCAATACGACCAGCCAGGCAATCAGGCTGCCGAGTCCCAGGGCAATCCAGACATCGCGCAGGCTATGGCTGATCAGGTGGCTGAGATCATAAATGGGTACCAGATGGACGCCCGGGGGGAGATGTTTGCGCAGATTGTTCAGACGTGTTTGCACGGCCTGGGCGACGCTGACGTCATTAGCACCCGACTGTGCAAGTACGTCAATGATCAGGGCGTGCTGATAACCGGGTACGGCTGCTTCACTCAGCAGCGGGGGCGGCCCGGTATGCACCTGACCCAGGGCACCCAAGGCCAGCGGAGTGCGGGCACCGGAAGCATCGGGTGGCCCCAGTGGCAGGGTCAAGGCAGCCAAGGTCTGGTCGTTTTCAGGCCGCGCTGTCGTCGCCAGAATCAACTGCTGATGATAGGCGTGCAGAACCCCGGAAAAAAATGGACCTTGGGCGGATTGCAAGGCATCGATGACCTGCTGGGCACTGAGGTGATGCTGCGCTAACCGTGCCGGATCCAGGTCCACATGCACCTGCGGCCAGCCGCGACCGGTGCCCTGTACCTGATAGACCCCGGGAATGGATAGTAGAGCCGGTCGTATCTTGAAGGCAAAAGTGGGCATCATTGCCGAACTGCTCTTTTGATTGGACACCAGCGCATATTCAGCAAATGGATAGGTATAGGGCGCCATGCGGATCACCCGCAATTGCGCACCGGCGGGCAGGCGGTATTGCGCCAGGCGTGCCTGGAGCATCAGATATGCGGTTTGCGGGTTGGTCCCTGGTTCAAAATAAATATTGAGCTTGCTCAGGCCGTTACCGGTTTGCGAGCGAACCAGACGCACCCCTGGCTGACCTTTTGCGAGCGCTTCCAGGGGCTTGGTTACCTCTACTTCCATGAACTTGACGGGCAGACTGCCGTCATTGACGAGGACCGCCACTCTTGGAAAATTGACATTCGGAAAGACGCTTTCCGGAAGATTCTGCAGGGCAAACCAGCCTGCACCCAGTAATAATAAGGCGCTGAGTAAGATGCTGAAGCGATTGCTCCAGAGAAAATGCAGATACACTCTCATGGTTGTTGCTCTTGTACCGGGGTGCCACTGAGCAAGCGATCATTGGCGCTGACGATGACCTGCTCGCCGGTTCGCAGAGCGCCCTGTACCCAACTTTGCCCGGCCTGACTGGCAATAATATGTACGGGAACAGCCATGGCCTTGCCTTTGCGGATAACAAACACTTCGATCTGTGCGGTATGCATTACCACAGCTGCAGTAGGAATCTGGAAGGCTCGGCCTTGAACTTGTTGTACTTCTGCCTGTAGCCATTCGCCGGGCAGCGCCCGACTTTGTACTGGCAGATCAATATAGACGGACACCAGTCCCAGATGGCGGGCGCTTTGTCCTACGGAACGGACGTGTCCCAGGCCGTGCCAGTCTGCACCGTGCAGAACTACAGTGCTTCCGGGGCGTAAGCTGCGGGCGAGGGAGGGGGTGACATAGGCCTGTGCCCAGGGTTTTCCGCGACCATCCAAAGTCGCAATGGCTGTTCCAAAATTGACTACGGCCCCAGCCGGAACCAGATAATGTAAGCTGCCTGCAAAAGGCGCACTGAGGGTTTGTTGAGCGGCCTGCGCCTGTAAAATGCGCAGATGAGATTGCGCCTCTGCCAGCGTCAAACGACTGGTTGCGACATTTTGTTTGGCAATGACGCCATCCTGATACAATTTCTGATCGCGCAAATACTGCTCTTGAGAAAAGGCGATCTGTTTTTGGGCGGTCTGGATGCTGCTCTGCAGCCCGGGTGCCGCGATCCTAGCGATAATGGCTCCAGTTTTTACGGGGCCATCGGGGAGCAGCGGACCGAGGACGCGTCCGGTAACGGGTGCTGTCAAAGTGGCGGCACCATTACTTTCAACCCGGGCCAGCAGGGCGCTTTGCTGAATAGCAGCACTTACCCTGACTGGAGCCGTCCGCACGGGTATGGCAGCTCCCCAGGCGCTATGAACGCTCAAGAGGAGCAGAACGCCTGAAAAAATGCTGAAGCAGTAAGGTAGCGATGCCCGGTAAAAATATGGTAAAAATTTCATGCGGTTAAGCTTCCATGAGTGGATTATCATGAGGATGCACGCTGTCCCGGCAGGAAGCCGCTGTCCAGGATCAGTTGCGTGCGACTTAAACGGGCGCGAATCATTGCGTTGGTAGCCTGCAGCTGAGCCTGAACCCAGGCATCTTCAGCTTGTTGCAAGGCTAATGCGCTTTCGGCACCCGCCAGATAGCCCTTGCGGGTCATGGAGTACACCGCCTGAGCACTGTGCTCGATTTCTCCGGCATCTTCCAGGGCAATACTGGCCGCGCGGGCGGCCCCGACGTCCTGTGCCAGTCGGCTGCGTATCTGCATTTGCAGAGCAGATTTAGCTGCCTGCAATGCCGCAACCTGTTCCCGGGCTGCTGCAATCTGATCGCGGTTGCGACCAAAGCCAAAAATGGGCATCTGCAGGCTGAGGCTGGCCTGCCAACCTAACTGCGCACTATGCGGTATGGTTGCACTGTCGACTCCGTAAGCGGCGTTGGCACTGAATACCGGTAAGCGGACACTTTGATGGAATTGCAATTGGGCGTGTGCCGCCTGAATTTGCGCATCAGCCGTCCGGAGTAAGGGCTGCGCCTGCATGGCTCGACTCTGGATTTTGGATAAATCCGGTAACGGCTTGAGTGGGGTGCTGATTTTTGCCAGCGTTGGTAAATGGCTTCCAAGCCCTGTTTGCAAGGCCAGAACCTGGCGCATGGCCACACTTTGGGCCAGGGTTTGTTTCAGTTTGCTCTGGATGCGCAACAGGTTCAGTTGCGCCTGCTTCAGCGCCAGGCGGGAACGGGTACCAGCAGCATAACTATCCCGGGTGGCTTGAAATACTTGCCTGGCAGTAACGAGGGCGCGTCGCCAGATGGCGATCCTGTTATTACTCAGAGCCAGCCGGTAATAGGTCATACTCACTTGTGCGGCCACTGACAGGCGGGTTTGCAGCAGATGAAAGCGCTCAATAGTGACCCGATCTTCGCTCAGTTTGCTGAGTGCCCGGGTTTGCGGCGCAAAAATGGGAACATGCAAACGGATTTGTCCCAGCATTTCCCGTGCGCCATTGGCACTGACAAAAACGGGCTGACCGGAGCGGGATTGGGTCCAGATAGTGGCCGCATTCAGGGAAAGAGCGGGTAGCAGTCGGGCTTCGGCACTGCGACTGAGATCTTGTTGCGCTTCCAGTTGGTGCCGGCTTGCCTGAACGAGGGCCTGATTATGCAGGGCGCTGTTAATAGCCTGGTTGAGCGTCAGAGGGGCCGCATGGGCGCCAATCGATATGCAGCCCAAGCTTAAAACCAGTAGCCAATTTTTGGCAGCAGACTGACGATTATTCGGTATAAATTGAAAAAGCATTTTTCTCGACTATCTGTAAAATGTGTTTATGAATGGGGACGGTTTTTTTATTATGACATTGCTGCATGTCCAGAAGATGACCGCAAGATGACCAAATCGTCATCTTATGTTGTCATCATTGTTATCCTTGGAAATTATCGGGAAAGATAAAATGGCCGTCGTCCCTTTTCCGGCAACGCTTTTTAAGCGGATCTTACCCCCATGCAGATGCACGATGGATTGTACAATGGCCAGTCCCAGCCCGGTTCCCTGTCCACGCCGCATGCGTGCGGCATCTGCGCTGTAAAAACGGTCAAATACCCGGTCAATATCTGCGTCGGCAATGCCTGAACCAGTGTCGCTTACAATCAACTGGATCTGATCGCGGGACTGTTCACAATAAATCCGGATGCTGCCACCGGCTGGCGTATGACGCAGGGCATTACTCAGTAGATTACTGACAGCGCGGCGCAGGAGATCAGAGTTTGCAGTGATGGATCCCTGAGCATCATTGTTCAGGGTAACATCCTGTTCATCCGCCATTGCCTGATAAAAACTGCAAAGAGAAGCCATTTCCTGATGAATGTCCAGCTGTTGCTTATCCAGCGCGTTATGATCCTGTTCTGCCCGGGCCAGAAACAAAAGGGCATCGACCATACGCGACAAGCGTTCATATTCATCCATGGCGGAGGCGATACAGGCCTGGTATTCCGGGATGCTACGGGTCCTGGAGAGTGCCAGCTCGCCCTCACCGCGTAAAATATGGATGGGCGTGCGCAACTCATGGGCAATGTCTGCCGAGAAGCGGGAAATCCTGGCAAAGGAGTCTTCCAGCCTTTCCAGCAGCCGGTCAAAATTTTCGGCCAGTGTGGCGAGTTCGCTGGGCCAGTTATCTCCAGCAATGCGCCGATGCAACTGGCTGGCGCTCAGTTCGTCCACCAGGCTGGCCAACTGATGGACAGGTCGCAAGCCACGCCGGGCAATCAAATACCCTGCCAGTATCGCGATGAATAACGCCAAAACAATCGATAGCGCGAGCGCGTAGCGATAGAAAGCCAGAAAGTGTTCACTTTCGCTGGTGCGGATAGCCACGTAAATGATACTGGCTGGCTGGCCTGCAAAGCGTTGCGCCATCACTTGAAAATGTTCATGCTTTTTAACTTTCCAGTGCCATTGTTGGGGCTCGAAAGCCTTGGGTTTGCGGTCAAAGGGCTTGTTGCTGTCGAGGAGAGGATTATCACTGCGACCCCGGGCAATAATGCCTTCCTGTGACCGGCTTACCCAGATGTATACCCCGCGAATAGTATTGGACTCCATCTGTATTTCATGAAGCAGTTCGGAAAAGTGATCGGTGCTGTTGCGCATGGCCGTATGTATGGCATGGATTTTACTGATGAGAATCTGGCTGTCGGCCGCACGCAGTTGTTCAGCCAGAATCCAGTACAGGGCAGCACCCGCTAACGCAATCAGGATGGTGCTCAACAGGGCGTACCAGAGGGTGAGCCGTACCGCCATGGAGCGCCCCGGACGCTTTAAGATTTTAATGACGAAGTTCAAGAACATAGCCAACCCCTCGTAAAGTATGGATCAATTTGTCCGGAAAGGGATCGTCCACTTTTCGGCGCAGGCGGCGAATGGCAACGTCCACAACATTACTATCACTTTCAAAATGCATATCCCAGACCTGCTCGGCAATGCGGGTGCGGGTCAGCACTTCGCCGGGAAAGCGCATGAGGTAGGCCAGCAGGCGGAATTCCTGAGGGGCCAGGTTTATGGGCGTGGCGGCACGCCAGATTTTGTGGCGGAGCAGATCCATTTCCAGATCGGCGTAATAAATGGTCTCTTCCGTACGCAGATTACTGCGTCTCAGAATACTGTGAATTCTGGCTAGTAATTCTGAAAAAGCAAAGGGTTTCACCAGATAGTCGTCTGCGCCCCGGCGCAAACCTTCCACGCGCTGGGCTACGGCATCCAGGGCGGTCAGCAGAATGACCGGCTGATCGGGATGCCTTTTACGGATTTCCTGAAGAACCCACCAGCCATCCCTCTGCGGCAACATCAGGTCGAGCACAATCACTTCATATTCGCCGATTTCGGCGAGGTGCTGGCCGTCCACGCCATTGTCGGCAACATCCACCACATAGCCTAGCTCGTTGAATCCTTTTTTGAGAAAGGCAGCCGTTTTAGATTCATCTTCAATAACCAGAATTTTCATGGGGGAAAGCCAAAATCAGTCAAGAATAATGTTGGAAAAATACGCTGTATTAATCCTCTTAACAACTTTTCTGCGGATAAGAGCGGAAAGGAGGATATTTCATAATAAGTCATTTTTTGACCTTTTGGAGAATATGTATACAATAAACTCTCTCTTAATGGTCCTATTCCGAGATACTATGAAATCCTCAATGTCCATGGAACATAAACGCCGCTTGGCTTTCGGCGTTGTTCGTATCGTTTTTGGCCTGGTCTGGCTGATCAACACTTGGTTACAGTTTAATCCAGCCTATGCAGCCCACTTTCTGGGAAGTTTTAATGCGGACTGGGTGAGTGGACAGCCTGACTGGATCATCCAGTATGGACATTGGATGGCGAATCTGGTGCAGCACATAGGGCCACAGTCTGTGGCTTATGGAACGGTAGGGCTGGATGCCATTCTGGCGGTTGCCCTGATCACCGGGCTGGGCTTGCCATTTCTGGCCGGGGTAGGGGTGCTGTATAACCTCTGGCTCTGGAGTACGGTGGGTGGATTTGGCGGACCCTATACCCAAGGGGCCACAGATCCGGGCACGGCGATTATCTATGCCCTGTGCTTTGTTTATGTGATCTGGTCCCGAAGCTGGGAAGGTCTGAGTTTGAGCAAGGTGCCGCATAAGCCTTTGTATGCCCCGGCCATGCACACTGCCCGGATTCTTTTCGGTCTGCTTTGGGCTTTTGATGCATTCTGGAAGTGGCAGCCCTATTTTCTGCACAATGCCGTGACTTATTTGCAGCAGGCACTTCCAGGAGAGCCCGCCTGGATTGCTGCTTATATTTCCTTCGTGATTGCCGTGATCAACCTGGCAGGACCGGTACTTTTCGGCTACGTCGCCGCCATCATGGAAAGTATCATCGCTTTTTTTCTGCTCATCGGACGGGGTATGCGCTGGATTATTCCTGTGGGTATTGCCTACAGTTTCGGGGTGTGGACAACAGCCGAGGGATGGGGAGCGCCTTATCTGCCCGGAAGCACGGCCAATAAAGGCGATGTGCTGGGCACCACCAACATTTATATCATTGCCTTCCTGTTCCTGGCGGCCTGGGTGTATTTCACTCCCCGTGCCCAGCGCAGGGGCAACGGCGATGCCTGAAGCCGCCTGATCAGCTCACGGTAAACTGCCCCATCATGCCATTGTCCTCGTGTTCCAGCATGTGGCAATGATACATATAGGGGAAGTCGTCGGGGGCGGGCTGCCCATAGTGGGCAATAAAACGTATGGTTTCAGCACGCCGGATCAGTAAGGTGTCTTTCCAGCCTGTTTCATAAGCAGGGGGCGCCTTGCCATTGCGGGACAGTATCTGAAACGAAGTGCCATGAACATGAAAAGTGTGAGCCATCTCCGCATCGTTGTAGACTTCCCAGATTTCCGTGCTTCCCAGGTGCAGACGCTGATTGATGACCTGCATATTCATGTACTGATTGTTGATGGAAAATAGCGGTTCGCGGCCAACTCCCATGGACATTTGCGCCGGACCGTTGTGCAGAGCGTTCTCCAGAGCCCTTTGGGCGAGAGACATTTTTTTCATAGGCATGCCCCTGAGCTCGAAACGGCGCGACGGCGCATCCGCCTGCAGGGTGGGGATGCTTACCAGGTGATCGGGCAAGCGTCCAGCTGGGCCTGTGGCAGAACCGACATGAATTTCTAGTAGATCAAAATTGCTGCGATCAAAATGATCACTGTCCATGGGATGCAGGCTGAGTCCGGGAACCACCGCCGCAGAATCACTGCGTAACGCCAATGTATTGCCTGCAAGTGAGCGCAAATCGAGGAGGATTTCGGTGCGTTCAGCCGGTGCCAGAAGCAATCTCTGCACCTTCACCGGCGCCTCAAGATAGCCGGCATCACTGGCAATGACATAAAACGCCCGATCTCCACTCAGGGCAAAATTGTAAAGGCGGGCATTGGAGGCATTGAGCAGGCGTAATCTGACCCACTGTGCCGGAACATGCAGGACGGGAGATTCGCGACCATTGATGAGAAAGCGGTTACCCTTCATCCCCATGACGTCCATGGCCTGAGGCATGTAAACCAGTTTGCCCTGCGCATCGAGCAGACGGTCCTGGACGATAACCGGAATGTCATCTATCCCCCAATGGTGGGGGAGACCCAGTCGCCGATCGGTGCCGTCCTCCACCAGATACAGACCCGCCAGCCCCCCGTATACATGCGGTCCGGTTCTGCCGGCAGGGTGAGGATGATACCAGAGGGTGGCTTCGGGCTGATCAATCGTATAGCCGTAGGTCCATGTTTTTCCTGGCAGGATGAGGCTTTGCGGACCACCATCCATGGTTCCGGGCACGTGCGCGCCATGCCAGTGGGTGGTCGTGCTTTGATCAAGATGGTTGTGCACATACAGCCGCAATGGCTGCCCTCGGGGAATGCGCAGGGTAGGTCCTAAAACAGCGCCGTTATAACCCCAGGTGGCCGTTTTGAGACCATCACTCAAAACGGAATGACCATCCGCCATGTGCAAGTGAAATTCCCGAACCTTGTCGCGCCCCATGACCCCCACATATACCGGCGGAATGGGTAGTGCGCCGGAAAACACCGGCTTGGGTAATGGCGAGGATTTGCTGTGAATCCCGGTCATATTCATGCCACTCATATTCATGGCCACGGCAGGCGGGAGAGCAAGTAGCGCTGCAGTGCCGGCACCATAAGTCAGAAACTGACGTCGGGACATGTGAGACGCAGAGGATGGTTCGGCGCTGGCGGGTTTGGTCATGGCAGGCGTTCACTGGTGGCTGCAATTGACCGTGGAACCATAACATTGAAGTTGGTTTTAGGGTCAAGGCTCTGCCGATCTTGCTAATCCATGATGTGTATTTTGGGGCCGCTATAGCGATACCCGAATCCCGGAACGGTTTCCATCCAGTGATGTAAACCGGTATGTTCAAACAGGCGTCTGAGCCGATATATTTTTACGACCAGCGTGTTAGGAGCAATAAATACTTTTTTTCCACTTTTTAGTGCTTGTGTAAGTTGCTGGTAAGACAATGCTTCGCCGGGATTCTGGACCATGCAACAGAAGAGGTTGTACAGGTTTCTGGGGAGATATATTTTTTGATCATCAACGCTGACTATCCGCGCCTTATGATTGATCGATATGTGCGTGGATTCGATCCGCTCTGCTGCGCTGCAGTCTGATGATGGAACCGGTTCCAGCAACCTGTGCAGATAGGCTAAGAGAGGCGCCGTGCCCAGGCTCCAGGGAATAAAAGTCTGGGCTCCCGATTGAATGGCATCTTCGGCAAGGCTGCCCAGAAGCGCATTGTGCGCCTCGGCCATGACCAAAAATGGCAGATCGGATCCATAGTTTTTTTGCAAGACCAGCAGTAATTCCCTGATTTCATCATTCCAGCCATTGGTGATGAGGACGGGCCTGTTTGAATGATTCAGCAGTTTTTCGCAATCCAGAGCGGATGTTACCGTCTGAACTATATAAGCGGTATGAAGATTTATGCTTTGCAACAGTCTGGATTCATGGTGATCTCTTTGCGGGGATAACACGACAATATCCGGATCACTTTTGAACATTCTTTTTGTTGTGGGCATATGTAGCCAGGCCAGTCCTTCCACCACAATCCAGTGCAGATGAGCGGAAATGAAGGGGATTATAGAGGGTAAAAACATGTGTATGGTCCTGCAATGTTCAGATAAACCAGTCGGTGTGTGCACACTTTTTGAATCCATACATGGTAGCTTGGTAATGTGACATTATTATGACAATCTGCTCTCCCCGGCTTGCTTCTGAAAAGATGCGGGAACCATTCGTCATGATAAGGACATTTTTTAAGGTGTTCTTCCGGGTGTGCATGATGAAAATGGTCATAATATCGTCATCAAATTGTCATCTGTTTGACATATTCTCCTGATAGATTGTGCGGCTGCAAAACCAGGGGCTGACTCAGCCCTGAACGCCTACATAAAACAGGGAGAAACAAAATCATGAGTAAATCCGTATCATTACGTCCTTTGGTGCTGGCCCTCGTGGCTGGTGGTGTGTTGTTGACGGCTACCAGTGTCATGGCAGATACCATCACTGCTGCCACGGTAAGCAGCAGTCAGGACAACGCAGCGGTGAATGTGGGAGAGGTCAATGCGGCCGCTGCTTCTCAATCCTTTCTGGGTAGCAGAGGGGTACATTCGCTCACCCAGAAACACCGTTTTGACTCCGGTCAGTCCATAAAGGTACTGGATAAACAACAAATTGCAGCTGCAGGACCGGTGGGCGGCAGTGCTCAGGCATTAGCCTATGCACCGGGCGTAAATGTGACGGGATACGGAAATACCGGTTCCACCAAAACATCCATCAGCGTCAATGGAATCAGTCAGGGCTGGGGTGGTTTTGGCGGGAGTGTCATAGATGCCGGTAACCTCTCGGTGACTTTTGATGGCGTTCCCATGGTCAATCCATCCACTGGTCTTTGGGAAAGTCCGCAAGTCCCACAAACGGGAATTTTACAGGGGATCGGTATCACCTACGGGCCGGGTAATCCGGTGAGCCGCTGGTATAACAACATTGGCGGCCAAATCGCCTTTGTCCCTTTGCAGCCAACGGCACAGCCGGGCGCCAGTATCAAGATGACCTACGGAAGCTATAATTCCAAGAATATTGTGTTCAATGTCCGTACCGGCAGCATAGACGGGTGGTCAACCATTATGGCGGGTGGCGCAGGATCCAGTAACAGTTACCGGCAAAGTCCCGATGGATTCGCGAATCCCAGTTACAATTATGCCTGGTTTCTGAAAACCAAAAAAACCTATACGGATGGTGATTTTTCATTGGGGGCCTATCTGGCCAAGGGGTCCGGATACCGTCCGGTTCCGGTTCCGGTCAACCCTATTGCCGGCGTCACTTATACCGGTGCCGCAACGGGACCATTATATAGCCAGAAAACTACCGGGTTTTATTCATCCATTCCTTTTGATATCTGGAACAAGGATGACAGCAATACGACCTGGTTGATTTACAGCAAGCTGAATCAGAAGCTGGACAAAACCTTTGCTTTGCACAATATGATCTGGTATCGCTACGGCCATCGCTTGCATCAGCATTATAATAATTACGGCTTGAGTAATCCCGGCAATCTCTATGAATACAACAATCCTCATGACAGTGTATACGGAGACAAGTTGTGGATTTCCGCCAAGCTTCCCTATAATGATGTCAGCTTCGGCGGCTTCTTTCTGAACAGCCAATATAATACCAAAAACGCTTTTTATAATCCGGCGGATGGTGGTTCTCTTGCGCTCCCCAATCATTCCTATCGGAATGATATTTTTAGCCAGACAGATTTGGCGGCATTTGTGCAGGACCGCATCAGTCCCATGCATAATCTGCATATTACTCCGGGGGTGCGCTTTATCAATTATCAGACCCAATATACGCAGGGGGCAGATATTCCCGGAGCGACAGGCACCAATCAGGGCAAGCTGCCTGCTTCCAATAAAAGCTTTACCAAGGTGGAACCCTCGGTGGATTTCAACTGGAAGCCGCTGCAGTGGTTGGCGGTATTTGCAAGTTATGCCCAGGCCTACAAAGAACCGCAGGTTGGCGGTGGTGGTGGTCTCTACCAGAGTATCCGGCCGGTGTATAACCTTGAACATAGTGCGGATTATAATGCCGGCATAAAATTGCATTTTAATGATGCGGATTATCTGCACCATTTCTTCGCCATGTTCAGTTTTTATCATCTGCATTTCAGCAACCAGTTTGTTGCTGCCTATGATGCTAATGGAAATTATCTGGGGGACGCTGATGGTGACTCCATTTACCAGGGTGTAAACATCGCTCTGGAAGATGATCCCCTCTATAATGTGCATGTTTTTGCCAACCTGAATTTCGAGAAAGCCACTTTTGCACACTATACGACGGGTGGCGTCAGTTATCAGGGCTTGCCGGTATCCAATGTTCCCGAAAGCACGTTTAACATTGGTGCCAAATATCGCTATTTTCTGGATGGTATCCTGATGTCGCCCAGCATCTGGTACACCTATACCGGTGCCCAGAATATGTGGAATAACAATACGGTTATGCCCAGCAGCCAGAAAATTCCTGCCTATGACACGCTGAACCTCGGGCTGGAAAGTGTCATTTCTACGCGTGGGTCGGTACCTCTGCTGAAAGACGTGAAGCTCAACCTGGATATGCTGAATGTGACCAACAATCATTATAATCCGTTTGAATACGTCACATCCGGTGGTTTGCTCGGAGGAAATTCACAAGGACAGGTGCTGGCTCTCCCCGGAGCCCCGTTTACCGTCTATGGAAGTATTTCTGCTGACTTCTAAAACCTCTGCACAGCGGGGATGGAAATTTCTTCATCCTCGCTTAATGATCTTGTTCGGACGTAATTTGAGGGAAATTTTTCACATGAAAAAAACCGCACTAGCCAGATATGTGCTTTCGGTAATGACCATTTTTTTGCTATTTTTGGGGGTTGCCAATGCCGGAACAAGCACATTCAAACTGATCAAAGTTATTCCATTGCCGACCACGGATCAAGGTGGCGATGCAGTCAGTTATGATCCTTCCAATCATTGTGTTTATGTATCCATGGGAAAGACCGATGCCGGTGGCGTGGTCATCAATGCGGATACGAACGCACTCGTCAAGGTGGTTCGTGACGGTCTTGTCCGTCCATATGGTATGGCTTTTGACCATCAATACGTTTATTGGACATCCAATAAACTGGAGCATTCGGCGGGCGCGGGCAATAATACTGTACCTGAAAAAAAGTCCAGAATTTTTGTTGTCAATAAGGCTGACTGGAAGGTGGTTAATGTCTTTGATACGGTAGGTTCTGGTGCTGATGGCATCTGGGTGGACCAGAAATTGGGACGCCTTTATGTGGCCATGGATGACAGTAACTGGATTGATGTGTATACCCTGGGAAAAGCACCCAAATTTGTCGGGAAAATTTCCTTGTATCCGGAAACTGGTCATGGTCCTGATCTGGGTGTGTTGCTGAGTGCCCGGCATTTGTTGTACATGCCGGATGATTCCTGGGAAGAAAAAATCAATTTGCTGAACGGGCAAATTGAAGACAAGACCAATGTTGCTCCTTACTTTCCGGTCTCAGCGACAAAGCATCATCCTGATACCAAAGGACAGATTATTGATCCGGAAAACCATACACTTTGGGTGGGCACTACGGGTTCCCGGATTTTTGTCTTTAATGCGGGTAATTTGAAAGTGCTCAAGCAGTTGCCTGCGCGAGCCGGTATTGATCAGGTTGCCTATGATCCGGCCTATCATTTGGTTTATGCCTTTGAAAGTAATGCCAAAGGCTTCAATGTCTATAATGCCCGAACCATGAAGCCGGTTACTTTTGTCTCCACCGGCTATGGCAAGACCCATACTGGAGCGGTAGACCCCGGTAACCACAAGATTTTTGTTTATGTGGGCGAGGCGCATGCGGTTTATGTGTATCAGCCTGTCCATGATTGAGGGATAGACTTCCGGTTGCTACTCATAGCTATAATTCACGACTTGCCATAAGCAGGTCGTTTTTTAACCAAGCAACCGGACATTTTATAAAAAGGGTTTCATCGATGCACGGATCAGATAGCTTACCCTGGCCACGCAGTGTCAAGTGGCTGCATATTTTTTTGGCGCTGTTCATCACCTTTCAGTTGATGAGCGAGCTGGACATGAAAGCCATCTGGAAACATGTAGGTATTTCAGCGTTTCGGCACTTTCTGTTTGTATCCCATATGTGGGTGGGGATGGCCAGTACCCTGGTGATCATCCTGTTCTGGCTGGTTGTTGCCGGGAACGCTCAATTACGTGCCCATCTGTTTCCCTATCATGGGGTTTATCTGCAGCGTATTGGTAAAGATATTCAGGGTGCGACACGCGGTATTTTCCCCCCGGCGGGTATGCGTGGCGGATTACCGGGCCTGGTCCATGGTTTGGGTCTTCTGGCCATTTCCACCATGGGGGCTTCGGGGGTGGTGATGTTTGTGATGATTTATGCGGCTGGCGGCGTCAAGCCCGGCGATGCTTATGGCATTCCCCATGCCATCCATTCCCTGATTGCCAATCTGGTATGGGCTTACTGGTGGGGTCATATTGCTATGGCTCTGCTGCATGCATTGCGTACCCCACGGATTTTGCGAATATTTATTCCCTAATTTTGGGCTAATACCGGAGCGGTATAGTGCGTAAACGGAAGGGGTCAATGGGATCCATCCATCATTTAACGCAGGTAACAGGAGCAAAATCATGAAAATATCTATACGGTTGGTGGGCGGTATTGTGGGCGGGGTGTTATTGCTGTCTGCTTTTGGCGCTTATGCTTTTACCGGCCAGGAATTGGCTGGAAAAGCGAAGATCAGTATTGCCCAGGCACGCGCAACGGCTTTACGGACATATCCGGGTAGCATCACCGATCAGGAGCTGGAGAAAGAGAAAGGCGGCAGCGGATTGCGATATTCTTTCGTGATCAAAAAAGGGCATGTCAGTCATGAAGTCGGTGTTGATGCCATGACTGGTGCCATTCTGGAGAACTCCGTTGAGGGTGACCATGCGGATTAAGGCCTTATAGTTTTTAATCGGTGCTGACCCGCTCTTTGGAGCGGGTTTTGTCTGTGTTTGTGGGGGATGACACTCAAAATGCGTATTCTTCTGGTCGAAGACGACCGAATGATAGGTGAAGCCATCTCTGTTGCGCTGCGGGATGCCGCTTATGCTGTGGATTGGACGCGTGATGGTGAAACGGCCCTGCAAGCCATTGCCAATCAGGAATATCAGGCCATTCTTCTGGATTTGGGCTTGCCCAAACTGAATGGTTGTACGGTGCTGCAGCGAGTGCGGGCAATGGGTAGTGATCTGCCGATCATTATTATTTCTGCCCGGGATGCCCTATCAGACCGGATAGAGGGTTTGGACCTGGGGGCGGATGATTATCTGGTCAAACCTTTTGCCATGGATGAATTGTTGGCGCGCTTGCGTGCCATTATCCGTCGTCAGGGTGGACAGGGGTCGCCTGTACTTAGCAGCGGATCCTTGCAGCTTGATTTAAGTACCCATATCGCGCAACTTGGCGAGGTCAGTGTGCTGCTGAGCCGTCGGGAGTTCGCCTTGCTGCAGGCTTTATTATTACGCCCCGGTGCGATACTGAGCAGAGCACAACTGGAAGAACGGCTCTATGGGTGGGGCGAAGAAATAGAAAGTAACAGCATTGATTTCCTGATTCATGCTTTGCGCAAGAAACTCGGTGCGGAGGTCATCAAAAACGTGCGTGGTGCGGGCTGGATGGTTTCGCGTCCATTATGAAAAAATCCTTGCAGCGGCAATTGTCCATTGGCTTGGGTATTGCCATTATCTGTATGGGCTTGCTGGCCGGTTTGGCGGCTTTCTTTTTATCCCTGAATGAAGCCCAGGAATATCAGGATGCTTCCTTGCAGCAGATTGCTGCACTGGTCCCTCCCCAGGTCTGGCAGAATGCTTACCGCTATGATCAACGACATGTGGATATTGATCCGGACGCGCGTATTGTCGTTGAACCGTTATGTTTATCAAATTGTGGGAAGCTGGATACTCCTTTGCAACTGCCCCCGCAATTATCACAGGGATTTCATACGGTTGTTGTCAAAGATCAGGATTGGCGGGTTTTTGTACGGCGTCTGGGACCAGATAAGGCGCTGGCCGTGGCACAATCTACCGATCTGCGCAGTGATGCAGCTTTTGCCAGCGCGCGTTTGACCCTGTTGCCCTTGTTGATTCTGATTCCGTTGTTGGTGATATTCGCACGGATTATTGTTCGTCGCAGTCTGGCTCCAATCCATGCTTTGGCCGAGGCCGTGGATCAGCAGAATTCCGACCGACCCACGCCGCTTCCTGTGGAGCAGGTACCCGAGGAGATTGTCCCGTTTATACAATCCCTGAATCGCCTGCTCGAAAGGATTCGGCAGTTGTTGGCTAAGGAGCGGCGTTTTATTGCCGATGCCGCCCATGAATTACGCACGCCTCTAACGGCCTTGTCGCTCCAGGTGCAAAATTTGCAGCGAGCGGATTCTCTTGAGGAAAGTCGAAAACGTTTGCTGCCTCTACAGGATGGTTTGGAACGGACCCGTCATTTGTTGGATCAGTTGCTGGGTTTTGCCAGGCAGCAGAGTGGCGTTTCCACGATAGAACCGGTTGATCTGACCGCCGTCGCCCGTCAGGTTGTGGAAGATCTTTATCCGCTGGCGGAGCTGAAAAAAATAGATTTTGGCATGGATGCCGAAAAACCTTTGCGCGTGCAGGGTAGTTCCGCTGCCTTTTACAGCCTGTTGCGCAATGCCGTGGATAATGCCCTGCGCTACAGCCCGGACCATTCCGAAGTGACCGTGCGGGTGCGCAGCGAGGAAAATGAAGTGCTGCTGGAAGTGCTGGACAGTGGTCCGGGGATTCCGCCCGAGGCCTCAGAACGCGTATTTGATCCTTTTTACCGGCTTCCCGGTTCAGCAGGAGACGGCAGTGGTTTGGGCCTGAGCATCGTGCGCAGTATTGCAGAACAAATGGGCGGGCAAATTATCCTGCAAGCACGGACAGATCACGCCGGGTTGCATTTCATCTACCGTCAAAAAGCTGGCTAAGTTTCGCTATGACGCAGCAGCATTCTATACTGAGCATCCATATTTTTATGAAGAACACGAATCACTTGAATCTCCTCTTCGGAGCGGCAGTTGTAAAAAACGACGTGACTCTGAAAAGGATGTTTACGCAGGTCAGGTTCGATATAATCACAGGGATTCCCAAGTCTTGGCGAATCGGCCAGTATTTTGAAAGTTTCATCCAAGCCTTTCAGGTAATGCAGGCGTTGTGCCCTTCCCCAGCGTTTCTCTGTGAATCGAGCAATTCCACGCAAATCGTTTTTAGCCGCAAGGGTAAGGGCAAATACGCCCATTAGCTCAATTCATTATCGAGTTCAGCCATAAAAGTTTCGTAGCTGTATGCAGCCGTTCCGCTGGCTCGACCTTCTGCAATCAACTGGCGCAGCGCTTCCAGTTTCTGTTCTTCATTCTCAAGCAGACGCAAACCGGCTCGCACCACCTCTGTCGCAGAGCCATAACGGCCCCTAGAAAGTTGGGCAGCAATAAACTGATCGAAATGGTTTCCCAAGCTAACACTGGTGTTTTTAGCCATTGTGGTAATCTCCAGAAAATACCAATAATTGGTAAATATTGCAGTAGGCGCTTAACAAGTCAATCCCGCCGCCTCACAACTCCGCACAGCTCGTACATCGAAGCCAAAAGCCAATCCAATAGGTGTAAGCACTACGGGCAGATGCTGCGAAGGCTTGGCATTGGTAATGTTTTCCAACCTGGGCAGATCTATATTCAGCACCTGCTTGTACAAAAAAAGCAGAGCTGCCTTGGCCTGATTTTGAGTGGATGACGAAACGTGACGCTCATTGGCGAGGTAACTCAGAAAAGCCTCCACCTCAGCGACTCCCATATTTTGGGGATGGCGCTTCCGATGGAACAAAATAAAACGCCGCACCCAATCGGTATAAACTTCTTCAGTGCGGATACTGTAATGCATCGTCCGGATGCGGG
>Ga0172382_10001462_pt1 | contig 42284 bp, 38 predicted proteins | sample Leawel138RmetaG_FD_122245 | JGI IMG/M metagenome (GOLD analysis project Ga0172382, IMG submission 122245) | Leachate microbial communities from a municipal landfill in Southern Ontario, Canada - Leachate well 138R metaG | ecosystem: Engineered > Solid waste > Landfill > Unclassified | place...
CGACGTGCTCAACATCAACATCCAGACCTCGGCCACCTCCAAGGGCGAGAGCCTGCTCGACATGCTGCACAACCTGGAGGCGATGCACTGCGACATGTTCGTGGTGCGCCACGCCGACTCCGGCGCCGCCCACTTCATCGCGCGCCACGTCGCGCCGCACGTCTCGGTAGTCAATGCCGGCGACGGCCGCCACGCCCACCCCACCCAGGGCATGCTGGACATGTTCACCATCCGCCGCCACAAGGGGCCGGACTTCGGTGCCCTGCGCGTGGCCATCGTCGGCGACATCATGCACTCGCGCGTGGCGCGCTCGCAGATCCACGCCCTCAACATCCTCGGCGTGGGCGAGCTGCGCGCGGTCGCCCCCAAGACCCTGGTGCCGCCCGAGGCCGGCGCGCTGGGCGTGCATGTGTTTCACGATATGGCGCGCGGCCTGAAGGATGTCGACGTGGTGATCATGCTGCGCCTGCAGCGCGAACGCATGCAGGGCGCGCTGATCCCGAGCGGCAGCGAGTTCTACCAGCTCTATGGCCTCGACGCCGACATGCTGGCCCACGCCAGACCCGATGCCATCGTCATGCACCCCGGCCCGATCAACCGCGGCATCGAGATCGATTCGGCCGTGGCCGACGGCGAGCAGTCGGTGATCCTGGAACAGGTAAGCAACGGCATCGCGGTGCGCATGGCGGTGATGTCCATGTGTCTGGGACGGGCGCCGGACGCGGGGGAAGGCGCATGATGCAGGCCCATAATAATTGTGGGTCGGACTTCAGTCCGACAACGGCGCTGCGCCCGGCCCCGGCATGTCGGACTGAAGTCCGACCCACGGCCCCGCACCAGGCCTTTGGTAGGTCGGGTTTCAACCCGACGGCGGCGCCTGCCCCGGCCACGGCATGTCGGACTGAAGTCCGGCCCACGGAGAGAGGCTGAAGGACGACACCATGCATACGGTAATCCGCAACGGCCGTCTCATCGACCCGGCCAACCACCGCGACGAAACCGCCGACATCTACATCGCTGCCGGGCGCATCGCCGCCATCGGCGCGGCGCCCACCGGCTTCACCGTGCAGAAGGAAATCGACGCGCGCGGCAAATGGGTGCTGCCCGGCCTGGTCGACCTGCGCGCCCATCTGCGCGAGCCGGGCCAGAAGCGCAAGGGTAGCATCGCCAGCGAAACACGCGCCGCCGCCGCCGCCGGCATCACCACTTTGTGCTGTGCGCCCGACACCAGTCCGGTGATCGACACCGTCGCTGTGGTCGAACTGATCCGCCGCCGCTCCAGTGAGGCGGGGATGGCCCATGTATTGCCGCTGGCCGCCCTCACCCCGGGCCTGGCCGGCGAGCAGATCAGTGAAATGCACAGCCTGGTTCAGGCGGGCTGCGTCGCCGTCAGCAACGGCAAGAGCCCCATGGCCAATACCCTGGTGCTGCGCCGAGCCATGGAGTATGCCGCCGGTCTCGACATCCCGGTGCTGCTGTATTCCGAAGACCCCTGGCTCGGTGCCAGCGGTTGTGTGCATGAGGGCGTGGTCTCCACCCGACTTGGCCTGCCCGGCATTCCGGCCTGTGCCGAGGTGATCGCGGTGGGTCGCGACCTGTTGCTCATCGAACAGACCGGTGTGCGCGCCCACTTCAGCCAGCTCTCCAGCGCCCGTGCCGTGGAGCTGGTGGCAGCGGCCCAGGCACGCGGTGTGCCGGTCACCGCCGATGTGAGCGCCCACCAGCTCTATCTCACCGAGATGGACGTGGGTCAGTTCAACAGCCTGTGCCACGTGCGCCCGCCGCTACGTAGTCAGCGCGACCGCGAAGGCCTGCGCGCCGCCCTGGCCGAGGGCGTGATCACGGCCGTTTGCTCCGACCACCAGCCGCACGATACCGACGCCAAGCTGGCGCCGTTTCCGGCCACCGAACCGGGTATCTCGGCGCTGGAAACTCTGCTGCCGCTGACCCTGCGCCTGGCGGAGGAAAAGGTGTTGTCGTTGCACGAGGCCATCGGCCGCATCACCTGGCAGCCGGCCGGCATCATCGGCCAGAGTGTCGGCACCCTCGGCCTGGGCGCACGCGCGGACATCTGCATCGTCGACCCCGAGCGTTACTGGACGGTGAGCACCAAGACCTTGGTGAGCCGCGGCAAAAATACCCCGTTCATGGGCTGGGAGTTAAAGGGCGCGGTCAGCCACACCCTGCTCGACGGCAAACTGGTGTACGAAAACGCGCACTGACAAAATCCCGATCCGCAAATGAACGCAAAATGAAACCCGAAGACGCATTCGCGTTAATTTGCGTTCATTCGCGGACCCTTTTCTTTCGAGCTATCACGCAATGACCAACAAGCCGCATCGCGACACCGTCTTCGTGGAAGACGCCGAGATCCTCAGCCACGAGCACTGTGCCGGCGAACAGCACATCCTGCGCGTGAAGGCGCCGCAGATAGCAAGCCACGCCCGCGCCGGCAGCTTCGCCCACATCACCGTCGACCCGCAGCGCCCGCTGCGCCGCCCCATTTCCATCATGCGCGTGAACAAAAACAGCGGCGAGGTGGATTTCCTCTACAAGGTGTTCGGCGAGGGCACTACGCTGCTGTCCAAACGGCAGGTGGGCGAGAAGCTGAGCATCCTCGGTCCCATCGGTACGCCGTTCAAGCTGCACATGGAGCGGCCGCGCCCGCTGCTCATCGGTGGCGGCGTCGGCATTCCGCCGATGGTATTCGTCGCCGCCGAGACGCTGGCAGTGAAGGGCGCGTATCAGCCGTTCGTGATCATGGGCTCCGAGGTGCCGTTCCCGTTCAAGGCGCAGCCGTCGAAGATCATGGTGCCGGGCATGAGTGCGGAGGTGATCGCCGCCATGCCGCTGCTGGAGGACTGGAGCATCCCCTCGCGCCTCGCCAGCCGCCAGGGTTACGCCGGCTGCCACGACGGCTACGTCACCGACGTGGCGCGCGCGTATCTGGATGCATTGACGCCGGAGCAGCGCAAAGAGGTGGAAGTATTTGCCTGCGGCCCGCACCCGATGCTGGAGGCGGTGGCGAAGCTGGCGCGCGAATATCACCTGCCCTGCCAGGTATCGATGGAGGAGTTCATGGCCTGCGGCATCGGCGGCTGCGCCGGGTGCACCATCGAGGTCCAGACCGACAGCGGCCCGGCCATGAAACGCGTCTGTGTCGATGGTCCGGTGTTCGACGCCAGGATGGTATTCCCCGACTAAACAGCGGCTCCGGATCGCTGGCCAGTTTTCTGTGGGTCGGGCTTTAGCCCGACCCACGATTTCCGTGCACAGCTCATGGTCGATATGTCGGAACATTTAGGCGCGGCCCAGGCCGCGTGAGAGGGAACTGACGCGATGTTACTGCTCCTGCCCTTCGACCGCCGCGTGGACTGGAAACGTCCACCGCTGGTCACCCTGGCACTGATCCTGCTCAACTGCGCGGTGTTCTTCCTGCTGCAAAGCGGCGACGACGCAAAGCTGGGCGCCGCTTACACCTATTACCAGGAAAGCGACCTGCCCGGCATCGAGTTTCCCCTTTACGCCACCTACCTGCGCCAGCAGGGCCGCTACGATGACGCGGAGGCGTTCGAATCCAACTATGAAGTGGAAGACGGCCGCATCACGGAGGTGCCGCCCGGACTGTCGCAGTATGTGGATTTCGAACCCGACTTCATCGCCGGGCTGAAGGAAGGCCGACGGCTGACGGCCGACGACCCGCGCCGGCCGCAGTGGAGCGAGCAGCGCACCCGCTACGAACAGCAGCTCGAAGGCGCATTCATCCATCGCTACTCCTTGCGCCCCGCACTGGTCACACCCATCACCGCCGTCAGTCACATGTTTCTGCACGGCGACCTGTGGCATCTGCTCGGCAACATGGTGTTCCTGTTCATCGTCGGCTTCGTGGTGGAGACCATCCTCGGCCAGCGCTGGTATCTGGCGCTCTACCTGTTCGCCGGGCTGTGCGCCGCCGCCCTCGACATCGCCCTGCGTCCGGACGACCTCAACTATCACATCGGCGCCTCCGGCGCGGTGTCCGGCATCATGGGGGCCTACGCCGTGCTGTTCGGCCTGCGTCGCATCGCCTTTTTCTACAACGTGCTGTTCTGGTTCGATCGCATCACCGCACCGGCCATCATCATGCTGCCGCTGTGGCTGGCCAACGAGGCGTTGCAACTGCTGCTCAACAGCGACAGCAACGTCAACTACCTGGCCCACATCGGCGGCCTGGCCGGCGGCGCCCTGCTCACCTACGCCGCGAAACACTTCGATCGCCAGCTGGACATTGCCTATATTGACGCGCCGCAAAAGGAGGCGGCGCGGCGCGAGTTGCTGGCCAAGGCGCAGCGCCTGCTGGCGGAACTCAAGCCGCAGCAGGCCAAGCCGATCCTGGCGAAACTGTTGCGTGAGACGCCGGACGACATTGAGCTGCTGACCCACCTTTACCACGCCTGCCGCTTTCAGCCCGACAGCGAGGATTTCCATCGTTACGCCCGCGAGCTGCTGGCGCTGCCGGCGACGCCCATGGCGGAGCGCCTGCGCCTGTTCGACGAATACAGCCGGCTGGCCCAACCGGGGCCGCGTTTCGAAACCGGCGAAGCCCTGGCTCTGGCGCGCCGTTTCCTCGCCGGCGGTCGCATCAAGCCGGCGGAACAGCTGGTGCTCGGGGTGTTGCGCCGCGAACGGCAGCATGTGGAACTGCCCGCTTTGCTGTTGTTGCTGGCACGGCAGGGAGAGAAAGAACGCGCCACCGCCTATCTGCGCACCCTCGTCACCCACTTCCCTGCGGCGGACGAGGCGCGCATTGCCCGCGGCATGCTGGAATTGGGGTAAGAAGCTCCCGGCAAAAAACACTTCTGCCGCAGAGGCGCGGAGACGCAGAGAACGAAGGAAATTCTCTGTGGCTCTGCGTCTCCGCGGCAGCGGTTTCGTTTTGTTGTCACAGAAACTGTAGGGTGCGCATTGCGCCCAGCGACTCCAATCAACGGCTAAAACATAGCACCCAACGCAGAGGCGCCGAGACGCGGAGGTCGCAAAGGAAACACATCCTTGGCCGTCGTCTTCTCTACGTCTCTGCGTCAAGGGGGTGAAGTTCTTTGCGGCCCTGCGCCTTTGGTGTTTACGGCCGCGCGGTGAGGGCGGTGACGGTGGCGAGGTACTGCTTCACCTCGGGCGCGACGGGATGTTCGGCATAGGTCTGCGCCAGCAGTTGCAGGATCGGCAGCGCCTTCTGTTCCTGGTTCATTCCCTCACTCAGGGCGCGCGCCACCAGGAGATAGAGGTGCGGAATGTCGGCATGGCCGGGATAGCGCTTGTGGAAGCCGTTACCCAGCGCCACCACTGATTTGTATTCGCCGACGCTGAACATGGTCTGCGCCAGGGGATAGACCTGATCGGGGCTGTCCAGCTTGAAATCCGGATCGGCCTGTTTGCAGTCGCGCCACACGTGCACTGCCTTGGCGCGATCGGCGCTGTTCAGCAGCAGACCAATATATTCCGCACCGTGGCCGGTGAGGCGCTTGACGTCGCCGGTCAGCGCCAGCAGGCGGTGAAAGCGATTGCGCAGCACCCGGTCTGTGCGGTTCTGCAACACGCGTGTGCGCAACATGGTCACCGCCTGCTCCAGGCGCCCTTCCTGTATCAGCGCCTCCACGTCGCCCAGCAGGGGATGCTCCCGCGTCGCAGCCGCATCGGGGGCGGCCAGGCCCTCCACATCCACATCAACCTCCAGGCCGAGGCGGTGGTGATACTGGAACAGCACGTAGCCCATCAGGTTGAACATCACCATGGTGAAGTAGCCGTTGAGCAGCACCGCCGCGGGAATGATGATGCCGAACAGCTTGTCCAGGAAGGCTTCGGTGATACGCGCCGCCTCTTCCGGATCGATCTCGTCCTCGCTCATTTCCTGCAAGGCCAGGAAGTCGCCGCCCAGCCGGTCGGTGAGCAGGTCCAGCACCACGTTGGGGCCGCTGGACAGTATGCCGAGCAGGAAGAACAGCGCGAGATAGGGCACACCGATACGGGAGATGATGCCGAACAGCACCGAGGGATTGATGGCGGCACCGACGTTGCCCTCCACCGCCAGTGCCATGATGCTGGCCGGCAGGCACAGCATGGCCACCACGTAATAGGCCATGGCAGCCGTTGACCCGGCCACGTTGCCGATGATGCCGAGAGGGAAAAACAGGATGATGAACACCGCGAACTGCTTGAGCGCCACGCTCAGCCCGTCGCCGCTCAGGGCCCGCATGACGGGTGGCGCAGCCTCATGGCCGCGCGCGCGATGCGCCAGCAGCGCATAGACATACTTGTAGTACACCAGCAGCAGCACCAGCTGCACCAGCAGCGAGGAAATGGAGCGGTAGCCCACCAGCGCACTCAGCGCCGTCATCACCACCAGCATCAGCAATGGCTGGGCCTGGAACGGCATGGCGAAGAAACCGGGCAGGCGGCTCCAGAACGGCGGCACCATGCCGTCGTTGTCCACCTCCACCGCCGCATTGCGGCACAGGGGACAGGCAGGCGGGCCGTCGGGATTTTCCTTGGACAGACAGGAAGAACAGAAGTTGATGCGGCAATGTTCGCAGGCCCAGCGTGCGGCACGCTGGGGGTGATACTTGCACGTTACCTTGGCCATGCTATCCGCACTTCCTTTCGCTACGCTGGGTGCCGTAAACCAGATACAGGGGCAAAGAGCAAAAAAAGGGATGAATGCGCTGCGAGCTCCCTCCCGTGTATCTTTTATCTGTGCTGTACGGGGCGCAGGGCAGCGCCATCAATAGCGGTGTTTGGTGCCCGCCGGAATCTGTTCATCCTCGGAGACTTCCAGCGACAGCCCTTCCAGGCCGGAAGTGAGTTCTTCCGGGGTCTCGATATCCCCCAGCTTGATCATCAGGCGTACTTCGTTGGCCGAATCGGCGTTGCGCAGCGCCTCCTCCACGGTAATGTGCCCGGCACGGTACAGCTCGTACAGCGCCTGGTCGAAGGTGCGCATGCCGGCCTGGCCGCCCTTCTTCATCTGCTCCTTCAGGCTGTGCACTTCGCCCTTCAGGATCAGGTCGGCGATGAACGGTGTATTGATCATCACTTCCACCGCCACACGGCGGCCCTGGCCGTCAGCGCGTGGGATCAGGCGCTGCGCCACCACCGCCTTCAGGTTGAGCGACAGGTCCATCAACAGCTGGGAGCGGCGATCTTCCGGGAAGAAGTTGATGATGCGGTCCATGGCCTGATTGGCGTTGTTGGCGTGCAGGGTGGCTAGGCAGAGATGGCCGGTTTCAGCGAAGGCGATGGCGTGTTCCATGGTTTCGCGGTGGCGGATTTCGCCGATCAGAATCACGTCCGGTGCCTGACGCAGGGTATTGACCAGGGCGTCCTCGAAGCTGTCGGTGTCGATACCCACCTCGCGCTGGGTGACGATGCAGCCGGCGTGCTGGTGCACATACTCGATCGGGTCTTCGATGGTAATGATATGGCCGTGACTGTTCTTGTTGCGGTAGTCCACCATTGCCGCCAGCGAGGTGGACTTACCGGAACCAGTGCCGCCGACGAACAGCACGATGCCGCGCTTGGTCATGGCGATATCCGCCAGGATCGGCGGCAGGCTGAGATCGGTGAAGGTGGGGATCTTGGTTTCGATTTTACGCAGCACCATGCCCACTTGGTTGCGCTGCTGGAACACGTTGACGCGGAAACGGCCGATGCCGGAACGCGACAGGGCAAAGTTGCACTCGCGCGTACGCTCGAAGGTTTCGCGCTGTTCATCGTTCATGATGCCGTACACGATCTGTCGGGCCTGGTCCGGCGTGAGGCTGGCTTTGGCGACCGGCGCAATCTGGCCGTTGACCTTCATGCTGGGCGGAATGCCGGCGGTGATAAACAGGTCGGAACCGTTCTTGTGCACCATCAATTTGAGCAGCTGATCGAAATCCATGGCTGGTGTATCCCCGAATGATTATTTGAAGGCATCCTTGTTGGCAGCGCGCAGGCGCGCTTCCTGTTTGCTGACCAGGCCGCGCTGCACCAAGTCCACCAGATTCTGATCCAGTGTCTGCATACCGAACTGCTGGCCGGTCTGGATGGCGGAATACATCTGCGCCACCTTGTCCTCGCGGATCAGGTTGCGGATGGCCGGCGTGCCGATCATGATTTCGTGCGCCGCGACGCGGCCGCCGCCCACCTTCTTCAGCAGGGTCTGCGAGATGACCGCGCGCAGCGATTCGGACAGCATGGAACGCACCATGTCCTTTTCCGCCGCCGGGAACACGTCGATGATGCGGTCGATGGTCTTGGCTGCCGAACTGGTATGCAGGGTGCCGAATACCAGATGGCCGGTTTCGGCCGCGGTCAGCGCCAGGCGGATGGTTTCCAGGTCGCGCAACTCACCCACCAGGATGATGTCGGGGTCTTCACGCAGTGCCGAGCGCAGGGCTTCGTTGAATCCTAGGGTGTCACGGTGCACCTCGCGCTGGTTGACCAGGCACTTCTTCGATTCGTGCACGAATTCGATGGGGTCCTCGATGGTGAGGATGTGGCCGTATTCGACGTTGTTCTTGTAGTCGACCATGCCGGCCAGCGTGGTGGACTTGCCCGAGCCGGTGGGGCCGGTGACCAGCACGATGCCGCGCGGGTTGTCCGAAATCTCCTTGAAGATCGGCGGCGCGTTCAGTTCTTCCAGGCTGAGGATCTTGGACGGAATGGTACGGAACACCGCGCCGGCACCGCGGTTCTGATTGAATGCGTTGACGCGGAAGCGGGCCAGGCCCTTGATCTCGAACGAGAAGTCGGTCTCCAGGAATTCTTCGAAATCCTTGCGCTGCTTGTCGTTCATGATGTCGTAGACCATGCCGTGCACGGTCTTGTGTTCCAGCGGGGGCACGTTGATACGGCGCACATCGCCGTCGACGCGTATCATCGGCGGCAGACCGGCGGAGAGATGCAGGTCTGATGCGCCGTTCTTGACCCCGAAGGCTAGAAGTTCGGTAATATCCATATTTTCCCCCACCAGAAATTTAGTCGTTATTCGCCCGCCTGCGTTGTGGTCCGGGCGGCGGATGCGCCTAAAGTATAACGCCCGCGCATGACGCACAACCTTGACAATCTTCACGCCCGGCTAGCCGCGGTGCACGCCAGCATCCAGGCTGCGGCTGCGCACCATGGCCGCCCCGCCGAGGTGGTCACCCTGCTGGCCGTCAGCAAGACCCAACCGGCGCAGGCGATCCGCGCTGCAGCTGCGGCCGGCCAGCGCCGTTTTGGCGAAAATTATCTGCAGGAGGCGCTGGCCAAGATGGCGGCGCTCGCCGACCTTGACCTGGAATGGCACTTCATTGGTCCATTGCAGAGCAACAAAACCCGCCCCGTCGCCGAGCACTTCACCTGGGTGCACAGTGTCGACCGCCTCAAACTGGCCGAACGCCTATCCGCACAGCGCCCGGATACCTTGCCGCCGCTCAATGTCTGCCTGCAGGTCAACATCAGTGCCGAGACGAGCAAGTCCGGTTGCAGCCTGAGCGATCTCCCCGCCCTGGCCCATGCCGTGGCGGCTCTGCCACGGTTGCGGCTGCGCGGCCTGATGGCGATCCCCGCCCCGGCCGAGGGGCGGGAGGCGCAGCGGCAACCTTTCCGCCGCCTGCGTGAGGCGCTGGAACAGCTCAATGCCGGGGGGCTGGCTCTGGACACCTTGTCCATGGGCATGAGCGACGACCTGGAGGCGGCCATCGCCGAAGGCGCCACCCTGGTGCGGGTGGGCAGCGCCATCTTCGGCACGCGGCCGGCCAAACCAGAACATCTGCCGCAGAGCCGCGGAGCCGCAGAGCAATAACGGTCAACCGGCTTCGGGCGTGGCAGAAGCGGCGGAACATCTCTGCGTCTCCGCGCCTCTGCGACATAATGGTTTCGACGGTATACTTCTTGGCCTTTCGGCCCAGCACGGATTTTCGACCATGAAAGACAGCAGCATCGGATTCATCGGCGGCGGCAACATGGCGCGCAGCCTCATCGGCGGGCTGGTGGCCGACGGCGTGGCAGCGCAACGCTTGTGGGTGGCGGAGCCGGATGCCGAGCGGCGTGCCGGCCTGGCGGCGCAGTTCGGAGTGAACATCACCGGCGACAACACCGAACTGGTGGCGGCGGTGGACGCCCTGGTGCTGGCGGTGAAGCCGCAGCAGATGCAGGCGGTATGCGGCGATATCGCCGCGACGGTGCAGGTGCGCAAGCCGCTGGTCATTTCCATCGCCGCCGGTCTGCGCCTGGAGGCCCTGCAACGCTGGCTGGGCGACGGGCTGGCTTTGGTGCGCACCATGCCCAACACCCCGGCCCTGGTGCAGAGCGGCGCCACTGCCCTGTACGCCACGCCGCAGGTGAACAACGTACAGCGCGAGCTGGCCGAGGGCATCATGCGCGCCGTGGGGCTGACCCTGTGGCTGGAGGACGAGGCACAGATGGACGCCGTCACCGCCCTGTCCGGCAGCGGCCCGGCCTACTTCTTCCTGGTGATGGAGGCGATGCAGCAGGCCGGGGTCCAGCTGGGTCTGCCGGCGGACAGCGCCCGCCTGCTCACCCTGCAAACCGCCTTCGGCGCCGCCAAGATGGCGCTGGAATCGCGCGAGGACGCCGCCATCCTGCGCCGCCAGGTGACCTCGCCCGGCGGCACCACCGAACGGGCCATCGGTATCCTGCAGCAGGGCGGACTGGAGGCGTTGTTCGCCCAGGCCCTCGCCGGTGCCCGTGACCGTTCGCAGGAACTGGCCGCGCTCCTGGGGGGTGGGAAATGAATGGTTATCTGGCCTCGCCGTTGATCTTCCTGATCTCCACCCTGATCAGCCTGTACATTCTGGCGGTGATGCTGCGCTTTCTGTTCCAGCTCACCCGGGCAGACTTCTACAACCCGCTGACCCAGTTCATCGTCAAGATCACCGGTCCGGCACTGCGCCCGCTGCGCCGCATCATCCCCGGCTGGGGCGGCGTAGATATCGCCGCCCTGATATTAATGTTGCTGCTGCAAATACTGTCGGTGTGGCTGGTGTTTGGGCTTGGCGGCCGCAGCGTCGGTCCGCTCAACCTGTTCATCGTTGCCGTGGCCCAGCTGGTGGACTTGGCCTTCAGCGTGTTCATTTTCGCCATCCTGATCCAGGCGATCCTGAGCTGGATCACTCCCGGCACCTACAATCCGGTGACCTCGGTACTGTTCAGCCTGACCGAGCCGGTGCTGCGGCCGGTACGCCGGTTGCTACCCCCCATCAGCGGCTTCGACCTGTCGCCGCTGGTGGCGCTCCTCGGTCTACAGGTCATCCGCATGCTGGTGATGCCGCTGCTCGACGCCCTGACCGGGGCCGGGCCGTTGGCGCAATAATGAGTTGGTATCGCTGGCAGGGCGCGGACCTGCTGCTCACGGTCCGCCTGCAGCCGCGCGCCAGCCGGGACGAGATAGTCGGCCCCCACGGCGACGCCCTGAAGATCCGCATTACCGCCCCGCCCGTCGAGGGCCAGGCCAATGCCCACCTGATCCGCTTTCTTGCCAAGGCCTTCGATGTTGGCCGCGGTCAGGTCACCCTGGTCAGTGGCGACACCGCCCGCAGCAAGCAGCTGCGTATCCATGACCCCCGCCATTTACCTCCGAAAGCTATGATTCAACCTGCAATTTGAGCTACTACTCATTGTCATTGCTGAAATTTTCGATATATTGGTCTTAGATAACTATCTCCAGCGCCCGACTCGGACAAGCGACGGCCTCACGGGCGGACAATAAGGACAGAAGGCGAATCATGGCGAACCAACGCTTCGACCGACAAATGCAGGCCTACGGCCAGTGGAAAACGGCGCTCCTCGCCGGCATCGAGCGCTATCAGCGCTGGCTGGACAACAACAAAATGGGTGAGGCAGAGGATGAGCTGCGCATCTACGAGGTACTGGAGGCCTTGCGCGCAGACCGCCTGACCATCGCCTTCGTGGCCGAATTCGCCCGCGGCAAGACCGAGCTGATCAATGCCATCTTCTTCTCCGAATATGACCGCCGCCTGCTGCCTTCCGAGGCCGGTCGTACCACCATGTGTCCCACCGAGCTGTTCTGGGACAACACCACCGACAAGGCCTACGTGCGCCTGTTGCCCATTGAGACGCGCCTGTCCGACACCAGTATTGCCGAATACAAACTGGAACCGGTGAACTGGACCCATATCGAGCTGGACCTGTCCTCGCCCGACAACATGGCCGAGGCCTTCCAGGAGATCGTCAAGGTCAAGAAGGCCACACTGGACGACGCCCGCAAGCTGGGACTGTATAGCGATGCAGATGCCCATATGCACATGCAGAACGGCAAGTTGCCCGACAAGATCGATATCCCCATGTGGCGCCACGCCCTGATCAGCTTCCCTCACCCGCTGCTCAAGCAGGGGCTGGTGATCCTCGACACCCCGGGCCTCAATGCCCTCGGTTCCGAGCCTGAGCTGACCCTCAACATGCTGCCCAACGCCCAGGCCGTGGTCTTCGTGCTGGCCGCCGACACCGGGGTAACCAAATCCGATCTGGAGATGTGGCAGCACAACGTAAAGCCGCTGCGCAGCGGCCACAAGAAAGGTCTGTTCGTGGTACTGAACAAGGTCGACACGCTGTGGGACGAGCTGAAGACCGCCGCCCACATCGAAAAGACCGTCAAGGACCAGTGCATGCGCGCCGCCCAGACCCTGGGCATCGATGCGGACCAAATCTATCCCGCCTCGGCGCAAAAAGGCCTGCTGGCCAAGATCCGCCACGACAAGGATCTGCTGGAGCGCAGCAACATCCTGGCGCTGGAAAATATCCTGGCCGGTGAGGTGTTGCCCTACAAACAAAGTCTGGTGCGTGAGCACATCCTCAGCAGCATCGGAGCCATGGTCAAGGAATCACATGACATTCTGGCCACGCGGCTTGCCTCTGCGCGCAAACAACTGGAAGAGTTGAAGGGACTGTCCGGCAAGAACAATGATGTCATCGAGTTGCTGATGAAGAAAACGCGCGACGAACAGGTGGCCTATTACAAGAATGTGGAGAGCTTCCAGGCCAACAAGCGCATCATTCACGAACAGTCCAAGAAGCTGGGCGAGACCATCAACCTGGCCTCACTGGATCAGCTGGTGGCGGAGACGCGCAAGACGATGTCCGACAGTTGGACTACCCATGGCCTCAAGGCCGGCATGAAGACCTTTTTTGACGGCATCAACTCCCGCCTGTCGGAGGTGTCCGAATTTTCTGACCAGCTCAACCGCCTGGTGATCACCATCTACCGTACCTTCCACCAAGAACATGGCATCGCCGAGATCAAGCCGGCGCTGTATTCGCTCACCAAGTACAAGCAGGAGTTCCAGCAACTCTACCAGGAAGCCGAGGCCTTCCGTACCAGCCCGGTAACGACGATGACCGAGCAGCACTATGTGATCAAGAAGTTCTTCATCTCCCTGGTCAGCCATGCGCGCAACATCTTCTTCAAGGCACAGCGCGACGCCGAGGGCTGGAGCAAGGCGGTGATGTCGCCCCTGGTCAAGCAGATCAAGGAGCACAAGGAAACCATGGAGCAGCGCCTGGAAAACCTGCGCAAGATCAGCGAATCGCGTGACACCCTGCAGGCGCGTATCGATGAGCTGGAGAAATCCAGCGCCTCATTGATGAGGCAATATGCCGAGGTGCGCAGCATACTCAACACCATCAACCTGCCGCTGGAGCAGGTTGAGGAACCCGCGCACACGGCCAAGGCCAGCTAACCCGGCCTGCAGCACCAGCGGTGAGGGTCTTAAATCAGCGCCGCTTCAACCAGCATGTAGAGACCGAATCCCAGCACCAGGGCGCCGGCGGTGCGGCGTACCCACAGCAGGCGCAGCCAGGCAGCCAGTTTGCCGGCGACCAGCCCCATGGTGAGCAGGTTGGGCAGGGTGCCGATGCCAAAGGCAAGCATCAGCAGCGCGCCATCCAGCGGGCTGCCGGACGAGATGGACCAGATCAGGGTGCTGTAGACCAGGCCGCAGGGCAGCCAGCCCCATACCAGGCCCAGGGCCAGGGCATTGAGCGGCGAACGCACCGGGATGAAGCGCCGCCCGATGGGTTCGAGAAAGCGCCATACCAGATGCCCGGCCCGCTCCACCTTCGCCAGCCCAAACCACCAGCCGCCCAGGTACAGACCCATGGCCACCAGGAACAGCCCGGCCAGCACCAACATGCCGACGCGGATCTCATGCAGTGCCCCCATATTGGCGGCCAACATACCCAAACCACCCATCAGCGCACCGGCAAAGGTATAGCTGATCAGGCGGCCACCGTTGTAACCGGCCAGATAAGGCAGAAACTGTGTGGCCCGGCCACGCACACTCTCCGGCAGACCAAAGGACAGGGCACCGACGATGCCGCCGCACATACCGACGCAGTGCACACCGCCGAACAGTCCGACAAAGAAGGCAGCGATATATGAAATCTCGGCATGCATGGGTGGGGTGTCCGGCAACAGATGAATGAGGCGTGTATCATAGCCCCTTCATCATTCCTGCCCCAACACCATGTCATCGGAAAATAGACCCGCCCTGCTGAAATCCAAGATGTTCTGGGTGGGCGTGCTGTATTTCGCCGAGGGTTTTCCGCTCGGCGTGTTCTTCGACGTGTTTCCGGTGCACTTCCGCCAGCAGGGCGTGAATCTTTCCGAGATCGGGTTTCTCAGCCTGCTCGGCCTGGCCTGGACCCTGAAGTTTCTGTGGGCGCCGGCGGTGGACCACTACCGCCACCATCGCCGCTGGATGGCGCTGGTCGACCTGGGTATGGGCATGGTAATGCTGGCCATGGCCATGCACGCCGGCTTCGGGCCGTGGACCTGGGTAGCCATCGGCGTGTTCACCCTGCTCTCCGCTACCAACGACATCGCCATCGACGGCTACACCATCGAGCTGCTGGACAAGCGCGAACTGGGTCTGGCCAACGGCCTGCGCATCGGTTTCTACCGCGTCGGCATGCTGGCGGCCGGCTTCGTGCTGATCCTGAGCGACTACATCGGCTGGGCTGGCACCTATCTCGCTGCGGCGGGGCTGTTCGTGCTGCTCGCGCTGGTCTGCCTGCGCGCACCGAGGGAGCGGAAGGTGGAGCGGGTGCACGGCCTTAGCCTGCGCGCCGAGCTGCGCGGCCTGCTGGCGCATCCCCTGCCCTTCGGCGGTGTGCTGCTGTTCCTGCTTGGCACGCTGTGGCTCATCAATCGCACCACGCGCTGGTCGGAGGACATCGAGCTGTTCTGGTCCTATGCCTTCGGGGTGGCGGGGCTGCTCTGGCTGGTCAGCGTGGTGCGCCACCACCGCAACGGCAATGGCGGCGCCAGGGCACTGACCGAAGGGCCGATGTTCGGCACCCTGCTGGCGATGCTGGCCCGTCCCTATATGCTGCCGATCATCGGCTTCATTCTGATCTTCAAGCTGGGTGATGCCGCCATGGGTTTCATGGTCAAGCCGTTCTGGGTGGATGCGGGCTTTTCCGCCAGCCAGATCGGCCTGGTATCGGTGAACCTGGGGTTGATCCTATCCATTGCCGGCGGCGTCGCCGGCGGTTGGTTCACCGACCGTGTCGGTATCTTCCGCGCCTTGTGGGTACTCGGCCTGTGCCAGGTGATATCCAATCTGGGCTATGCCTGGGCGGCAACCGCCATCCCGCTGGGCACGGACAGCGCGCTGATACCGTTGCAGCACCAAGCATTGATGTATGCCGCCAGCGGCTTGGAGTCCTTTACCGGCGGCCTGGGTACCGCCGCCTTCCTTGCCTTCCTCATGGCCATCGTCGACCAGCGTCACTCCGCCACCGAGTATGCCCTGCTGTCCTCGGTATTCGCCCTGAGCCGCTCCCTGGCCGGCTGGGCCGGCGGCTTCGGCGCCGAGACCATGGGCTATGCCGATTACTTCCTGCTCACCTTCTTCCTTGGCTTTCCCGCCTTCCTGCTGCTGCCCTGGGTGGCGCGTATGCTGGCGTACGCGGCGGCGAAAACTTGCGATAAGGCAACTTAAGCGCCGATCGACACAGAAATGCGTATTTTTTATGGAGATCGCCCTGCGACGGGCTAAACTTCTGGCTCAGTGCAACCCGAGGATTTCACCATGCCCATGCTGACCGGACGCGAACACTGTCTGCAACATCCCGCACATGCCCTGCGTGCCTACGGCGTGGGTGTCTTTTTCGCCGCCCTACTCAAGCAGAAAACCAGCCTGCTGCAATTACTGGCCGAGCACTTTGCCGCCCATGGTTACCCCATGCCGGGGGAGCTGGGGCGCGCCTACCGTCTGGCGGCTTTGCTTGAGCTGCGCATGGCGCGGTTCTATGCGGCATTGGCCGCGCGTTTTGCCGATACGCCGGAAGCCGCCGCACTGTTTCAGGAGTTGAGCGACGAAGAGGAAGAACACAGTCGCCTGATGCAGCTGTGCCGCTACACAGTCATGCTTGGCCCGACCATCCAGTTTGTGCCGCATCTGCACGATGCGGACATCAAGGTCCTGCTGCGACGCCTACGCCACTTGCGCACGGAAATCCATGAACTATCGTTGGATCAGGCCTTGCACCTGACCGTAGAGTTGGAGCGTAGCGAGATCAATTCCATCTTCGATATGTTGCTGCGGCAGGCCGCAGGGAAGGCTACCGAACCCTTTGCCGCCGTATTGCAGGACGTCGGCGATCACGCCACATCCGTTCCATCACGCATCACCCAACTGCGGCAGCGCCTCGTCGCCTGAACAGAAATCGCACTACGTCCCTTCGCGGACGTACTACGAAGGCCCCTCAGGCCTTCCAGCCCCCACCCGCCAGCCCGCGGTGTGGGGGCTGACTTTTATTGTGGGATAGAAAATTCAGCAGTCATGAGCGGCCTGTCTGCGCGCAGGTCACAACGGATGGGCGTAATCGATGGTTAGCGGTGCATGGTCGGAAAAGCGCTGTTCCCTGTAGATGGTGGCGGTGCGTACCATGTCGCGCAAACCCGGCGTGATCACCTGGTAGTCAATGCGCCAACCCACGTTCTTGGCCCAGGCCTGGCCGCGGTTGGACCACCAGGTGTATTGCTCGGCTCGCGGGTCGACCACGCGGAAGGCATCGACGAACCCCCACGGGCCGAACACCTGATCGAGCCAGGCGCGTTCCTCGGGCAGGCAGCCGGAATTTTTCTGGTTACTCTTCCAGTTCTTGATGTCGATCTCCTTGTGCACGATGTTGAGATCGCCGCAGATGATCCACTCACGCGGCTCGCAGCGCATCTGCTGCAGACGCCTGCCGAACCGCTCGAGAAAACTGAACTTCACCTGTTGCCGTTCCTCACCCGAGGAGCCGGAGGGTAGGTACAGCGAGACGATGCTGAGTGGGCCAAAGTCGACCTGGATATAGCGGCCTTCGGCATCCATATCCTCAAAGCCCGGCCCCAAGGCCGTAATAACCCGATCCGGCGAGCGCCGGCTGTAGATGGCCACGCCGCTATAGCCCTTTTTTTCGGCATCGACAAAGTGGGCGTGGTAGCCCTGCGGATAATGTGCCTCTACATCGAGTTGATGCTCCTGCGCCTTGGTCTCCTGTACGCAGACCACATCGGGCTGCTGCGCCATCATCCATTCGAAAAAGCCCTTGCTGCTGGCAGAGCGAATACCGTTCAGGTTGGCGGTGATGATGCGCATGGTGTCTCTCAAAATCTAAAACAAAGGAATCCGCGAGTGAACGCGAATAAACACCATTTCTCCATGGAGGTTAATTTGCGTTCTCTCGCGGACCAGATTCTTTATGGCAGCTGTGCGGCCGGCGCGAACACATCGCGGTAGCTGGCGTAGATGGCGCCGAAGGTCACGGGTAGCAGCACCAGCAGCCCAAGACCCAGGGGAATCATCGCAATGGTCGCCAGCACTATGTAGACAACACCGAACACCAGCAATGGCAGAATATTGGTGATGCAGGCGGAAAAGCTGCTCCTTATGGCATCCAGCGGCTTGGCGCCGGTGAACATCACCAATGGTACGGCGTAGAAGAAGGCCATGGACAATAACAGGCCCAGCCCCGATACCAGCAACAGCGCCAACAGCATGCCGACGCCGAAACCCGCCGCCATCATGTCATGCTGTCCCTGTTGCATCATTCCTGCCGCACCCATGCTGCTACCCACTAACACCAGGGTGATCAGCATGATCAAAATGTTCGCCCCCAGCATCACCGCGCCGAGTACCAGAACCGAGTTACGCATCTCGATTTCCTTGAAGGCGATGAACAGGTGACTGATATCCATTTCACGCTGTTCGGACAGCTCACGCGCTGCATACAGTACGCCACCGATCAGGCCGGGGAGAATGAGTGCCAGCAACAGGGAACCGAGCAGCGGTACCAGACCGAGCACCACGGCAATCACCAATAGCAGGATCATGAACACGATCCACATACCGGGGCTGCGCATGAAGATTGCCCAGCCATCGCCGTACCAAGCCAGCCCCTTGCCAAGATCCACGCTTTGCACCGCCATAACCGCCTCCTTGTCCGTCGTTGGTGACAACTGCGGCGAAGCATAGCAACGGCGCGATACAAAAGCAGCCCGCGTTGGCGCGAAAGTCGCGGCTGGGGTTAAAATACGCGCCCCAGTCCCTCCGGTGAGCGTCATGCAGGATTACAAGCGCGAATTCATTCAGTTTGCCATCGACAACCAGGTGCTGCGCTTCGGCCAGTTCACCCTCAAGTCCGGCCGCATCAGCCCCTATTTCTTCAACGCCGGCCTGTTCAATACCGGTGAGCAGCTGGCGCGCCTCGGCCGTTATTACGCCGCTGCGATCCAGGATTCCGCCATCACCTTCGACACCTTGTTCGGTCCGGCCTACAAGGGCATCCCGCTGGCCAGCGCCGCTGCCATCGCCCTGGCCGAGCACCATGGCCGCAATGTGCCCTGGTGCTTCAACCGCAAGGAGGCCAAGGATCATGGCGAGGGCGGCAGCATTGTCGGCGCACCGTTGCAGGGGCGCATCCTGATCATCGACGACGTGATCACCGCCGGCACGGCCATCCGCGAATCCATGGAGATCATCCAGGCTGCCGGTGCCCATGCCGCCGGGGTGGTCATCGCCCTGGACCGCCAGGAGCGCGGCAAGGGTGCGCTGTCGGCGATTCAGGAAGTGGAGCAGAACTTCGGCATGCAGGTGGTCAGCATCATCACCCTGGCGGACCTGATGCAGTTCCTGGAAGGTGATGCGGCGCTGGGTCAGCACCTGGAGGCGGTGCGCGCCTACCGCAACGAATACGGGGTCAAGTAGGGGCGTGGAGTGCCGGCCGGGCTGCGGTGCCTGCTGCATCGCCCCCTCCATCTCCTCGCCCATCCCCGGCATGCCCGGGGGCAAGCCCGCCGGTGTGCGCTGCGTCCAGCTGGATGAGGACAACCGCTGCCGCCTGTTCGGCTCGCACCTGCGGCCGGCGGTGTGCGGCGGCTTTCCGCCGCATCCGGACAGTTGCGGTGCCAGCAACGGGGCAGCGCTGCATCTGCTGGCCGAACTGGAACGCGTGACGGCGCTGTAGCTCCCAGTAAACACCGTTAGTTGTTGGTGGATGGGCTGCGCTTATCCCCCTACATCCGCTGCCAAATTTGTGTCCATTCGCGTTCATTTGCGGACTTGACGTTTTTTGCTGTTTAACCGATCAGCAATTTCACTCCCACCAGCACGGTCACGACCTCGAAGGCCCGCTTGATCCAGCGGTTGCCCTTGGCGATAGCCAGGTGCGCACCCAGATAGCCGCCGAGCAACGAACCAACAAGCAGCGCCGGCAGCCAGTCCCAGCGCACCTCACCCAGGGTGCCGAGCACCAGGGCACCGGCACCGTTCCAGAATACACCCACCAGTACCAGGGTGTAGGCCACCGCGCGCTGGTAGTCGAGACCGAACCAGCGCACCAGCCATAGAGTCACGAACAGGCCTGTGCCGGAGGTAAGCGAGCCGTTCAGTACGCCGATGGCGAACAGGCCGAGGCCACCCAACCATAACGCACGGCCGCTGCGGTGGCGCGGGGCATATTCCTGACCCAACCCACGTTTCTGGGCTGAATAGACCCCGAGACCAATGGTTAGCAGGCCCAGCGTCATCTGGGCACCACGCTCAGGCGCATGCAGGATGACGCTGGCACCCAGGACTACGCCGGGAAGACCGCAGCCGAGAATGAACAGCACGAAACGCCGCTCCAGGTGTGAGCTACGCAGGTGCCGTGCGGTGGCGCCGACACCAAGGGCGACACTGGCAATCTTGTGCGTGGCCAGGGCGATGGCGAAGGGCAGGCCAAGAAAGATCAGCACCGGCAACTGCAACAGACCCGCGCCGCCGCCGGCAAAGGCGGAAAAGGCGTTGGCGATCAGGGAAACGGCGAACAGCAGCAGGTGTTGTGGCAGATCCACGACAGTGTTCAAATGACGCTATAAGGGAGTGGCAGTATACTGTAAGCGTTCCGATCTGCAGCTATCAGGAGAAACACGGTCATGCGTTTCCACGCTCCACGCCTAGCGGCGCTGTTCATCACTCTGGGCCTGGTGCTGCCCGGCAGCACGTTTGCCGCCATCAAATGCTGGACCAACAAGGATGGCGTGCGCGAATGCGGTAATGTGGTGCCGCCGGAATACGCCCAGCAGGAAACACGCACGGTAAATCCACGCGGTATCACCGTTGAGGTGCGGGAGCGCGCCAAGACACCGGAAGAACAGGAGCAGGAGCGTGCTGCCAAAGAGGCGGAAGAGGCGCGTATAGCGGAGGAGAGGAAGCGCCAGCAGGACAAGGCGGCTTACGATCGTGTGTTGCTGTCCACGTTCACCACGGAACAGGAACTGCTTGCCTCGCGTGACCGCGCCACCGGTGCCGTCGATGCCACCATCGAAATTTCCGGTGCGACCGTTAACGCTCTCAACCGCAAACTCGATGAGATGAAGAGGCGTGCTGCAGGATTGGAGCGTGCCGGCAATCCAATCCCTGCCGAACTCAAGGAAGACGTGGCCTCACTGGAGCGGCAGATCGATGACAAGATGCAGTACATCGAATCCAAGAAGCAGGAAAAGGCTCAGTTGCTGCAGAAATACGAGGCGGACTTGCAGCGTTACCGTGAACTCAAGGGCACGCACCCACAGTAATACAGCTGTGGTCTGATGGCGTGGTCGCCAACGGCAGAACAGGCCTCAAAACAGTCCACGTACCAGCAGCGGCCACTGTTGTTCCCACAACTCCAACGGCGAGCGCTTGAAGCCGCTGCGCACGAATTGCGCCATGCGGCCGTGGGCCGCCGCCACCAGCAGCCCCGCCATTGCCGCCGCCGGCACCCCAGCGGGCAGGCGTCCCGCCAGTTCGCCTTCGCGCAATACTTGCTTGAACTGAGTTTCGATGCGGTCGTAGAACTGGCCGATACGCACGCGCAGGCGTTCGGTTTCGCCCACCAGCGCGTCGCCCACCAGGATGCGGGTGATGCCGGGATTGCGCGCGGAAAAACCGAGTAGCACGGCCATGATCTTCTCGCAACGCACCACCACGTCCTTCTCATCCGCCAGGATGCGGGTGATCAGGCCGAACACGGTGTCTTCCAGAAACTCGATCAGCCCCTCGAACATCTTAGCCTTGCTGGGAAAGTGGCGGTACAGCGCTGCCTCCGATACACCGACGGCGCGTGCCAGGCTGGCGGTGGTGATGCGTTCGCCAGGGCTGGTCTCCAGCTCGTGGGCGAGGGCTTCCAGGATCTGCTGGCGGCGCGACGGTTTGTCGTTGCTCATTATCCGTTCCTGATCAGGGTGCCGACGCCGGCATCGGTGAAAATTTCCAGCAACAGCGCGTGTTCCACGCGGCCGTCGATGATGTGGCTGGAGCGGACTCCGTTTTTCACCGCCTCCAGCGCCATGTCGATCTTGGGGATCATGCCGCCGCTGATGGTGCCGTCGGCGATCAGCTCGTCGACGCGCGAGGCGGTGAGGCCGGTGAGCAGCTTGCCGTCCTTGTCCAGCACGCCGGTGGTGTTGGTGAGCAGGATCAGCTTTTCCGCCTTCAGCGTTTCCGCCAACCGGCCTGCCACCAGGTCGGCATTGATGTTGTAGGACTGGCCGTCCTCGCCCACGCCCACCGGGGCGATCACCGGGATGAAGTCCTGGGTGTCGAGCAGTGCCACCAGTGCCGGGTCGATCGAGGTTACCTCGCCCACCAGGCCGAGGTCGATGAGTTCGTCCTGCTTGTCGCGGCTCTTCATCAGCAGCTTCTTCGCCTTGATCAGGCCGCCGTCCTTGCCGGTGAGGCCCACGGCACGACCGCCGTGCTGATTGATCAGGTTGACGATCTCCTTGTTCACCAGGCCGCCCAGCACCATCTCCACCACGTCCATGGTCTCGCGGTCGGTGACGCGCATGCCCTGGATGAACTCGCCCTGCTTGCCGATGCGCTTGAGCAGGTCATTGATCTGCGGGCCGCCGCCATGCACCACCACCGGGTTCATGCCCACCAGCTTCATCAAGACCACGTCCTGGGCGAAGCCGTGCTTGAGGCGCTCCTCGGTCATGGCGTTGCCGCCGTACTTGATGACGATGGTCTTGCCGGCGAAGCGGCGGATGTAGGGCAGGGCCTCGGCGAGAACACGTGCGTTGTTCATCGCGGTAGTGATGTCCAGGGTCATGGTATTCAGGTTCAGGTTGTATGGGCAGCGATGTTTGGTAGTCCCGCCACGCTTGTGCTGCCCGGTAGTGCGGGGCGGGAAGATTCAGCTTTTGTCGGATTTGGTACCGCTGAGGCGGGATGCCCCCTTGCCCAGGTCTTCTACCTGCATCGAGTCCTGGGCCATGAACAGCAACGATGAGGGCATGTCGTCCCCCTCGGGTGGTTCATCGACAACAATGCCCATCTCATCTTTCATGGCAGCCGCCATGGCAGCGTTGGGCTGCACCGTTTTGGGCTGCATGGTTCCCAGGCGCTGCTCCAGCGCCGTAAGCACATCCAGTGATTCGGCCAGACGTACGTCAAAATTGTGTTGGCGCCGGCCGCTCCACATCTCTACCGCCTGCTTCGCCACGGCCACCAGATCGCCGCGGACAACACGTCCGGTCAGGGTCGTGAACACTACGAAGGCCACTATCAGCACGATCAGGGCCACCCCAAAAACGGTGAGAAACGCCACCTGCTGGGCTGTGCCCACTGCAGGTGCACTGCCAGGCGCCCAATAGACCAGACTCCACGCCGTGCCTGCTACCGGCACCGAGTGGGTAGCTGGAGTGCCCTGCAGGTTCGTATCGCCCACAGCGGCCAACATCAGATGTTTACCTGCCGCGACCTGGCGCAACTCAACGTAACCGCCAGTGGCCGGCAACGCGGGGCGCAACCAGTCGCGCAGCACCGCCACATCCAGGGTTACCAGCAGGCTACCGGCCATTCCCTGGGGACCAACCACCGGGCGCAGCAGATCAACATGCTGCACCTTGGTGCCGTACAGATGCGCCTCTACCGGCGGTACTTGTCCGGCCTCCGCGATACGCGCCAGTTCCAGACAGGCATAGCTGAGCGGCGGGGTGGCGCTCTCATCCAATCGGTCGTCGCCCAGTGCGATGAAGCGTATCCGCAGTACGGAGGGGAACAGTGCATGCAGACGGCGGACCTGATCATCCAATGCCGCCTGATCGCCGGCCTCCATGGCTGCCACAACCGTGGGAGCACGGCCGGTCGCGGCGATGACATCGGTATATCCTTGCAAGCGCCCCGCCAGGGAATCCGCCATGCGTCCCGCCTGTGCGAGGGTCAACGCCTCGCGGTGTTCTTGCCCCACCAGGGTGAATTGGAGGTAGATCAGCGCCCCAACCACGATCAGGACAGCCAGACTGGTCAGTAGTAACGGCATAACCAGTACACGAATGTTCAAGCCACGTGCCGTTTTTTTCGGATCCTGGGCCGCGCCGGGGCTCGGGCTGGTTTCCTCGGCGGTATCTTTGCGGAGTCTGTCGAAGAGTGATTTCAAGGAGCCGACTCCCCTGCTGTACCGGTTAACCCGGATTAGTTATGTCCGGTGTGGCCAAAACCGCCACTGCCGCGGATGCTCGTCTCGAACTCGTCCACCACTTCGAAGGCAGCCTGGACGACCGGGATGAACACCATCTGTGCGATACGCTCGCCGGCATTGATGGTAAAGGAATCGCTGGAGCGGTTCCAACAGGAGACGAAGATCTGGCCCTGGTAGTCGCTGTCGATGAGACCGACCAGGTTGCCCAGGACGATGCCCTTTTTGTGGCCCAGGCCGGACCGGGGCAGCAGCACCGCCGCCAGCCCCGGGTCACCGATGTGGATAGCGATGCCGGTGGGGACCAGGTGGGATTCGCCGGGTTTCACCTCCAGCGGCGCATCGACACAGGCGCGCAGGTCAAGGCCAGCGGAGCCGTCGGTGGCGTAGGCCGGCAGGGGATACTCGCTGCCGATGCGGGGATCGAGGATCTTGAGTTCAATTTTGCGCATATTGTCCACATCCTGTCGTAGGGTGCGCATCGCGCACCGATTGCACTGGTCGGTCCACGCCTTGGTGCGCGCTGCACGCCCTACCTGTCGGCGTAGCGCTCGGCGATGAGCGCCACCAGGCGCCGTGCCAGTTCGGTCTTGGGGGCCTCATCCAGCACTGTGCCGCCGCCCTCCCAATACACCTGCAAGGCATTGTGCTCGGTTTCGAAGCCGCGCCCGCCGCCCACCCAGTTGGCGGCAATCATGTTCAGCTTTTTCTGGGCCAGCTTGGCGCGGGCATGGCGTTCCAGATCGTCGGTTTCGGCGGCGAAGCCGACCGTGAATACCTCAGGCCGGGTCGCACTAATGGTAGCCAGAATATCCGGATTTCGTGTCAGTTCCAGTACCATGCCGGCCTGATCCTTCTTGATCTTGCTGTCTGCCGCCGCCGCAGGACGGTAATCGGCGACCGCGGCGCTGGCGACCAGCAGCTCGAACCGCTCGCGCTCCACCGCCGCCAACATCTCTGTCGCGCTCTCCGCATCGACCCGGCGCACCCCTGCCGGGGTAGCCAGCGCCACTGGTCCGGCCACCAGCACCACCTCGGCACCGGCACTGGCCAGGGCTGCCGCCACGGCAAAGCCCATCTTGCCGGAGCTGCGGTTGCTGACGAAACGTACCGGGTCGATGGCCTCGCGGGTCGGCCCGGCGGTCACCAGGGCGCGCACCCCGGCCAGGGACCCGTGGGCGAACAGATCGCCGGCCAGCCGGGCCAGCTCCGCCGGCTCCAGCATGCGGCCGGGACCGATCTCACCGCAGGCCTGCTCGCCGCAACCGGGGCCGAACAGGTAGATCCCGCGGGCGCTAAGGCGCTGGACGTTGTCTTGGGTGGCCGGCGCCTGCCACATCTGCTGGTTCATAGCCGGCGCCAGCGCGATGGGTGCCGCGGTGGCGAGGCACAGGGTGGCCAGTAGGTCGTCGGCGCGGCCGGCGGCCAGACGGGCAAGGAAGTCGGCGCTGGCCGGCGCCACCAGCACCAGGTCGGCCCAGCGCGCCAGTTCGATATGGTCCATGCCCGCCTCGGCGACCGCATCGAATAGCTCGGTGCGCACCGCATGGCCGGACAGGGCCTGGAAGGTTAGTGGGGTGACGAACTCGGTGGCGCCGCGGGTCATCACCACCCGCACCTCGGCCCCGCTGCGGCGCAGCAGCCGTACCAGCTCGGCGGCCTTGTAGGCCGCGATGCCGCCGGTCACCCCGAGAAGTATGTGTCTGTTCACTAACCTGTTCATGGCCGAGAAGTATACAAAAGGCACGAGGTACAAGATACGAGGGGAAAGGGGCACGGGACAAGCCTCACGCCCGTCCTGGTCAAAGCAGTGGGATCCGCGAATGAACGCAAATGGACGCAAATCAAGGTGAAAGAGCCGACCGTCAGCCCGCCGCACCGATCAACCCCTGGGGAGACGGGGCGCTCCTGAACCATGAATATTTGCGTCGATTTGCGTTCATTGGCGGACTGATGGTGTTTTGCGGCGTATGCGCGGCACTCGTACCTGTTGTCTCCGTCCCTCGTATCTCGTACCTTCTTGGCTTCACAAAGGAGGTGGACCATGGCCATCAGGGACTGGCCGGCGGCGGAACGGCCGCGGGAAAAATTGTTGCAGCGGGGCGCCGATGCGCTGTCCGACGCCGAACTGCTGGCGATCTTCCTGCGCACCGGGGTGGTGGGCATGAGCGCCGTGGACCTGGCGCGGCAGCTTATCAATGACTTCGGCGGCCTGCGCCCGCTGCTGGAGGCCGATTGCAAGAACTTCTGCCGCCACAAGGGCCTGGGTGAAGCCAAGTACGTGCAGTTACAGGCCACGCTGGAGCTGGGGCGGCGCCACCTGCTGGCCACCCTGCAACGGGGCGACGCCCTGAGCTCGCCGGACGATACCCGCCGCTTTCTCGCCGCACGCCTGCGCAGCTACGGCCACGAGGTGTTCGCCGCCCTGTTCCTCGACAACCGCCACCGCGTCATCGCCTTCGAGGAACTGTTCAGTGGTACCATCGACGGCGCCTCGGTGCACCCGCGCGAGGTGGTCAAGCGCGCCCTGGCCCACAATGCCGCAGCGCTGATCCTGGCCCATAACCATCCGTCGGGGGTGGCGGAACCCAGCCGGGCCGATGAATCCATCACCCGCCGCCTGCGCGAGGCGCTGGGGCTGGTGGAGATTCGGGTGCTGGATCACCTCATCGTCGGCGACGGCGAAATCACGTCCCTGGCGGAACGGGGTTTGATCTGAGGGGCGGTATCTGGTATAAAACGCGGCTCCTCGCCGGGAGGCGGGAAAGAATTCCTGTTCGGAGGCAAGAAACATGTCCAGAGTATGCAAGGTTACGGGTAAAGGCCCGATGACCGGTAACAACGTATCGCACGCGAACAACAAGACGCGCCGTCGCTTCCTGCCCAACCTGCAGAGCCACCGCTTCTGGGTTGAGAGCGAAAACCGCTTCGTCCGCCTGCGTGTTTCCACCAAGGCCATGCGCACCATCGACAAGAAGGGCATCGATGCCGTTCTGGCCGAACTGCGTGCCGCTGGCGAGAAGGTCTAAGGGGAATAACCATGGCCAAAGGCGCACGCGACAAGATCAAGCTGGTGTCCACCGCGGACACCGGTCATTTCTACACCACCACCAAGAACAAGCGCACCATGCCCGAGAAGATGGAGATCAAGAAGTTCGATCCCGTCGTCCGCAAGCATGTTGTGTACAAGGAAGCGAAGATTAAGTAACGCTTCCTCGCCTCCGAATAGCAAAAAGCCCGGCTCACGCCGGGCTTTTTGTTTTCCGGCCCTGTCGCGCTCAGCCGGTGGCCGAACGCCAGCCGCCGAGGCGGCGGGCAAACTCCTGCAAGGCCGCAACCCCCGAGGCCTCCGCCTCACGCCGCCACTGCTCCAGGGCCGCTAGGGCCTGCCCTTCGGCCGCCCCCTGCCAAATCGCCTGCAACCGTTCCCGGAACCGGTAAACCGTGGCCAGGACCTCACTGTGCGCCAGCGCCTGTTGCAGACGTCGACGGGCGCTGCCGTCGTTAAGCGACGCCTCCCGCAACAGCAGGGTCCGGGCCTGCCGCAGCACCTGATCGGTACCGCCGAGGCGGCGCAGCTCGGCGCGGTAGGCCGCCTTGATCACCATGCGGCTGTAGCGGGCCAGTACCTGCATGCGATGCACTGCAATGGTGCGCAGCGTGTCCGAATCAGGCCCGGCCGCCGTGCGCAGCAGGCGGGCCGGCGGCGGCGCCACCTTCTTGACCCGGGCCAGACCGAGCCGTTCCAGGAGGCGGATATAGAACCAGCCGATATCGAACTCCCAGGGCTGGCTGGAAAGCCGGGCCGAGCCGGGGTAGGCGTGGTGGTTGTTGTGCAACTCCTCACCGCCGATGAGGATGCCCCAGGGCACGATGTTGGTGGCGGCGTCGGGGCTGGCGTAGGTACGGTAGCCGAAATAGTGGCCGATGCCGTTGATCACGCCGGCGGCGAACAAGGGAATCCAGATCATCTGTACCGCCCACACGGTGATGCCGATGGGGCCGAGCAGCAGTACGTCCAGTGCCAGCATCAGCACGATGCCGAGATAGGGATAGCGGCTGTACAGCCGGCGCTCCACCGCATCGTCCGGCGTGCCCTTGCCGTACACCGCCAGGGTTTCCCCGTTGTCCGCCTCGCGGCGGTACAGTTCGGCGCCCTCCAGCAACACCTTTTTCAGACTCAGCACCTGGGGGCTGTGCGGGTCGTCCGCGGTTTCGCAGCGGGCGTGATGCTTGCGATGCACCGCCACCCATTGGCGGGTCACCATGCCGGTGGTGAGCCAGAGCCAGAAGCGGAAGAAGTGGCTTGCCACCGGGTGCAGCGTCAGGGCGCGGTGCGCCTGGTGCCGGTGCAGGAAGATGGTAACGGCGGCGATGGTGATATGGGTCAGCAGCAGCGTGTAGGCGATGACGCCGAACACGCTGACGTTCAGCAGGCCGTAACTCATGGCGGGAAAACCTCACGGATAACAGGGGCAACAGGGAGTCGCCGCTTACCGTTGGAACACGCAGCGGACGGAATGTTGCAAGGGTAGCCGCATGGGTCACGGCCGGCCATTTCGCCTGTAAAAATCAGGGTTTCTGTGCAACCGCGGGGTTTGTACCCGTTTATGGAAAGTGGGTATAGTGTGCTTCCGCTGCGACCCACCGGAAGGGACGTCGGGCGACCAGGCACAGGAGTCAGGGCGGTCAACCTGCATGGATGATATCTACGTTGGGCGCCAGCCCATCTACAACCGCAGCCTCGACGTCATCGGCTACGAACTGCTCTATCGCAGCGGCCACGACAACCAGGCGCAATTCCTCGACGGTGATCAGGCCACCGGTGAGGTGATCCTCAATAGCTTTCTGGAACTGGGCCTGGAGAACATCACCGGACGTCACCCCGCCTTCATCAATCTCAGCCGCAGCTTTCTGGTCGGCGACCGGCCGCTGCCGTTTTCCAGCAAGCGCGTGGTGCTGGAAATACTGGAAGACATTGAGCCGGACCCGGCCCTCATCGAGGCCGTACGCCGGCTGGTGAAAAGCGGTTACATCATCGCGCTGGATGATTTCGTCTACCGCCCCGAGCTGGAGCCGCTGGTGGAGCTGGCCCACATCATCAAGTTCGACATCCTCGGCATCGACCCGGAGGTGCTGGCCCACCGCGTGCAGGCATTGAAACAGCGCAAGGTGCGCCTGCTGGCGGAGAAGGTGGAGACACACGAGGAGTTCGAGCGCTGCAAGGCACTGGGCTTCGATTATTTCCAAGGTTATTTCTTCTGCAAACCGAACATCGTGCGCGGCCGCAGTCGGCCGGTAAACCGGCTGGTGCTGATGAACCTGCTGGCCGAATTGCAGCATCCCGACACCGACATCAACAAGCTGGAAAAAATGGTGGCGCAGGATGCGGCGCTCACCTATCGCCTGCTGCGCTACGTGAACTCGCCCTGTGTCGCCATCCGCCGCAAGGTGGAATCGCTGCGCCGCGCCCTGGTGATCATCGGCGCCAGCACCATCAAGAACTGGATCACCCTGATCCTGTTCACCCGCCTCGACGATAAGCCACGCGAGCTGATGGTGACGGCGCTGGTGCGCGCCCGCATGTGTGAGCTGCTCGGCGCCGCCCGCCGCCACGACGGCCTCGATCGGTTCTTCACCGTCGGCCTGCTCTCCGCCATGGATGCGCTGATGGATAGACCGATGGAGGAGGTGCTGGAAGAACTCCCGCTGGTGGAAGACGTCAAGGCGGCCTTGCGCAGCCGCAACGGACATCTGGGTGAAGTGCTGGAGCAGGTGCTGCTGTATGAGTGGGGCGCCTGGGATCGCCTGTGCCAAAGCCTCGACGGAGCCACCTACCGCCAGGCCTACCTCGACGCGGTACGCTGGGCCGGCGAAAGCCTTTCCGCCGTCGGTCCCGCCGCAGACGGGCAGGCCACCACGCGCACCGGCTAACGCCGGTCCAGCACCAGGTTGCCCACGCCGTCGACGCGGCAGCGCCAGCCCGGCGCCAGCCAGGTGGTGGAGGCCTGTTCGGTCACCAGCGCCGGACCGTCGATCACCTGCCCCGCCGCCAGCCTCTCCCGTGGCCATACCGTCGCCTCGCCTATACCGTGCACGGCGGCCCGCCCTGCGGGGGCGGCCCCGGCTTCCGGTGCCGGCTTAAGGCGCAGTGCCAGCGGCGGCGCCGTCAAGGCCAGGCGGACGTTGACCAGTTCCACCGGCAGCGCGACGCGGTGGCCGAAGCGGGCCTGGTGGGCGAGGTGGAAGGCCTCCGTGGCCCCGGCCACATCCTGCCAGGGAATGTTCAGGGTGTAGGACTGGCCGCGGTAGCGCAGATCCAGGCTGCGCCGTGCCTGCAAGCTCGCCGCCGCCACGCCTTCCGCAACCAGGGCCTGCGTGCCGTCCTCAGCCAGTTCGGAGAAATGCCGTTCCAGCGTATCGGCAGCCAGCTCCGCCAGCAGGGCGTTGACGGTACGCGACAGCTGGCGCCCCTGCGGCGCCGCCAGCATGCCCAGCGCCGACAGCACACCGGCATGGACCGGCACCAGGGCCTGGCGCATACCCAGGCTGTCCGCCAGGGCGCAGACGTGCAGGCCGCCGGCGCCGCCGAAGGACACCAGGGTCAGCGCCCGCGGATCCACCCCGCGCTGCACCGACATCACCCGCAGCGCCCGCGCCATGTGCTCGTCGGCCAGGCGCACGATGCCCGCAGCCGTCTCTTCCACACCCAGCCCGAGCTGATCACCCAGCACCGCCACCGCCCGGTGCGCCGCTTCCGCGTCGAGCCGCATGCCGCCGCCGAGAAAGGACTGCGGCAACAGGCGTCCCAGCACCACGTTGGCATCGGTGACGGTGGCCGTTTCGCCGCCGCGGCCATAACAGGCCGGGCCGGGATCGGCACCGGCCGATTGCGGCCCCACCTGCAACAGGCCGCCGCCGTCCACCCAGGCCAGCGAGCCGCCGCCGGCGCCGATGGTATGCATATCCACCTGCGCCACCGCCACCGGCCAGGGGCCGATACGCCCCTCGCTGGTCAGGCGCAGATCGCCGTCGACCAGGGCCACGTCGGTGGAAGTACCGCCCATATCGAAGGTCAGCAGGTGCTGCCGCCCCGCCTGCTGCGCCACGAAGCGGGCGCCGACCAGGCCACCCGCCGGCCCCGACAGCAGCATGCGCACCGCCTGGCGCCCGGCCTGGGCGGCATCCACCGTCTCGCCGGAACTTTGCATCACCGCCAGCGCCGCCTGCGGCAGGCCATCCTTCAGCCGCAGCAGATAGCCCTCCACCAGCGGCCCGACCCAGGCATTGAGCCAGGTGGCGATGCCGCGTTCGTATTCGCGGATTTCAGGCAGCACGGCGGAGGAGCGCGACACGAACAGGCCCGGCGGCAGGGCCGCCTCGATGGCGCGCTCGCAGCGATCGTCGCGCCAGGAATAGAGCAGGTTGACGGCCACGGCGCGCGGGGCAAGCCGTGCCACGCTGCGGCACAGGGCGGCGAGGTCGTCGTCGGTCAGGGGCTCGACCACGCTGCCGTCCGCCGCCAGGCGGCCGCCGGTTTCGAGGCACAGTTCGGCCGGCACCGGCAGCTGCCGGGCCGGCGGTTGCAGGTCGTACAGCTCGGCGCGCGCCTGGCGGCCGAGGGTGAGCAGATCCCGGAGGCCGCGGTTGCCGATGTAGACGGTACGCACGCCCTTGCCTTCCAGTGCCGCGTTGGTGGCGACGGTGGAGCCGTGCACCAGGCGCAGCACGTCCAGGCGTCCCATCAGGCCCAGTTCGGCGATGCCCTGCAAAATGGCGCGCTCCGGCGCGTCGGGCGTGGACAGCACCTTGTGGATGCGCAGCGCGCCGCCGTCGTGGAGGACAAAATCGGTGAAGGTGCCGCCGGTGTCGACGCCGAGGAGCATGGTCAGAGAGGATCCGTACAGGGACAACGGCACCTATTGTACGGCGGTGGTGCCGTTTTGGCGCCTGTGGCAAGGAGATTTAAGCGACAGTTCGATTCGCAGGAGTGTATTGGCAGCGCAAAGCACACCCTCGACGGAGATATAACATGACGTCGCGCAACAATGCCCGATGTCGTGACCCCGCACAATACGCGCGGTGTAGTGCCTGGTACGTCTTCAGAATCCAAGCACCGTGGCGGAAGCAGCCGGCGGCCCTGACGGGCCAGGGCAATGGCATATGCATTGGCAATGGAGCGTCATTTTCTGCCCGTTACTTTGTATAGGGCTGATAGGCCAGGACCACCCTCCATTCCTGATGATGGAGCCTGACCGTCTGCCAGACGGCGTTTTTGATGACCTTAGCCTTTGAGTCGGGCGCAACAAAGATGTAACTTCCTTCGCCCGCGGGAGTTGCACCGATCTGTTTACCCAGCTTAAGCAAGGTTTCATAGCCCGCATACGCAGGATCGCTAAAGAGCATCCGGCCTATTTCGTCCGTATCCTGATCGTAAATAATCAGGCCATCGGGCTGCATGATCCAGAGCTCATAGTCAGCGGGGATGGTGATGTCTTTGAGCAGGCCGCCAATCAGCAGCTCGGGACGAAGCAGGGCGCTGATGGAGCCGGCGAAATTTTTCTCATCATCATATACAGGTCGTGCCAAATCTACCGCCAAAAAACCTTCCACAGCGGTAAAACCACCGCTGAATATTGGTGCCGGTTTCTTTTGCATGGCAACTACCTGCACCTGGGTGCTGATATCCACATTCTCGAAATTTTTATACTCACTGGGCTCGATATGACGCATCACGCCTGCCGCATCAATGAATGCGGCATTGACTACGCTCGGATTTGCGTTAATGACGGACGCGAGAAGACTGCGCATTTCAGCTTCATGAGTGATATTTACGCCACTGTCTTCCATCAGCCCGGCCAGGGACGCATCGATCTGATCCAGTGTCTTTTGCAGGCTGGGTACAAAATGCTCAAGTGAAAGTCTCAGTTGTGGCGGCGTTGTTATTCCGGGCGCCTCGATTCTTGCCAAAAACATCCACCAATCCATATTTGGCAGTCTACGGTAATGCGCATGCTTGATACCTTCCTGCTCATATTGCATCGTACCGCTTTCACTATTCAGGGCTCTGGCTACTCCTTCCTGGAGCGATTTACTGCCCTGGGTAAGCGGGCTCATAAAGATAAAATCACTATCCCGATCCAGCATCACCTTGCCCTTGGGATCCAGGACAAACCAGGTGTAATTTGCCGGCAAGGCAAAGGCCCGGTTCAATTCGTTATGCAGTTCATCCAGGAACACGGAGGCGCCTATCGCCCCCGTCATCTTATTGTCGACCATGATGGGGACCGCCATCAGGGCTGACTTCTTGCCCGAGGAGCGGCTGTAAAGCGGAAATCCCTTTACCTGATGGCCGGCAAGCAATGTATTGAAATAGGCACGGTCTGCCAGGTTGAGATTTGTGTAATCCTTCGCCACCGAGTAGTAATTTCCATCGGGCAAGACGAAAAAATAGACTCCGGGCAAACGTGCCTCCATCCGGCCCAGGTAATTCTTGATGCCATTCCACTCACCCCGCTTGGCCTCCGGGGTAGAGGAGATCAGCTCAAGGCCGGCCAATGTATTCGTGAAGATACTGTCCAGATAGTGGGCCGCCGCATTCAGGGTGGTTTCCGGGCCTGCCATCGGGGTGTCTTCTGCTGGTTTGGCCGCCCACGCTGGGCCGAGCAGGAAAATAAGAAGTAATGCCGAGCCTATCGCTTTCATGCTGACACGCCCTCAGTCGTTTGGGGTGATGGAAGATACATTTCACAACGAATGCACAGGCATCTGCATGCTCAACGCCTGATGTTGTGCAGGCTGTCCGATGGTTTGACGGCAACATTTGGTGTGGCCACCACCGTGGCATTTACCTAAGGTCTCGACCCAGTCTTGACCCCACCTGGAGTCCTGTCAACCTGGGTCACAATTCCAGCGGCCTCCTCCTACGTCATTCGCGGGGGCACTATCGGCACCGCCCAACGCGGGTACCTGATTTCGTCGGGGGGCACCGCCGTGTCGCGTGGTCAAATCACCACTACGCGGTTGCGTCCTTCCTCCTTGGCCTGATACAGGGCGTCGTCGGCACGGCGGATCAGGCTGCGTATGTCGTCGCGTGTTGCGGCCTGTGTCAAGCCCAGGCTGATGGTGAGGCGGATATTCTGCTCGTCGCACTGCACCAGCTCTTGTTCCACACCGTAACGCAAGCGCTCGGCCACATTACGGGCGATGGCCAACGGGGTATCTTCCAGCATGATAATGAATTCCTCGCCGCCAAAACGGCCGACAATATCGAATTCACGTAGTAGCTGCTGTAGTTTGGCAGCGATGCACTGCAATACTTTATCGCCGGCAAGGTGGCCATAGGTGTCGTTGATCTGCTTGAAGTGATCCACGTCGGCCATGATCAGGCACAGCTCGGTACCACGCTCACCCACCATAGCCAGGGCGGCATCAAGCTCATTTAGCACCGATTCCCGGCTCGCCAGGCCGGTAAGGGCGTCACGCCCCACTTTCTCGTGCAGATGCCGGTGCTCATGTTGCAGGCTATTCACCTCCTCATGCAGTGCCGCCACCTGGGAGGAATGATAGGTTTCGATAGCCAACGTCATATCGAGGGAGGTGATCTTGATGATAAAGGCGCACAGTGCTGCATATTCGGTTCCGCTGCGCGGCAGCACGACCGGAATCGCGTCGATCAACAGTTGCTGCATCTGGCGATAGGAGACCTGGTACAGACTCAAAGAAACGTTACGCAAAGCGTGGATTTCCCCGACGCGCAGCCGCTCGGCGAAATATCCTTCGGTATCGAAGCCCTGACCCAGGCTCATCATATAATGGCGTTGCGTGCCTTTGAGGCGCGTCAGATTGTCGCGGTTGCCGATGGCCTGCATGATGACGGGAAAGCGCTGCTGAAAGTCGTAAAAGCGCTCCACAAGGAAATCGACCTGGGGCGAGATCACCTCCTGGTGCAGGCGCGATGCCCAGTGATGGTCGGCATCGCTCAGCTCGAGCAACTCCAGTCGCTGGCGGCGTGCGACAGCATCAAAGCCGTAGCGTGCGCAGACACCCCCGGTCCCCTCCGCGGTGTGTACGATCTCTTGTTTCATGGCGTATTGTGGTGTGAACTAACGATCCGTTTATAGTGTCTTTGGCAACGGCAAGACGTTGCCTGATATTTGGCCGGACCGAATAACCGCGCGGAATGTTAAACTAATTTTGTGAAAGATCAATAACCAAGCCAACAACATGGATACGGATACCCTGATAGACGTTCAGCACCTGACCCGCTTCTACGGCACCCACCGCGCCGTGCATGACCTCAGCTTTCAGGTTCGCCGCGGCGAGGTACTGGGCTTTCTCGGCCCCAACGGTGCTGGCAAATCCACCACCATGCAAATGATTACCGGCAATCTGGCTCCCAGTGAGGGGCGGGTGCTGATCAATGGCATCGATCTGCTCGGGGAGCCACTGCAGGCCAAGGCGGCGCTGGGCTACTTGCCGGAGCAGCCGCCCGTATACCGTGAATTGACGGTGGATGAATATCTCACCTACTGCGCGCGCCTCAACCGCATTCCCGGCAACCGGGTGCATGGCGCCGTGGAGGCCGCGCGCGCACGTTGCGGCCTCACCGACGTGGGGCGCCGCCTCATCGGCAACCTATCCAAGGGTTACCAGCAACGCGTCGGCATCGCCCAGGCCATCATCCACCAGCCGGCGGTAGTGGTGCTGGATGAGCCCACCGTCGGCCTCGACCCGATCCAGATCCGGGAGATCCGCAGCCTCATCCGCGAACTGTCGGCGGAGCACAGCGTGATCCTCTCCACCCACATCCTGCCCGAGGTGCAGGCCACCTGCGACCGCGTGCAGATCATCAACCAGGGCGAGCTGGTGCTGACCGACAGCATCGACGGCCTGACCCGGCGCATGCAGCACGCCGCCCTGCGCGTGGTGCTGCGCTTCCCGCCCGCCGTGGACAAGCTGCACGCCATCGACGGCGTGCAGGAGGTCGAGCTGCTGGAGGAGGGGCGCTTCCGCCTGCACCACGCGCCGGAGGTGAACCCGGCCGAGGCGGTGGCGGCGGCGGCGGTGCAGCACGGCTGGGGCCTGCTGGAGCTGACGCCGGAACATGCCTCGCTGGAGGACATCTTCGTGCAGCTCACGCGCAATGACGTTGCGGAGGAGGCGGCATGATGATCGGCCATATCGCCATGCGCGAATTGCGCACCATGTTCCTTTCGCCGCTGGCCTGGAGCATTCTCGCCGTGGTGCAGTTTATCCTCGCCTGGCTGTTCCTGTCGCAGCTCGATCAGTACATCCGCCTGCAGCCGCAGATCGCACTGATGCAGTCGCCGCCGGGTCTGGCCGAGGTGATCGTCGTGCCGCTGTTCGGCAGCGCCGGCATCGTCATGCTGCTGGTGGTGCCGCTGATCACCATGCGCTTGGTCAGCGACGAGCGCCGCGCGCGCACCCTGCCGCTGCTGTTCTCGGCGCCGGTATCCATGAGCGAGATCATCCTCGGCAAGTATCTCGGCGTGATGGCGTTTCTCTCCCTCATGCTCGGCCTCATCGCGCTGATGCCGCTGTCGCTGCTGCTCGCCGGCAGTCTCGACCTCGGCCAGTTCGCCAGCGCCCTGCTCGGCCTGTTCCTGATGCTGGCCGCCTTCGCCGCGCTGGGACTGTACATCTCGACGTTGACCGCGCAGCCGACGGTGGCGGCGGTGGCCAGCTTCGGTGCCCTGCTGCTGCTGTGGGTGATCAATCTCACCGGCAATGCGGTGGACGACAGTGGCTCGCGCGGCGTCTTCGCCTGGCTGTCGCTGCAGCAGCATTACGAGGCGCTGCTGCGCGGCATCTTCGACAGCAGCGACCTGGTGTACTACCTGCTGTTCATCGCCGTATTCCTGGTCTTCGCGGTGCGCCGTCTCGACGCCGACCGTCTGCAACACTGACATCAACCACCTTCCGCGAATGAACGCAAATGCACGCGAATGTTGGCCGTATTGCCATGGGCAGTGGTTTCACCAGAGCCGCAGTCCAGTGAACAATTCCAAGGATTCCCGTCTATTTGCGTTTATTTGCGGACACAACGGTCTTTAACAACATCATGGAAGCGAACAAGAAAAACCGTCGTCTCCTGCGCCTGCAAGGCGCCTCGTTTGCCGTGCTGTTCCTCGCCGCCGTCGGCCTCGTCGCCTGGCTCAGCACGCGCTACCACTTCCAGGCCGACTGGACCGCCGCCGGCCGCCACACCCTGGCGCCGGCCAGCGTGGCGCTGCTGGCCGAACTGCAGGACCCGATCCGCATCACCGCCTTTGCGCGGCAGAGCGAACTGGTGGCGACGCGGCGCCAGATCAGCGACCTGGTCGGGCGCTATCAGCGCCACAAGCCGGACCTGACGCTGAATTTCGTTGACCCGGACATGGCGCCCGATCGCGTGCGCAGCGAAGGCATCAGCATGGACGGCGAGATGGTGGTGGAGTATCAGGGCCGCAAGCTGCACGTGCAGCAGATGACCGAACAGGCGCTGACCAACACCCTGCACAAGCTGGCGCGCGCCGGCGAGCGCAAGGTGCTGTTCCTGGAGGGACACGGCGAGCGCAATCCCGAGGGTGGCGCCAATCACGACTACGGTGCCTTCGGCGAGCAGCTGCGCAACAAGGGCTTTCATCTCGCCCGTCTCAATCTCACCGCCACGCCGGAGATCCCCGCCGATGCGGCGCTGCTGGTGATCGCCAGTCCGCAGGTGGATCTGTTCCCCGGCGAGGTGCGCCTGATACAGGACTATGTCGAGCGCGGCGGCAATCTGTTGTGGCTGGCCGAGCCGGAGGGGCGCCACCAGCTCGACCCGCTGGCGGCGCAACTGGATCTCGCCTTCCACCCCGGCACCGTGGTCGACCCGACCACGCAACTGCTCGGCATCGACAACGCCGCCTTCGCGGTGGTGGCGGAGTATCCGCCGCATGCGATCACGCACGACCTGGCCAGCGTGACCCTGTTCCCCTTCGCCGCCGCTATCGATCCCGCCAGGGTGGGCGAGCCGTGGCAGGCAACGCCATTCCTGCGCACCGTGCCGCGCGCCTGGGCGGAGACCGGCGTGATGCAGGGGGCGATCAGCTACGACGCCGGCAGCGATGTCGCCGGCCCGCTCACGCTGGCGATTGCGCTGGAGCGGGCGCGCCCGACAGCGGAAGAGAACGATACCCAGGAAACCGCGGCGGATGATCACGATGAAGCCGGGCCGCAGCAGCGCGTGGTGGTGATCGGCGACGGCGACTTCCTCGCCAACAGCTATCTCGGCAACGGCGCCAACCTGGAGCTGGGTGAACGGCTGATCAACTGGTTGAGCCACGACGACGCGCTGATGCACATCCCGCCCAAGGCCGCCGTCGACACGCGGCTGGAGCTGTCGCCGCTGCTGTCCGGCATCATCGGCGTCAGCTTCCTGTTCCTCATCCCCGGCGGCCTGGTGATCGCCGGCGTGGTGATCTGGCTCAAGCGTCGCAAGCGTTAGTCGGTGGGGCGGTATGAACAAGCGCAATCTGCTCAATCTGGTGATGCTGGTGGTGGTGGCGGGGCTCGGCCTGCTGGCCTGGCTGGAGCCGGGGCGCAGTCCCGAACCGCAGGCGGTGAAGATCACCGCGCTCGACCCGGCGAACATCGAGCGCATCCGCATCGAACGTCCGGCGGACACGGTGGAGATGCTGCGCCGCGACACCCGCTGGCAACTCACCGCGCCCGTGGCTGCGCCGGCCAACACCATCCGCACCGATGCCATCGTCAGTGTCGCCACCATCGACAGCCTCAACCAGCAACCCATCGCCGGTCTCGACCTCGCCACCTACGGCCTGGACGAACCGAAGGCGCGCCTGCAGCTCAACGACGTCACCATCGACTTCGGCGCTACCGCGCCGCTGGACAATCGCCGCTACGTCCGCGTCGGCGACACGCTGCACCTGATCCCCGACCTGCGCTACTACCAGCTCATCGGCCACTGGAGCGGCTATGTCAGCCTGCGCCTGCTGGAGGAAGGCACTCAACTCGATCATATTGCGTTGCCGCAGCTCGTGCTGGTCAACGACAACGGCAGCTGGGTGCCGGAGCCGAGACCGGAACAGTGGTCGGCCGACGCCGCCACCGCGCTGGCGCAGCGCTGGCAGAACGTGCAGGCGATGGAGGTGCGCGAGCACAAGACGGCAGCAACGGGCGATGAGGTGCGGCTGCAGGTGCGCGGACAGGAGCAGCCGCTGCGCTTTGTGATCGCGGCGCGCGAGCCGGAGCTGGTGCTGGTGCGGCCCGACCTTGGTCTGGCCTATCATCTGGTCGCCAGTACAGCGCAGGAGTTGCTGGAGTTGTCTGCGCCGAAACAGGATCAAGAGCCGTAGGCGCGAAGCGTATGCGCGACAGTTGCCCAGATTGACGCAAACCCATCGCGAATACGCTTCGCTCCTGCCTGTGGCGTTGCACAGCCTGGTTTGAATTTGTCCATGCCCGAGCTCCCGGAAGTCGAAACCACCCGCCGCGGCATCGCGCCGCACCTCACCGGACACGCCGTCACCGATGTCATCGCGCGTCATGCGCAACTGCGCTGGCCGGTGCCGCGCGGCCTCGCCGCCAAGCTGGGCGGCTGCGTGGTGCAGGCAGTGGAGCGGCGCGCCAAATATCTCCTGCTGCGCTTCGAGCACGGTACGCTGATCCTGCACCTCGGCATGTCCGGCAGCTTGCGCCTGGTCGATGCCGACACACCTGCCGGCAAACACGAACACTTCGATCTGGTGCTCGACTCCGGCCGTGCCCTGCGCCTGACCGATCCGCGCCGCTTCGGTGCCGTACTGTGGACGAAGGACGATCCGATGCAGCATGAACTGCTGTGCGATCTCGGCCCCGAGCCGCTGGGCGATGACTTCGACGCCGGGTATCTGTATCTCGCCACGCGCAAGCGCAAGACGGCGATCAAGCTGTGCATCATGGACAGCAAGGTAGTGGTCGGCGTCGGCAACATCTACGCCAGCGAGGCCCTGTTCCGCGCCGGCATCCATCCCTCGCGCGCGGCCGGTGTGCTGTCGCAGGAGCGCTGCGCGCGCCTGGTCGCCGCCATCAAGGACGTGCTGCGCGAGGCGATCAGGCAGGGCGGCACCACGCTGCGCGATTTCACCGGCGGCGACGGCAAGCCCGGCTATTTCGCCCAGCAACTGCGCGTGTATGGCCGCGCCGGCGAGCCGTGCACGGCATGCGGTGCTACCATCAGGCAGGTACGTCACGGCCAGCGCTCGACCTATTACTGTCCGCGCTGCCAGCGTTGACGCGACGAGCTGTAGGGTCGGCTTCAGCCGGGCGGTGTGCGCAACGAATGGCGCGGCCAGATTCCGTAGGAGCGGAGATACAGATAACAGTAGAGTGCGCACCACGCCACCACTCACAACCACGACAACAACCCCATGACCGATACACGCCGCGATGACACCATAGTCTGGCACCAGCTGAGCGGCGAGCAGGCCCTCGCGCAGCTCGGCAGCGACGCCACGCGCGGCCTGACGGCGGATGAGGCGGCGGCGCGGCTGGCGCAGCACGGCCCCAACCGCTTGGCAGAGCAGCCGCGGCCGGGGCCGCTGGCCCTGTTCATCGCCCAGTTCAGGAATCTGCTCGCGGCGGTGCTGTTTGGTGCCGCGGTATTGGCGGCGACGGTGGGCGATGTGGTCGATGCAGTGGTGATCCTCATCGTGCTGCTGCTCAACGGCCTGCTCGGCTTCTATCAGGAATACCGCGCCGAACAGACCCTGGATGCGCTGCGCAGGATGCTGTCGCGCCGGGCGGTGGTGCGCCGCGACGGGCAGACCACAGAGATCGACGCCGAACACCTGGTACCCGGCGATGTGGTGCTGCTGGAGGCCGGCGATCAGGTGCCGGCCGACGGCCGCGTGCTGCAGGCGCACAGCGCCGAGGTGGGCGAGGCGGCGCTGACCGGCGAATCGCTGCCGGTGGGCAAGTCCGCCGCGGCACTGGCGCAACAAGATGTGCCGCTGGCCGAGCGCAGCAACGTGGCGTACCTGAACACCGTGGTGACGCGCGGCCGCATCGAACTGCTGGTGACGGCCACCGGGATGCACACCGAGATGGGCCGCCTCACCGGCCTGCTGGAAACGGCGGAGGAGCATCCGACGCCGCTGCAGGTGCAGCTCGATCAGGTGGGCAAGAAGCTGGCGCTCATCGCCGGTGTGGTGGTGACGCTGATCTTCATCCTCGGCCTGCTGCGCGATCAGCCGCTGGTGGAAAGCATCCTCACCGCCATCGCCCTGGCGGTGGCGGCGATCCCGGAAGGGCTGCCGGCAGTGGTGACGGTGACCCTGGCGGTGGGCATGCACCGCATGGCGAAGAAGCGCGCCATCGTCAAACGCCTTGCCGCGGTGGAGACGCTGGGCTGCACCACGGTGATCTGCTCCGACAAGACCGGCACCCTCACCCTCAACCAGATGCGCGCCCGCGCGCTGTATTTCCGTGGCCGCCGCATCACGCTGAACGAACAGGACCACACCCATGGTCTCGATGCGTTGCTGGTGCCGGCGGTGCTGTGCAACGACGCGCGGCTGGAACACGGCCGCGTCATCGGCGATCCCACCGAGGGCGCGCTGATCACCCTGGCCAGCGAACAGGGCATCGATATCGATGGGCTGGCGCGGCGCTTTCCGCGCGTGGCGGAAATACCGTTCGATTCCGCGCACAAGTTCATGGCCACCTTCCACCTGGAAGGCGATCAGGTGAGCATCTGGATCAAGGGTGCGCCGGACGTGCTGCTGGAGCTGTGCTCATCCGCGCTGGGCGACGACGGTAGCGAATCGATCAACACGGAGCGACGCGCGGCGCTGGTGCAGGAAAACGAGGCCCTGGCCAATGCTGCGATGCGCGTCCTCGCCGTGGCCGAGGGCCGCGTGTCGGCGGCGCGTTTCGATGCCGGCGGCGATCTCAGGGAATACATTCGCGACCTCACCTTCATCGGTCTCATCGGCATCATCGACCCGCCGCGCCCGGAGGCGCGCGAGGCGATCGCGCTGTGCACCTCCGCCGGCATCGAGGTGAAGATGATCACTGGCGACCACCGCATCACCGCCCGCGCCGTGGCACGCGAGCTGGGCCTGCACGGCGAGGTGATCACTGGCGCCGAACTGGACCGGCTGGAGGGTGCGGCGCTGATCGAAGCGATACGCCGCGCCGCGGTATTCGCCCGCGTGGCGCCGGAACACAAGGTGCAGATCGTGCGCGTGCTGAAGGGCGAGGGCCATGTGGTGGCGATGACCGGCGACGGCGTCAACGACGCGCCGGCGATCAAGAACGCCGACATC
>Ga0172382_10001463_pt1 | contig 42260 bp, 54 predicted proteins | sample Leawel138RmetaG_FD_122245 | JGI IMG/M metagenome (GOLD analysis project Ga0172382, IMG submission 122245) | Leachate microbial communities from a municipal landfill in Southern Ontario, Canada - Leachate well 138R metaG | ecosystem: Engineered > Solid waste > Landfill > Unclassified | place...
ATCGTCGGCAACGCCGCGATGATCACCTCGTCCGGCGACACAATGTTCAGCTCGGCCTCGATCAGCGGTCAAGCGTGGAGTAACACGATGAGCTACTCGCCCATCTTCGGCATGGACGACGAGTTCGAGGCGCGCTATTGATGGCCAAGGAGGACATGGTCCAGTTCAACACGGAGCAGGTCAAGCGCATCCGCGCCGGGCTGGCCGAGGCCAAGAAGGCGCTGCAGGACGCGAAGCCTGCCTACAAGCGCGTGGGCGTGTTCCTCGACTCCTGGGTGCAGCGCAACTTCCAGGGCGAGGGCTCGTTCGTCGGCGGGTGGGAGGACTTCGCAGCTGGCGGGCGTGTCGTCAACGGTGTGCTCGATACTAGCGCGAAGCTGCTGCAGGACACGGGCGCTCTGCGCGCGTCGTTCTACCCGTTCGCGCTGAAGGACAATGCGGGCATCGGCTCTGAGCTCCCGTACGCGAAGAAGCACGAGGAGGGCGAGGGCAACGTACCGCAGCGCCGCATGCTGCCCAACGAGAAGGAGGTCGGCAAGGACATCCGCGACATCCTCGAAGAGTACACGACCGGGCTGCTCGACGGAATCCGCAGTGCGTTCAAGTCGTCCAAGAAGACCGGCAAGTAGACCAAGGGGGTTGGCAAGTGATCAACGCGAGCACTATCACAGAGTCGTTGAAGGACACGTTGTCTGCCGCGATGACCAGCCACACGGTCGAACGTGCGGACTACGTGAACATGGACCCGCACCGCGCGCCATGGATCGGCGTGTACCGGACGCGCGTGAAGTACGACCCGCGCACACTGGGTAGAAATGCTGCGAGCTGGAACGGCACCGTCGTGATCAGGCTAATGGTGCAGCAGACCTCGATGATAAGCGGTGAGGATTGCGAAAACCAGCTGGAGGCGAACATCGCCTCGGTGCTCGCCGCAGTTTGGAGCGACGAGACATGGGAGAGCACCGTTGACATGGTCACCGGCATGGAGATTGAGTACAGCTACAAGGAGCACGAACTGGAGTCGATCTATTTCCAGTGGGCATTGATCACATTAACCGCTGAAGTCAGCACCGGCTAAAAGAGGAGCTTATACAATGTACGGACAAACGACCAAGCTTGCGATGGGCTTCCAGAACAGCTGGGGCACGGCAAACGTGAGCTCGCTGCACTGGGTGCCGTTCCTTTCTGAAAGCATGAAGCTGGATGTTCCTCCGCTGATCTCGCAGAACATGCGCGGAATCTTCGACGAGGGCGAGCACTACGACGGGCCTAAGACCGTTGGCGGTGATGTGGATGTTGAGGCGCAAGCGATCCCGCTCGGCATGGTGCTTGCTTCGTTCTTCGGTAATCCGACCTCGACAAAGGTTGCCAGCACGGCTGTGTACAACCACGTGTTTTTGCCCCAGACCTCCGACTGGAGCTCGACCTGTGTTAAGCGGCCAGTGACGATGATGCGTCAGTTCGAGACGGGCAGCGCGCAGCAGTTCTACAATTTGAACGGTGCCACACTTGAGATGAACATCGCGAACGGCGAGTTCATGACTGCTAAGGTCGGCTTCGTCGGCGGGGGGTTCAACCAGCTCGCGCCCGTGTCGTCCAGCCTGCCGCAGGGCAAGAAGTGGACGTGGAACCAGACCAGCGTCTCGCTCGGAGGTACGGCACGCGGCGACGTTGTGAATCTGTCGGTGAAGCTCGACGACTCCATCGAGGCGCAGCACACGCTCGGCGACGAATACCCGACCCGCATCAAACGCACGGGATTCCGCACGATCTCTATCGAAGGAACCCTGAAGTTCGACAGCCAGGACGAGTACCAACAGTTCTTGGCGCGAAGCGAACGTGAGCTCGACGTAACGTTCCTCGGGAACACGGCGATCAGCTCAGGCTACTACGACAAGCTGCGCATCCAAGTCCCGCTGATGCGGTACGTTGACTTCCCGCCGAACGCGGGCGGACCTGGTGCTATCGAGGTCGGTTTCTCAGGCAAAGGCGTCTACTCTGTGACCAGCGCGACGGCGATCAAGGTCACGCTCACCAACACCGCAACCACCTACTAACCGAAAGAGGCTACATGCCATGGGATTCACGACCACCGTTCTCAAAGAGATCGACTTCGACGGCCACACCATCCGAGTCGTGCACCGTCGCCTGAAGCGCAAGGAAGCGATCAAGCTTGCTCCACACCTGCCGCAGTCGGAGGAAGAGGCCAAGGACGGCCTGCTGGAGAACCTCGTGCTGCTTGACAAGGTGGCCGAGGTGATGCCCGACGTGGTGGTCAGCATCAGCGGCTATGACGTTGACGGCCGCGACATTACGATCCAGGACGTGTGTGAGGAGGCGTTCTTCACGCCGGTCCTCGGGCAGTTGTTCCAGTCCGTGTGGAGCAACAGCTTCGTGAAGGCGGACGAGGCAAAAAACTCCAACGCGCCGCAGGCCGAAGCCTCCGGGGGATAGACCCGGACGCGGTTGCCTGCGACATAGCTGGCATCTCGACGACCGAGTGGATCTCGCTGTTCTGGGACTGCCACTCGGTCGTTGGGGGCGGGCTGATGCGGCAGGGGTGGCCTGACGGCGCGACGTTGTTGGAGCAGGAGGTAGTCGTGGTACAGGTGTTCAGGGCGCTCAAGGACGAGTGGACTGCTCACATGAGACGGAAACAAGGGGGCGGCGGTGGCTAACGTAATCGAGTTCACCATAAAAGGCATCGACGCGGGCAGCGGCGTCGTCGGCAAGTTCAGCTCGTCGCTTGGCGGTCTGATCAAGTCGACGGCTGCTGTGACCGCAGTCGCTGCAGGTGCTATTGCTGGCACGTATGCTTTCGTCAAGTCCATGACCGAGGGAGCCGACAAGGCGGCGAAGTTCGCACGCATGATCGGCTCGTCCGTCGAGGAGCTCACCGCGTACCAGCACGCGGCTGATCTGTCTGGCCTGTCTCAGGAGCAGTTCAACAAGTCACTGCAGGTGATGACGCGCAACATCGCCGAGGCCGCAGACGGAACAGGCGTGGCTGTTGTCGAGTTCGCAAAGCTCGGGGTCAATGCACAGCAGCTGTCGTCGATGCCGCTCGACGGCAAGATGGGTTTGCTGGCGGACAAGCTCTCCGGAGTCGGTGACGCTGGCGAGCGCACGCGCATCGCCATGAAGCTGTTTGGCGAGGAGGGTGTGAAGATGATCAACCTCCTTGAGAGTGGAAGCGACGGCATGCGCAAGCTGACCGACGACGCCAAGTTCCTCGGGCTGACCATATCCGCACAGGCGGGCGCGAACGCGGAGGCGTTCGGCGACTCGCTCACGCGAGTGGGCGGAGCCATGAAAGGCATTGGCATGGGCATCTCGAACGAGCTGGCACCGATGCTCACCGGGCTGGCCAACCAGTTCGCGAACGCACTGGCCGGAGCCCGCGAGAGCATCGTGTCTTTCGTGCGAGAGTCCGTGCAGAACCTCTTCGCGCTCGGCATCGCTGTCGGGCAGATCGTGACTACCATCAAGGACAGCTTTGGCAAGCTGTTCACGGCCGAGGGATTCAGCAACTTCGTCCAGATGGCCAAGGACACGTTCCTGTGGTTCGCCGACTTCGCGCTCGGCATATTCCCTTTCATCAGTAACGCGATGTACCAGTACTTCAAGGTCGCATTCGAGTCCGTCGTTGCGGTCGGCAAGTGGGCGTGGGAGAACATCAAGGCGGTGTTCACTGGTGACACTGGGCCATCGCTTGGCGAGCTTCTGTTCAAGTCGATCCCTAAGGCCACGGCAGACGCGCGAGCCGCGATGGAAGCGGAAATTAGTGGTCTGCTTGACTTTACGGTAGCCAAGTCGGCCGAGGCAGGTGAAGCTGTGGCATCGGCATTTGGTGTTAACTGGGCGATGGCGCAGGAGCAGGCCGCGTCGATGATCGAGGCGCTGTCCGAGTACGGCACAGTAGCCGAAGAGATCGATGCGTTGTCGATGGAGCGTCACCAGACGTTCATGGACTACCTGCGAGAGGCCAACGAGGAGTTCATGGCTGACCGCATAAACACGACCCAGCTCATGGCCGATCAAATCCATGGTGCGATACAGACAAGCATCCAGGGCATCGGCGACGCGACTGCTGCGGCAATGATCGAGGGCGCAAACCTGGCGACGCTCCTTCAGGGCGTAGCCAAGCAGGCGCTTGCGAGCGTTATCAGCATGCTCGTGCAAATGGGCGTGCAGCGCATGGTTCTGGCTGCGATGAACAAGAGCGCGACGGCGAGCGAGGCGACGACGGCAATGTCGACCGGCCTCGCCGAGACGTTTGTGAACGCGTACAAGTCCACGGCTGCAATTCCTGTGATCGGTCCGGTGATCGCTCCCGGCGTTGCTGCTGCGGCGGTGGCCGGTGCGACTTCCGGCGCAACAGCCGCCGCTGCTGCGGGTGCTGGTCTCGGCGCGAGCATCGCGGGCGTCGCGCACGGTGGTCTTGACTACGTCCCGAAGGAAGCTACCTACCTGCTTGACAAGGGGGAGCGCGTACTGTCGCCCGGCCAGAACCGCGATCTGGAGAACTTCATGGAGGGTGGCGGTGGAGCCGGTCAGACGGTCGTCGTGCAGAACTTGAACGTCCACGTCTTGGAGAACGCGACCAACGCTGACGCGTTCCTGCGCATGGACAAGGTCGAGCTCCGTGAGCGCGTCGCCATGCCGATCCTCGAACAGCTAGGCGCGCTAGCACGCCGTGGCATCAAGGCCGAGGGATACTGATGAAGCGCTTCCTTTCACACAAGCCAGAGAACCTGTTCCAGTGGTCCGAGGCCACGTGGAACAGCTACTGGGACAAGCCAGCGCTCGTCGTTGTGTCTGACGACAATGCTGAGTTTAAGGGGGACGTGTTCCCGAAGCTCGCGCCGACTGACGCAAGCGCGGTCCACCGTATCCAAAAGGTGTTCACGAGCAGCATCGACAACACCAAGTGGCTCTCGCGACGTGCGTGGCTGAAGCCGTCGGAGTACACGAAAGCTCGGTTCCATATTTTCGGCTACCCCCATGCTGTGGGGGGCCATGTCGATGTGGATCTGGAGACGCTGGACGTTCTCTCGTACTACACATCTAACGGCGCGCAGCAGCACTACTCCATCACCGACGCAGACTCGGGGTGGGTCGAGGTGTTCCAGCAGGTGATGATCGACGTTAGCACGAACACTGGCGCTTACGTCCGCATCACCTTCATTGACAGCAACGGCGAGACCGTGTTCGCTGGTAACAGCGGGTCAGGTCTGTATATCGCTCGACAGCAACTGTTCATCGGGGCGGACGACTGCCCGTACACGAAGACGGAGTCCAGCGAGCTGTGGGGACCGCACGAGACAATAAAGCTGACCCCGGAGCGTAATTACAAACGTGTCGATAAACCTGTTGACTTTTCGGTTAAGCTTGCCACGGGCAACATCGACCGAATCCGCTACGATACTTTCGCCGCCTTCAAGATTCCGGTCAAGTACATCAGCTCCGCACACATGGCGATCATCAACAGCTGGTGGTACAGCGGAGCTGAGCTCACGTACCACGAAGATGCTGACGTATACAGCGTCATGGTTTTGAACGACAGGACGCCTATCCCAGATGCGGTCACGCCGTACGTGGACCAGTTTGAGGGGACAATAGAGCTGGAGGTGTACTGATGCGAGGTTACTGGTTCGGAACGTCTAGCATCGACGCCGTGCTCGTTCAGCCGAGCGACATCAAGCGAGAGACTGTGAAACAAGAGTCTGACATGCGCACTCGTGATGGCAAGCTATACCGCGCGTTTTTGGGCGGCCGTCAGGTGTACAAGGGGAAACTGACTTTCATCTCGTCGTCTGATGCGTGTCGCATCAACTCCTGGTGGCGCGATGACTCCGATCTTGTGTTCTGGGAGTCACACGACGGCGGATTGGCCCTCGGTGACAGTGGCTATACTTTGCACCCGATGCCACAGACGTTTGACCCAACGGCCATGGGGCTATTATTCAAGCTAACACCGAACTGGGGCGCAGACAGCGCAACGCGCGGCCTGTGGCAAACGACGGACGTGCTGAGCGACGGATTCGTAGCCCACAAGCACGAGTTCTACTACGACCAAGACAACTACTTCAAGCTGCGCGTGAGTGACGTAAGCACGTTTCACGAGCTCGTCTTCTCTGCCGACATCACGTCCGGTTCGCCAATCGACCTCGTGATAGGCTTCGGCAACACTGCCTTGACTGCGTACGCTCGCGGCACCCTCGTCGCGTCAGAAGCGATGCTGCTTTCTGAGAACTCCATGACAGTGATAGACTCTCAGTTCGTGCTCGGCAACGCGCACGGCGCACCAGCCAATTGCACACTAAGGCACGTGGTGCTACACCTTGGCGGTCCGCACGCGGAGGATGCGACCGATTTTCATAACACTGGGACGACCACAGATAATGAGAACCTGATCGCCGAGTTCGAGTTCGACGACAACGCGGTGGACATCAGCGGCAACGGTGCGCACGGCACTATCTTCAATGTCGAGTCGTACGGGAACGTGCTTACCAGCGTCCGCTTCGCGAACAAGTCGCTCCCGCTCGATCAACGCATGCACCCGGATGACTCGCTGTTTCAGGGCACGATAGAGCTAGAGGAGGTCTGACGTGCACTCAGTTTCCAGTGATACCTATGCTGCGCTCACAACGCGCTATTCCAATAACATCGTGCGCAGGTTCACCATCGGCGGCTCGGACTATTCGGCCTTTGTCACGAAGTGGCCGAAGTTCAAGCGCGCATGGAATGACATCAAGCCAGGTGATCTCGCGATCAAGCTATCGAATGTAGATAAGACGTTCAACTTCTTCCGAGACACGCCGACTGCCCTACGGTCTGACTGCTCGGTTCAATTCGGCGTCGGGTCAGAGTTCATCACAATATTCAGCGGCAAGGTGGATCGTGTCGCGTTTGGCGACGGGCCGATCACCGTCAACATCTCTGACAGGTTTAAGCAGTTGTCACAACGAATGGTTGGTACATCCGCCGTGCCGGTCCAGTACGTGTCGAGCAACTATCTGGTGTCCGATCTCGCGTGGTATCTCTGCACGTCTTACGGCGGACTAAGTGCCGTGCAGAGCTCTAGCAACCCCGACATCGACTACGACTCATTTCTGTCGTGGGCGTCGGTGTTCTCTACGGATACGGTAACTGTCAGGGCGGAGTTTGACGGGCTGAAGGTGAACGAGGCGCTTCGTATCCTCGGGCGGATCACGGAGTCCGCGATATTCATAAGCAACGACAGGATAAGCTTCCACAGATACAGCCTGGTCGAGTCGCTGTCGCAGGAGTTCACACCCGCTAACCAGGGCGAGTTCTCACTGGAGCTGCGCGATGACGACATAGTGAATAAGCAGATAGTCAACTTCGATTACTCGACAGCAAGCGACTATTTTACCAAGAGCGTGTTCGCGGTCAACACTTCGAGCGTCAACAGCTTCGGACTGCGTGAAGAGCTCGAAGAGGACGAGAAAATTTGGTACGTGGACAGCGCGTCTGCACTCAACTACGCGCAGCGGATTACAAACTTTCGGGACAGGCCATTCGACCGCATAGACATCCGCGTCCCGGCGTTCGGGATGCTCAGTGAGGTCGGCGACTCTGTCACTGTCGTAGACAGCCACCTGAACTTCAGCGCCGTTTTCCGTGTGATGGCCACGGAAGTTGACCTGCACACCGCAACAGCTCGGCTTGAGCTCGACCGCAGCCAGATTAAGCGAGGCTTCACGCTCGACGAGAGCTACTTAGATGGCGCAGACATCTTGTCCTAACAGGAGGCCGACATGGCTATAGTGAGAACGATCAGATGCGCGGTGTGCGGAGCGTCGCACACCGAAGAGAAAGAGGGCGACGGGTTTCCTGGCTGGGGCGAGCTGCGCGGCGTGGCTCTTGACGGCGAAGCCAACCCGACACTGTGCCCCCATCACCTGTCTGAGGCTACTGATTTCATAGACTCGATGAAGCAACGCATCATGAGGGCAAACTAAAATGGCGTGGACTTCGCTAACATTCCCGTATGGGTCACTGCTAACATCTACACAGATGACTCAGCTCTATGACAACACGACCGCGCAGGCAAATGGTGACCCCGGAGCACCGCAGCAGCAGACGGCTGGAATTGCCGACCTTGCCGTCACAACCGAAAAACTCAACAACGCCGCAGCAACGCAACAAAAAATCGCCAGCGGTGCTGTCGGACAATCTCAGTTAAAAACCACAGAAGCGAGTTATTCTGTAAAAACGCTCAACGAAGTACAAGGAGGACCGCGATTTGCATCGTTTACGACGCTAAGTGGCCAATACGGGTTTCACCCGACACTGAGAACCACAGGATCTGGCACGCCAACGGTTTTTGCATACATCGAACACATTGGGTATGACAATGGGAGCGGGCGAGTCGGCAGGATTACAGTGGGCGGCGGCGGAACGACGGATAAAGACGCCTATGTGCATCAGCGGTACGTGCAAGCTTGCCCTCCCTATGACCTAGGAGATGGCGAGGTTCCGCAATTCATTTTTGCCATGGTAAACGCGAACGGCGTAATCGAGGCCGTTTGTTCTGGCCAGGAAGCGCCATGGCACAACAACGGACCTACCGATATCAGAGCCGATTACTATGATGAGCGCGGGCGCGGGTGGCGAAAGCAGCCGGTGCACGAGACCGAGTACGTGACCGACCCAGACACCGGGCTGTTGGTACCGCGCACCGCCGTGATTGGTTACGAGGCCATCGAAATCACGCAGGCTATCAAGCAGGCGGACATGCTGCTGATCCCGCACCCATTCATCGGCAACGACCTGACCGGGAAAACCGTGGTACTGCTCGACCCAGTGGCCGACCTCACGTGGCAGCTTGCCGCGATGCACGAACAGGGCGAGAGCCCGAACGGTCTGCTGCACGACGACTACATTCGCATCGACAACGTGGCACTGAACCGCTCAGGGCCTCCGGGCGTAATGGTTGTGCCGATCAAGTGGAGGAACGCAGCATGAAGAAGGCACGAGTGATTAACGGCGCAGTGGTCAAGGTGATTGAGCCGGTGCGACTGGCTTTGTTTCCGCCGCACATCCAGGCGGAGTTCATCGACGCGCCAGACGGTACCGAAACCGGCGATCTGTACGACGGCACGACATTCTCGAAGCCTCTGTCAGTTCCGACCGTGGCGGAGTTCGTGGCCGACGCGCAGAAGATGATGGACGAGGCAGCGCGGCAGCGCGGCTACGACGACATCAAGTCCGCGGTCACCTACGTAGGAGACCCGAACCCGCAGTTCGATGCCGAGGGCACCGAGTACAGACGTTGGCGCTCGACGGTCTGGACATACTGCTACGCGGAGCTGGACAAAGTGAAAGCGGGCACGCGCACGCCGCCCGCAACGCTGGTCGACTTCCGCGCCGAGCTGATGCTCAACTGCCCACTCAACCTGCCGCCGCAAGCGTAAGGAGGAAACGTGATACTAATAAGCGCAGGACACCACCCATCTGCACCGGGTGCGAAGCTCGGCGACTTCGTCGAGCACGACGAAGCAATGCTCTGGGTGGTCGAGATCGCCAGGTACCTCGGCACACGCGGCCTCGTCGTTCCGCCAGGAACGCTTGCCAAGAAGGTCGAGTTCATCAACCGGCACGACCCGAGCGCGACGGTAGAGATCCACTTCAACGACGCGTGGAAAGACAAGAACGGCGACGGCATGGTGCAGGACGACGAGCACGTCGGCAAGGGCTGCGAGACGCTCTACATGCCTGGGAGCGAGCGCGGCCGGTCGCTGGCCGAGGCGCTGCACGGCCCGCTAGCCGCCCTGTTCCCGCCAGATCGCGGCGTGAAGGAGGGGTGGTACAGGATGGACCCGAAGCGCGGTCCCGACTTCTTCCTGTCGCGCACCGCGTGCCCCGCTGTGATTGTCGAACCGGACTTCGTCGAGAACGCGGAGCGCTTGCGCAAGTTTCGGCCCGTGGCGTGCGCCGCGATAGCGTCTGCTTTGTTAAACTGGCATGGGGGTGTGTGATGGGCTTCGACTGGAAGGGATTGCTTGGGACGGTCGCGCCGACCCTCGCCACAGCGCTGGGGGGGCCGCTGGCTGGTGCGGCGACACGGGCGCTGAGCACGGCGCTGCTAGGCAAGGAGACTGGCAAGGAGAGCGAGATCGCCGCAGCGCTGCAGGGAGCTTCACCGGAGGCGCTGCTAAAGCTGAAGGAGGCCGACAACGCCTTCGAGACGCGCATGGCCGAGCTCGGCGTTGACCTGGAGCGCATCGCGACGGACGACCGGAAGAACGCGCGGCAGATGGCGGAGAAGAACGGCCAAGTCCCACAGATCGTGCTGTCTGTGATCTACACGCTGGCCTACGCATTGGTGCTGTGGTCCTACGTAACCGGGGAGGTGAACGTAGCGCCAAACGCCGAGACGCAGTTTTCCATAGTGCTCGGCGTGCTAACGGCTGCACAGACGCAAGTGCTGAACTTCTGGCTCGGGTCAAGCGCTGGCAGCAAGCAGAAAACCGAGGCCATGGCAAGGGGCAAGGCGTGAGCGGAGAAATCGAGGTCACACTGTCCCTTGGCACACTGCTAGGAACCGGGGCTGCACTGCTCAACCTAGTCGTGGTCGGGCCGCTCGCGTGGATCGTCAAGTCGCTGGCGACGGACGTGCGGGATCTGAAGAAGGAGACCACGCAGCTGAAGGAGTCGCTGCCGGTGACCTACGTGCGACAGCAGGCGTACGACAGGGACATCGCTGAGATCAAGGGAATGCTCAAGGGGATATACGAACGGCTGGAGCGAAAGGTGAACAGGGAGGCGGAGTAGAAGAAAGGGCAGGCCGGTAAAGCCTGCCCTTCGTCGTCATTACTCGGTCAGTATGAAGTGCACCTCGACCTGGTCAAGGACGGTCGCAGACTTCGGTCCAGCCATGTCGCCCTCCTACTTCGCCATAGGGGTCACGTTGGACGCCTGCATTCCCTTCGGCCCGCGCTGCACGTCAAACTCGACGCGCTGCCCCTCGGTCAGCGTCTTGAACCCGGTGCTCACGATTGCCGAGTAGTGCACGAACACGTCCTCGCTGCCCCCGTCCACCGCGATGAACCCGAACCCCTTACTGTCGTTGAACCACTTCACAGTACCAGTCTTCACAGCCACTTCTCCTTCTTCGTTGTTGGAACTACTATTCTAAACCGCTTGGTGCCACTCGCGACCGGCCTTCAGCCAGAGCTCCCTGGGCGCCGGGTCGACGTGCTCCTCCAGGAACACGATACGCTTGCATGACGTTCCCAGGAGGAGCTTCAGGCATGCCTTGCACGGGCTGAGGGTCACGTAGGCCGTATGGATCTCCCACGGGTCACGGCACTGCAGCAGAGCGTTCTGCTCGGCGTGCACGGCCTCACAGCTGTCCTGCCCGGGCGGGAGGTCGTGGCCGGCGCAGGCGTGGCCGTAGACTGCCACTAGCGTGTCCTCACTGCAGCCGGTAAGCCGATAGTAGTCAGTTTCTTCGTTGCAGTGGGGGAGACCTGAGGCGACGCCGTTGTAGCCGATCGCCAGGACGTGGCCGCGCTCGTTGGCCAGGACACATCCCACGCCGCGCCGGATGCACGTCGTGCGCTCCGCCGCGAGCCGGGCGAAGCCCATGAGGTACTGGTCGAGGGTGGGCCGCGCCATCGGTCAGTCCTCCGTCTTCTGCGCCGCTGCTGACTCGGGGCAGTAGCACGGACCGCCACCCGTGCAGTGCTTCAGGCAGACGGGCCGCTCAGTTGACGTGATATACGCTGCCGTGGTCGCGTCGAACACGTGCCACAGACCGGCACCCAGCGCAGCGGAGTGGTCGGGCGGCTTCCACCCTGCCGGCTTCACCACGTCGAGCGTGGACTCCCGCTTCGACTCGCCCGCGTGAGCCGCGCGGACCTTCGACATGTTGGCCCGCTGCACCTCTGCCCACAGCTGCGGCCACGCGTCGCCGAGGCCCATCATCAGGGCCGTGCCGTAGAGCACGTACGCGAGGTCCACGAGCGCGTCGGCCGCACCGTGCATGTCGCGTGACGTGTGGGCGACGAAGAACTCGTGGAGCTCCTCCTGCAGGAACTTCAGGCGGAAGTCGAACGTCTCGCGGTCGAGGAACGACGGCACGCTGGCCATCGGCACGTTGAACTTCTGCTGGAAGGCCCACACGTCGGCGAGCTCGCCGTGGCGGGTAATAGGTTGTTGTGGCATCTCTTTCTCCTCAGACGTTCATCGGCGCCGCGATGGCGGGGTGCGGGTCGTAGCCGACCAGTTCCGCGTGCTCCGGCAGGAAGTCAAACAGCGACGCCTCGTCGGCGAGACGCAGCTGCGGCGGGTTGCGCGGGTCGCGGCTGAGCACCTCGTGCACCTGGTCGACGTGGTTCTTGTAGATGTGCGTGTCGCCCAGAAAGAAGGTGAGGTAGCCGCTCTCGTGCCCCAGCTCCTTGGCAAGCAGGCGCTGCAGCACGGCGTAGCTCGCGATGTCGAACGGCAGGCCAAGGAACAGGTCCACCGACCGCATGTAGACGGCGAGGTCCACGCGGTAGTGAATGTCACACAGGTCGCCCTCGCTTACGAAGGCCTGAAACATCACGTGGCACGGAGGGAGGCACATCTGTCCCTGCTCCGCCGGGTTCAGCGCGGTGACCACGTGGCGCCGTCCGTGCGGCTCCGCCCGCATGCCATCCACCAGCCGCTTGAGCTGGTCGACGACCTTCACCTTCAGTCCGTACCCTGAGTCCACCACGCCGCGGAAGCCGCGCCACTGCGCGCCGTAGATCCGGCCAAGGTCGCCCTCGCGGCGGCGCAGCGGGTTCTCCTGCCAGTACGGCGCGTTCCCGTTGCCGTCCCAGATCCGGCAGCCCATCTCGTGGAACTGCTCGAGGTTGTCGTAGCCGCGCAGGAAGCACGCGAGCTCGTTGCACACCTGCCGGAACGCGAGCTTCTTGGTGGTCACCGCCGGGAACGAGTGCCGGTTGTCGAACGTCACGGACTCGCCGAACAGCGCGAACGTCCCAGCACCGGTGCGGTCCCGCCGCTCCTCGCCATGGTTCAGCACCTTGCGCATCAACTTCTTCCACTGTTCCATAGTTACTTGCCCTCCTTACCGGCACTGCGGGGGTCCGCCAGGTAGAAGCCGGCGTAGTTGATGAGGTCGAGCGCCGTATCGCGCAGCCCCTCGAAGTTGGGCGTCTTGCCCTCCAGCTCCTTGCGGGCCAGCGAGACGAAGCGCTGGGACTTAGTGTGGAGCATCTGGGCGTACGACGCCGCGCCGAGCGGGAAGTAGTTCGTCCGGTCCACCGTGTGCACGTCGCCAGCCGAGCCGTGATTGTAGTCGCCGCTCTTACGCACGCATAGCAGTGCCGCCTCGGCCAGGGCACCGGGGTGGCCACCGCGGCGGGCGAGCTCACGGAGCAGCATCTCCGAGCTCACCTGGCACAGCAGCATCTCAAGGTCTTCTTTTGCCATCTTCTCTCTTCCTCCACGTCAGGTAGGGTTTAAGGAAGCGGCCGGTCGGCCTGACGTCCGTCCGTCCCTCCACGAATATCACCACGGCGTCGAGTGCGTACCGCCTCACGCCGCTCGAACATCGGTCGCACCTGCTTCCTACCGGTGCGGTTCAGCAAAGCGCAGCAGACCAGCACCCTCCAAGTGTAGTGCTCGTCCTTGATCACCCGCTCCTGCGCAAGCCCGAAGGGCTGATCAGAGTTTTCCCTCGCGCTTCAGCTTATTCCTATACCAGTTGACGGATGACGGCGAGGGGTTCTTGTCAGGGAACTGCTTCTTGGCGGCGGCGAGAACCTCCTCGTTCGACTTGCCCTCGAGGATGAGCCGCTCGCAGAACGTCCCGACGCCCTCCGCACGCGGCTTGCCGGTCTTGGTCGTGGTGGCTACCTCCGCCTTGGGCTTCGCCTTCCCGGTGTCCCACGGCGGATCATCCTGCTTCACCCGCACCACGGGCCGCACGCCCTTCGCCGCAGTGCGTTCCTTCTTGGGCTTCTCCTCTGTCGTCGTCGGGGGAGCGGTTGGCCTCTTAGCATCCGCCGCGGCGCGCTGCCTCAGGGCGGCGCCGACGTCCGCCTGCGTCACAGTGACCAGCTTGCCGAGCTCAGCCATCGCCTCCTTCGTGGCGCCCAGGTGCCGGGCGTACTCGACGTAGAGCGCCGCGGCCTTCTCGACGGGGTAACCGTCGAGCGGCTTGTAGTCCTTGTCAAAGTGGCCCGGCGCCGCGGTCAGCACCTCGAGACCCTCGCCGTTCATCGGCAGGTACACCACAAGGTTCTCCGTCCGCTCCAACACGATGCACGTGCGACGGTTGAAGTCGTGGCACACGTGGGCCGCAGTGGCCTTCTTGTTATTCGTCTTCTTCACCTTCAGGTCCTCCAGTTTGCCCGGGCGGTTGAGCGCCCTCTCTACCGCGGACCGTGACTCGTCGTCGGCCCGTATATTGTGGAACCACGACCGCATATCCGTGGCCATCCTCGCCGGCGTCGACGACAGGTCGGGTACGAAGCCCTCCAGGAACTCGGCCCTGGACACGCGCCGGGTCTCGAACGCGTAGAGGTCGTGAGTGACCAGCGTCACGGCCGACCCGTCGTCGCGGACCACCAGAGCCTCGTACCCGAGGAGCTCGGTGGTGCCATAGACACGCGGCCGACCACGGAACGCGAAGTGCTCGAGTATGTTCATGGCAGGACGGAGTAGTGTCCACAGCGTTTATACACGCCGTAACCCACAGGGTACAGGTACGCGAGCTCAGTGACGTCAGAGTTACACAGTGCCATCTTGAACCTCCTTCGGTGCGAAGTGCGGGTGGGCTTCCAGGAAGCGCGCGAACAGCTCCTTGGCCGCCAACGATGCCCATCCTCCTCGCCTAACCCGGCGCTTGAAGCGACGCCAGTAAGCGTCGCGGGTTTCATCAGTTGCGGCTTCGTTCGTCATTGGCTTAGACAGTTCTAAGCCACTTCTTCAGCTGCTTCTCGGTCATGTCGTTGACCCGCACATTAAGCTTGCTGGCGTCCGCAAGATTAAACTCGACTTCGTTGAGAATCGGAAGGACGATGCGGGACTGCCAAGTAACGCGAGCGCGCACAGTCGTGCCGTCGTTCCAGTAGACTCGCGCCATGTACTCGACGCCGTCTATTGTGGCGATGATCGGCGTGTCCATGTTCAGGTCCATCTCAGTGTCCTCAGTGGTTGTTGCGTTCAGGAGTTTTAAATATACGGCACTCGGAGGGGCTTGTAAACAGGTATTTGTGCCCAAATTGGAATTATTTTCTCTAAGAAAATCAAGGACTTAGGACCACAGGGGGCTTGGCCTAAGTGCTTGATTTCCAAGGGATTATTTATCACAAATGGGCGTTTACAAGCCACGGTCTGCACAGTATATTTAAGGCTCCTGAACGCAACAACCGCTGAGGGCATAGAACCATGAACTGGAAGACCGAACCCACTCGCGAAGAGCTCCAAGCCGCGTTCGACGTGCTGAAGGTGCTCGGAGTCAGCCCACACGACGTCTACGCGTATTCCTTTATTCTTGACGCGAAAGACGCGATGGCCGAGCGACCGGGAGACTTTGAGTGCGTCGCCGACGTGCTTGGCCTCGAGATGGAGGTCGCGGACGATGACCCGCGCGGCTCGAACTACGCTGTTGCCGAGACCACACTAAAAATGGCCGAGCGACTCGGTATGAGCCGCGACACCGAGTGACCTGAACCTCTCCACGAAGAACAAGGCGGACGCAAGGTCCGCCTTTTCTTTTCACCGCTTCCTGCGCTTCGCCCTGGCCTGCAGTGCCTTGAATAGCGCCTGCTGCCCTCTGTCCTTACCGTACAGGGCTCCCCTCACGTCCTCCTCCACGGTCCCTCGGGCCAGCAGCTGGTGGACCGTCACCCACTTCGACCGGTTCCCCTGCCGCCTCAGACGGCGGATGAGCTGGTCGTACAGCTCGAAGTCCCAGGTGAGCGTGAAGAAGCAGACGTGGTTGCCCACCTCCTGCAGACCATCGAGGCCGTGTGCCCCGGACTGCGGGTGGACGGCGAGGACCGGTATCCTTCCGTCGTTCCACTCCTTGATGATCCGCCCGGTGTCCGACGCCTTCGTGCCGCGGCCTATCACCGGAATGTCACCCAGCCTCCCCTTGATGCGCTCGATGTCGTGGTTGAACTCGTACGCCAAGAGCAGTGGCTGGCCCTGCAGCTCTTCCACCAGGCTCTCGAGGGCGTCGAGCTTCTCAGTGTGCAGCTCGGTCCACTCGCGCTTCGACCGCGGCAGCTTGAACCCGGTGGCCTCCACCTCGCGGTCTACGTAGACCGCGCCGCTCGCCACCTGCCTGCACTTCCCGCTCGCCGCGCCCGCAGTCGGTGCGGTCACGGTCCTGTCGCCGATCGCCGCGAAGAGATCCTCCTCGAGGGCGAGGTACAGCGGCAGCACGCTCTCGGGCAGGTCGACGAGGATGGGGTTCTCGCGGATCTGCGGCAGCTCGAGATAGTCGTCCGCGTCCATACGGAGGACGAGCGGCGCGAGGCGCTCGTAGATGCGGTCCTCGCCGTCGGGCTTCACCGTCCACGAGAAGCCGTCGTAGCCCTTGTCGAAGAAGCTGTTGCGGTAGTGGGTGATGAACCGGCCGAGTGACCGGCCCTCGTCTAGGACGTACGCCTGGCCGAACAGGTCCATCAAACCGTTGGCCGCGGGCGAGCCGGTGAGGCCCCACCGCCTGGCGAAGGTGCCGAGCACGTGCTTCAGCGCCTTGAACCGCACCGAGCTGGTGTGCTTGAACTTCGAGAGCTCGTCGACGACCAGCGTGTCGAAGCCCAGCGCCTTGAAGCGGCGGACGTCGATCTTGACCTGCGTCTTGCCGCGGTTGTCCTTGAACTTCTCGGCCTTCAGCAGCCACTCGAGACCCTCGGGGTTCACGAGGTAGACGTCCGCCTCGCGCTCAAGCGCCTCGTCCTTCTTAGGCCCGTGCAGCACCTCGACGCGGAGGCCGTGGAAGTCCTCCCACTTCTTGACCTCCTTCGGCCACACCGAGTGGCACACGCGGAGCGGCGCGATCAGCAGGACCTTGCTGAGCACGCCGCGCTTCTTGAGCAGCTTCACCGCTGCGAGCGTGACCGCCGTCTTGCCGAGGCCGGGGTCCAAGAACAGTGCGGCGGCGGCGTGCTCCAGCAGGAACTTCACCGCCTTCTTCTGGTAGGCGTGCGGCTCCCACCGCTTAGCCTCGATCAGCTCGCCTTCGAGGACGACGACCGCCGGCAGCTTCTTGGTCGAGCGCGCGGCGGAGCGCGGCGACGACCGCGGCGACTGCTCCTTCTTTCGTGTCGTGGACTTCGACGTCATATCCCAGCTTCCTCAGTGTCTTGTGCCGTTCCACCTGCAGCGGCCGTGGCGGCTCACCAGGCCTCTTGAACTCCACGAACAACGGCCGCCCGCCCGGTATCAAGAACATCCGGTCGGGCCAGCCGTTGTTGCCACGGAGATTGAGCTTGAGGCTCCGCACCCCGTAGTCGCGGAGCGCGGAGCTGCAGGCCGACTCCTCTATGCCGGCCTCGAGCGTCACCGCAGGAGCTCGATGGCGTGCAGCGCCTGCGACTTCGCGTCGTCAAGCGCGTTGTGGTGGGTCCCGCTGCACTGCACCGGCCTGCGGCCGAGCGTCTCCAGGTAAACCATCACGTCTTGCATCTTCTCCTCCTCAGAACTTGCAGAGGCCAGGACCGCCCTTGGCCTTGCCAGACTGCCCGTAGAAACACCAGCAGCACTTGTCGTTGGGCCGCGGTGCGAACTTCGTGTCGGCCATCATCGGCTTGACCCGCTTCTCCCACAGCTTCTTCAGCTTCGGCACGTCAGCCTGCGTGAACTCCATGGGCTTGTCCTTCGGAGGGTACGTCAGGCCCTGGTCGAAGTACTCCAGGCACACGCGGACCTTCTTGAGGTGTGGCATCAGCACCAGCGCCGAGAGGGCGTAGAGCTCGAGCTGCTCCACGTAGTCATCGTTCATCTCCTGTCTGAACTTGCCACTCTTCCAGTCGGTGAGGTCCAGCGTCTCCTCGTCCTCGTGGTAGGCAGCGTCGACCTTCACGCGGAGCCAGCAGTTGTCCCAGTCGTTCCAGACCGTCCGCGCCCACTCACGCGTCATGGCCCACGAGTCCTCGACCACCACCGGCAGCAGCTTCTTCTTGAACTTCTCGCGCAGCAGCTTCGCCTTAGCCGCGACCGGCTTGAACTCGGGCGGCAGCTTCGTCAGCTGGCCCTTGATGTAGGCCTCGATCTTCTTGCCGAGCTCACCGCCGCGCGCCATCGCCGCGTTGGGCGGCTCCTGGATCTTGTCGATGTGCTTGAGCTTCGCCTTGAGCGGGCACTGCTTGTAGTCCGCATACCGGCTGTAGGACCACGCCGTGATCCGCTTAGGCTGTTTTTTCTGTACCATGTACCTTCCTCCCCTTCTTGTCGTAAGTCTTCAGCTCATTCCAGTTCGTATCGGACCACTCGCCCTCGCTCAGCATGGGCACGTCGAACTCCACTCCCTCCATGTGGAGGCGCATGTGTTCCATGGCCTCCTCCATCTCCTTCCGCGGCGCGCTCATCGTGATGGAGTCGTGCACGTTCAGCAGGATCCGCCAGCCGGGCTTCTTGGTCTCGTACATCCGGATTAGTGCCTCCTTCGTGCAGTCAGCCGCGGAACCCTGGATGAGGAAGTTGACCATCTTATAGTCGAACGTCCTCAGCCTGCCGTCCACCACCGCGGGCGGCTCGCAGTAGAACTCGCGGCCTCCCCAGGTCCTCGCCGGCAGGTTCGCCTTCGCGCGCTGCTTCATGTCCGCGTACATCTCCTTGAGGCCAGGGTACAGCTTGAGGATGGCCTCCTTGAGCCGCTTCGCCTCCTCGACGGTCTGGCCGTTCTTCAGCGCCAGCTTGCCCACGCCCATGCCGTAGATGAGGCCGAGGTTCGTGTTCTTCACCGGACGCCGGTCGTAGAACAGGTTCATCAGCTCGAGCTCGGCCTTGGCGTAGTCGTGGAAGTCTATCCACGGGTTCTCGTTGTACTTGTCCATCAGGCTGCCGCCGTCGAAGTGCGCCAGGATGCGCGGCTCCTGCTGCGAGTAGTCGCGGTCGAGGAGCACGTGCGTCTTGTCCCACGGCACAACGTAGCTGCGGACCATGGGGAGCGCCGGAAGGTCCTTGAACGGGCAGACCGGGAGGTCCCTCGCCTTCTTCGCGTCCGCCTCCTCGTGGCGGAAGATGGGCTTGAACTCCTTCGGTATGTTCTGGAAGTTCGGCGTGGACGACAGCCGGCCCGTCCGCGTGCCGACGCTGTCCGCGCCCTTCGGCGACTTCACCTGGTTCCAGGTCGTGTAGATGAACCCGCCCGACGCCTCAGCCACCTCAAGCCACGGCACCATGAACGTGTCGAGGCAGGTGCTCAGCTGCGTGCGGTACTTGAGCACGGCCAGCAGCACCTTGTCGGTGACCGCAGCCATGAGCGAGTCCTTGTCCGACTTCGGCTTGCCGGTGGCCGTCACGCCGAGCGCGTCGACGTCGCACTTGCCCGCGGCGATCATCGCCTCCACGAGCTGCGCACCGGAGTTCAGGTTGATGCCGGGCGAGGCCTTGAGTCGCTTCACCGCCCACGCGTCGATCTTCGCGCGCCAGCCTGAGTAAAGCTCCACGTCGGCGCGGAGCCGCTTCAAGCCGACGGGCACGCCCTGGCGCTCCATCTCCAGAAGGATGGGCATCAGTCGCCGCTCGCGGTCGTAGGCGGCGAGCATCCCGCGCTCGACGGTCCGCGGGTACAGCAGCTCGAATATCTGCTCGGTTCTGTCCACGTCGCCGTTCGCATAGGGGCCGACGACGTCGCCGGGCGCGAAGGCGATGTACCGGCCGGCGTAGTGCGGCGAGCTCTTCGAGCGACTCACCTTCACGCCCGGCACGGGCTGGTGATCGACGAGCCAGTCCTCGACGGCGTCACGCTCGTCGGGCGGCATGCCGAGGAGCCGCTCGGCGGCGGGCTTCAGGGCGAGCTCCTTCTGGTGCGGGTCGTCGAGGAACAGCAGGAACATCGTGTCGTGGTACTTGTCCCACGGCAGGCGCGGCAGGCCGAAGTGCACCTCACCCACGTCCACGTCGAACTTGCCGTTCTGGAACAGGACACCGTCCGCGCGCTCGGCGGTGCGCCACGCGTCGTGCAGAGCGCAGTGCGCCTCATCCCACGTGCAGTTGTTACCGGTCGGGTGGCCCCAGGCGTAGTAGCGCGGCTTCTTGCCTGGGTACTTGACCGACACGCCGACGGGCACTGGCGGGTAATGCGGCCGGCCCTCGATGCCGAACGTCTCGAAGTCGACGACAACCGGGCGTGGCACCTTGGCCTTCGCACGCCTAGCCACCTAGCACCTCCATGATCTCCTCGCGCTCGCGGTCGGCGCGGAGCTTGTTGATGCGCGAGTGGATGCGGAGCATGAACTGCTTGCGACGCCTGCCCTTCTTCTCGCGCTCGAGGAGCGCCTTGGCCGTCTCCTCGTCACAGACCTGCATCGCCTCGTTGAGGCCCGCCCACGACTGGAGCGGCGTCTCGTGGTCAATCTTTCGCGGTTTCTTTGCCATGCCAGTTCCTGCACAGGTTGGTCAAAAGGAAAGGGACCGGGTCAGACGCCCGGCCCCTCACTCGCTGGCGGTCAGTACTTGCGCCTAGCCGCTGCGCGGCCCGCTGCGGGCTTTCCGCCTCGCTTGCCGCCACGCGCCGGCTTCTGCTCCTCTTCCTCGGGGAGCTGGTAGGGCGACTCGATGGTGGCCATCGCCTCCTCGCGGCGCTGCATCACCACGCCCAGCAGCTCGTTGGGCACCGTGCCGAGTGGCTCGAAGACCACCTTGAACTGCGTCTTGGAGTCAGGCACCACCTTCACGCGGGCGAAGATGCCGTGTGGCGGGCGGCGCATCGCACCGGCGACGCTCTTCACGAAAGCGGCGTACCCCTTGACTGAGGTCACGGGGAGCTTCATGAAGGCCATGCCGGTGGACTCATAGTGCTCGGGGTCGTCGATCGCCACGAACTTGCCGCCGCGGTCGAACTCGCCGGCCGACAGCATGGCCAGGCGGCGGGTATTGCGGCACGCCTTGCCGCGGCCCTTGTCGGCGGAGCCCCACTCGTTGTTGGGGCAGCCGTGGCACGACTCCGCCACCGCGATGCCGGCCTCGACGCACACCTTGTGCGGGGCCATGTCCTTCTCGTCGCGGCCGAAGGCGAAGCAGGTCGGCCCGGACGGCGTGTCCGGGTCGTACTCGCCCTCGTAGAACACGTTCTCGAGCACGGCATCGAGGATCACCACGGCCATCTCGTTGTTGGGCATCGGTGAGCCGTTGAACGCGAGCACGCCGCTCTTCGTGCTGAAGAACGCGCCGGTGGCGGTGGACTCCTCCATGCTGGCGGCGACCTCGGCCTGCTTGGCGAGCTCCTCCTCCCACTTCACCATCGCGCCGTTCTTCGTGCCCTTGCCGGCGTCGACCGGCTTCTTCTTGGCTTTGGAAACTGCCATCTCTGTTCTCCCTCTGCGTCTGTTAGGTTTGCTTACTGTTACTGCACCAAGGAACCGGTCTCGCTGAATCCGCTGTACGCGTCTTCCTCGTCGCCGATCACGGTCAAGTAGGCGTGACCGTGCGCGAGGTAGGTGTTGTCCAGCTTGAACTCGACGCCCTCGGGGAACCCGAGCACGCGGCGCATGTCGGCTACCAGCAGCCGGTGCGTAACGACGGCGCGCTCGTTGACGGCCCCGACCTCGCTCTGGTAGCGCTCGGCGATCTCATTCACAAGTCGCTGCGCCTTGGCCTGGTTCTCGTAGATGGTGAGAGCGACAGCGAGTGCCTCGCCGGTGAGCAGCACGGTGTTGTGTTGGTTCACGGTGTTTCTCCTTCTTCTCAGGGTTGGTCAGACTTTGTTCAGCGAGACGCTGACGGCCTCGAAGGTCCCGACGCCGGGCACCTGCTTCTTGGCCTCCCACATCTCCGCCACCGCGCCGTCATTCAGGCGGCGCTGCAGCAGGTCGAAGCGATTGTTCTTCTTCACGAAGGCGTACACCTTGTCCCAGTCCTCGACGCGCGGCACGGTCTTCTTGACCACGCTCACGCGAGCGACCTTGCCCGACACGCCAGAGGCCTCGGACTTCGGCAGGTTGCCAATGATGTGCGCCTTCAGCGCCTTCTCCTCCTCCTCGAGCGCATCGGCCTGCCGCTTCAGCTCGCGGCGCTTCTCGCGGAGCTCGTAGAGCTTGTCCGCGCAAGCCCCCATCGCCTTCGGGAACTTGAACTTGGGTTTGGCCGCCTTCTCGGCGGGCGCTTTCTTCTCGGCCATCTTACTATCCCTCCATCTTCACGAACTTGTCAGCCTCTCGGCGGTAACGTTGCACGAACTCGTCGGTGATGGCGTACGGCGTCGGGCCTTCATGTTTGGTTACCTTGTTACTCTGCTTCGTTGAGTGCGTTAGTAAGAGCCTTATCAAGGATAGGCTCAACTTTTTCTCTGGTCTCGCGCTTCAGATATTTTACTGCTCCGAGCATCCCTTTAAGAGCACGAATCTCATCTCTGAGAGCTGTGTTGATGTTCGCCTCGTTCAGCACACCATCTTCCTTGGCGATCTTTCGTGCCGACATGTGCCCGGGGTGTTTTAGCTTCATCACATGCCCTCCGGCAGCTGGCCCTTGCGGCGCATATCCGCGCGATACCACCCGGGGAACCACTTCTTGGACTCGCCGAGCTCGGACTCCAGCGCTGCGTACACCTCGGCGTTGGACTTGCCCTTGAGGATCAGCTCACGGATGCGAGAGGCAAGTGAGCCTTCGCGACCCTTGACTTCCTTTTTCTCAAGCTTCTTCGCCTTCTTCTCAGGCTTCGGAGCCTTCTTACGGGTGCCCTTAGCGAGTTTGGCGGTGGGTTTCTTCTGCTTCGCCGCTTTGGCTACCTTCGCCGCGCGCGTCTCTGTAGAGAGCGCCGTCTCAGTAGGAGACGCCAAACCACCGGCATCGAGGTCGACCTCGTACTTGCCCTCGGCGGTCTTCGTCACGAAGTCGTTGTACTTGTCCTTGGGGACACCCATCTTGCGCAGCACGGCGACGGCGGAGTCGCGGCTGCCGTAGGTCTTGGTAGCCATAGTTCAGGTCCTCAGCTTGTTGGGTTTAATCGCGGCCGCAACAACGCGGCACAGGGAACATGGTATCAGGAAAGATGGGGCTTGTAAACAGGTATTTATAAAAGAAAGTGGGCCCGAAGAGCCCACAAATAAGTGCTTGCAAATCAATAGCTTAGTGGCGGCGCTTCTTGGGCGCCCCGAGGAGCCCCTCCTTGCGCATCTTCCAGCGGTGCCAGCTGATGTTCCGACGGGTCTGGGGGTCGGGGTGGAACTCACGCTCGAGCACCGCCCAGATCTGCTCGTTGGTCTTGCCACGCTTCAGGAGGCGGCGGGTGGTCTCAGTGATGGTCTGCTTCTTCATGCGTCAGGTCCTCAGCTCCTCGCCCGCCGCACGTGCGGCGGGTCACGTGTAAAGTATGGCGCAGGGGAGCAAGGACCGACACCTCACGATCGCTTATAGTCTGGCAGCGGAACCAGCTATAGGTCGAGCGGGCTACGGAAGCCCTTGAACACCGGGAACCGCGGGCGGTCGTCGGTGCCGTGCGGGAAGAACTTGTACGTGAAGACAAGGCCGGGCAGTGTCTCACGTATCCGCCACAGGTCGGCGCGCTGTCTCGCAGTGAATCCGGTGCCAGCCTCGACCGGCTGACCGGTTTTCAGGTCACGGCCGAGCAGCACGCCGAGCACGCCGGTGCCCGTCTTCCCGGCCTTCCTGGTGGAGCGCCGTCCCGTAGCGGTGCGCTCCTCGTTGCCGTTGTGCATCAGCTCGACGACACCGGTGACCACCGCTTCGGAGTCCTTGAACCGCTTCAGCTTGAGGAGCCCTCCCTCCTTCGTCGTCGACCGCCCCTGCTTGTATGCACCGTGTGGGTCACGGAGCATCACGCCCTCGTACCCCTTCGCGAGGCAGTCATCCTCGTACGCCTCGAGCCAGCCGGCATCGGACACGTGCACGTGGTCGAGGTACGAGACGGAGGTCTTGGCCCTGCTCGCGCGGCGGACCGCGTTCGCATGGCGCCGCAGGAAGTCTCCGCCATGCGCGAGGTCGTCGAACACCAGGAACCGCACGTCGGGCTCGCCGTGCCGCGACATAACGCCGGACTGCGTGCGGTTGAACACGTCGGGACCGGTCTCGGCGCCGACCACCAGCTCGCCGTCCAGGCCCTCCAGGCTAGCCAGCCCGAAGAGCTCCTGCACAAAGGCGTTGGGTATCGGCCGCATGCTCCGCCCGGCGAGGACGACACCGTCGACCACCACGGCCCGGACGCCGTCGACCTTCGGGCTGGCGAGCACCGGGTAACGTAGCTGCGTCAGGTCGTCGGGCGCCTTGCCGGCGAGCATCACTTTCAGTCCCATGGCAGCGACCTCCTGAGGCCGGCCAGCAGGTTGCCGCGGTACACGTCGTCCGTGAGCAGGAAGACCCACGCGCACGACGATATGGCCAGCAGTATCGCCACCTCCTTGCGCGTCATGTTCTGGTAGTCGTACCAGTCCTTGCCGTTCCGCGCTCCGACGAACGCGACGGTGCTGAGCAGCGTGCCAATCAGCAGGTAAACCACCAGCCCGTAGGAAAACACCTCACACATCACGCACCTCCCTTCGCGGTGGACTGCAGGCAGCCGGTCCGCGTGCTGTAAGTCGTCTTGCCGGCCTTGACGAGCCGGTGGTCCGCCTCACCGGCGAACGTCACCTCGCCTGTGACGCCGAGGTGCGTAATGGTCACGCGCGACCCGACGTCGAACTCCTTCTTGTTGCTCTTCTTGGTAGCCACTCAGACCTCCACCTTCATCAGTAAACCGGGGTAGCCGCGTTCCGGCAGTCGCCGCAACGCCTCCGCGTTCTGCTCGCCGTACGCCACCAGAATGTGCGGCTGCCACTTGCCACGCGCCTCGGTGCCGTCCGGGTAGAAGAACGGCAGCCGTCCCTTTGGGACGAACACGAGGCTCGACCCGCCGACCAGCTGCTGGCACCACAGCGTCTCCGGCGACCTGCCTGGCGCCAAAGCGATCCCGTTGGCGTTCTTCACAAACCTGTCCACCCACGGCTTCGGCGCGGAAAACGGGAAGTTCAGCCACACGCGGCGGCCCTTCCAGTCCAGCTCCAGCCCGTCCTGCCGCGGGAAGTGGAACATCATCTTGGCCGTGCGCCAGGGCATGTCGGCCGGGCAGCAGGGGTCGAGCTGGAACGGACCGAGCGCCCTCACCAGCTTCGGGTCCGTCAGCCACGTGTCCGTGCTCTCGCCCTTCGCGCCCTGGACGCGGCTAGCCACGCGCCACCTCCCCGGTCCCGCCGCACTGCCCGCACCGCACCTTCGCCGACTCGAACCCGCGGCGCACGACCGTGTACCCGGTGCCCTCGCACTTCGAGCAGTCGAGCGGCTCGGCGGCGAGCTCGAGCGCCTCGTCGTACGCCTTGCGCAAGCGACCGAACTCGTCCGCGTCGCCGCCCCTGTCCGGGTGGTGCTGGGAGGCGAGCTTGCGCCACGCCTCCTTCACCTGCGCTTCGGTGGCCGTCTCTGGCAGGCCAAGCGCCTCGAACGGGCTAGCCACGACCGACATCCATCTTCTCGCAGAGCTCGTTGACGAACTCCAGCAGCTCGGTCTTGGCGGCAGGGATCTCCGCCTCCTCGACCGAGGCGTTCTTGCGCGGGTTCAGGCCACGCCGCTCGGCCATCTCGTTGCGGAGCGCCTTGGCGCCAGCCTGCGTTCCCGCATACCGCGTCGCGACGGTCTTGCCGTCCTCGCGCACAGTCACCTTGTAGCATCTCGGCACGCCACACCTCCTGCTCATGCGTAAAAGAAAGGCCCTCGGCGTCTCCGCTCCGGGCCTCGCGTCTTAGCCCTTGACCGCAGCGACGATCGCCTTGCCGAGGAAGGTCAGCACCTTCTTGCTGCCCGGGTTGGCTTCGACGTACTCCGCGGTGGTGGACTTCGCCGCTTCGACGCAGCGCTTGGTCTCGGCCTTGACGGCCTTCGCGACTTCCTTCTCCACCAGAGCCTGGACCTTCGGGTCTTCGATGAGCTTCGCCATTGTTGTGTCTCCTCTCTGAGGGTTGACGTTATGCCCCTCGGTCCTGGCTTGTAGACCGAGGGGCGGGAACCTAAAAGTGCACGTGCCTCGCCGCGAGGAACAGTATCTTCAGCAGTGGCATGTCCTCGGGGTGTGGCTTCATCCTGAGTGAGGCCGACTCGCCGACGGCGCGACCCTCCTCTTGCGGGTCTTCCGCGGCTTGGTCTCGGGAGTGCGCTCGGCGACGGTGCGACAGCGGTCGTCGGTCTCGGGCGTCGCGTACCAGTAGAGGCAGCCGTCGAGGCGCGTCGCGTCAGCGGCCTTGTGCTTCTGCAGGTGGTGGAGCGTGGCGAACACGCGGTTCGCGCAGACGCCGGTCGCGGCCTTCAGCTGCTGCACGGTGAGGAAATCGTCGGCGCGTCGAAGCGCCTCGCCGACCAGGCTCACGGCCGTCGGCTCCTTGTGCTTGTTCATTGTTGTCAGGTCCTCAGCAGGTTTGCGGCTAAACTAAGACGCTCCGTCGCCAACGGCGGAGGGTGGTTCCCGTACCAGGCCTACTCAGGTCTGTGGACGCTTTACCGACTGCACAGAGTCGCACGTCCGCGGGGTCTGTCCCTCCGGCTGCACCTCCAGGCGAGGGAGCCGTCGGAGACCATGCTGCCGCGTTCCGACCGGCTTGTAAACGGCTATTTTAGCTCCCGGCCTTCCGTGCGCCGGACGGCCTCGGCCAGACAGGCCACGGTCCTCGGTCACGGCCGCTACTTCCTCTTGCCCAGCAAGTACCTGGAGACCTCGGCCTGCGTCGCCGTCGCCCAGCGCTCGGCGTTCCGCACGATGTAGTAGCGGTCCTGGCCCTCGGGTCCTTTGACCGGCGCTCCGCCGCAGACCTGCAGCACGCCGGCGCGTCGCAGCTCGCGGCCGAGGCCGTTCGCCGTCGTCCTGGTCCTCCCCTCCGGGTCGTACAAGGCGAGCAGCTGGCGGTTGGTGAACAGGTCGCCGGGAACGGTCGCCTGCCCGACGCGCAGCACGGCCTCGGGGTCGGTCCGCAGCCTGTGCACCCACGCGCCGACGTCCGACTTCACGTCGGAGATCATCTTGCGCTTCGCGACCGTTTCGAAGGCCGGGCCGTGCGGGTCGAAGCCGCCCAGGTCGAGGCCCAGCAGCCACCTGAACAGCAGCGACGGCCCCTCGCCGTCTAGCCAGCACTTGTAGGCCACGTAGAACTCGCGGGGCAGCGGGCCGACGATGACCTCGTGCACGAAGTTGCGCCGGTCGTTGTCCTCCATGAAGAAGGCGTCCGGCTGGTTGGAGGTGAAGTAGTAGTTAATGCAGTCCGGCACCTCGAACTGAGGGACGTACTTGATGTTGATACGCATCTCCTCCTGGGTGATCAGCGACTTCAGGACGTCGGCGTCGTGCCTGCTGTCCGAGCCAGTGATGTCGTCGCCCAGGACGAACTGCTTGTTCTCCGCCCAGCCGTTGTTGTCGCCGTGTATGTCCTTCTGTTTGATCTCGGCGAAGTTCCTGCCGTACAGGCGCTTCATCGTGTACCCGATGAGCGACTTGCCAGTGCCGTGGTGTATGCCATAGAGGAGGCAGCAACTGAACATCTTCACGCCAGGGTTCTGCAGCGGGTAGGCGAGCCACTGGAGGAACCAGCGCTTGGCCTCGGGGTCCGAGCCGGTGAACAGGTGGTCGACGAGGTCAAGGAAGGGCTTTACGTCGCAGGCCTTCGTGGTCTCGGCCGGCGTCACGCCCCATCCGTGCCACGCATTCCAGCGCGACTCCTTCGGGGTGGCGCCCTCGATGAACTTCGGCTTGCCGGGCGCGTAGGTCATGCCCCAAGCCTCGCGGCGCAGCGGCCACCTCAGCCACGCGGCGGCGGCGGAGACCGGCTTCAGGCTGACAGAGCCGTCCGCGCGCAGCACCTGCTCGCAGTGCTCCTCGGCCGCGTACGCATGGTCCTTGAAGGCGCCGGGCGCGAGCTTCTGGTTGGTCTCCTGCACGAGGACGAAGCCCGGGTCGCGCACGTACACGACCTCGGCGTTCAGCTTCCAGAGAGCACGCGCGATGGTCAGGGGCTGCGACCGCTCGCGCAGCAGGTTGGCCAGCGCGTCGGGGTCCGCGACCGAGACGAGGTAGTCGTCGAGGCCGGTCTTCGCGCCGTCCACGACGTCGGGCAGCGTGACGACGTGCGGCATGGCACCGCGCCGCATCAGCTCCTCGGCGAGGTCGTTGAGCGCCTGGCACACCATCTCGTTGGTCTTGAAGTCGGAGTCGTAGACGATGTACACGTGCCGCTTCACCCAGACGACGGCCTCGAGCTCGTCGAGGAAGGAGAGGCCGAGCTTCGAGCTGCGGTAGCTGTACACCCCGCCGAGGCCGACGGCGGGGTAGCCCTCCTTGCAGGCCTTCGCCGCCTTGAGCTCGCCCTCCGTGATGATCAGCGGCACGTCGGGGTCACCGACCACCGACGGCCAGTCGACCAGCGCCGGGAAGTAGGCGCACAGCCCGCTGTCCGGCTCCTGCACGTAGCGCATCGGCTTCTTACCCGCCTGGTCCTCGAAGCCCTTCGGCTCTTCGCCCAGGTAGCGGAGGCGGTAGAATGCGGGCCAGCTCGGCCACGGCCTGAGCGGCGAGCCGTCGCGCGGGTCCACGTAAGAGAAGCGGATGGAGGGGCGTGGCCGGAACGAGCCGTGCAGCGCGGCCGTCTCCTGCGCGGAGAGCACGTCGATGCCGAGGCGCTTCGCGTCCTCGAGTGTGAGGCCGGACGATGCGAGCTTGGCTTCCGCCAGCTCGAGCGCCTCGCGGTCGGCCTGCCTCTTGGGTTGCTTGGTCTTCGTCTTCGGAGCGGACCTCGGCGCCTTCGGCTTCGCGGCCGTTCCTTTCTTCTGGTTGGGTGGCACAGCGTACTCCCCGCAGTTGCTCGCGGCACCGGTCGTCCGCACGTCTCTTCTTTTCGGCCCGGGTCCTCAGCGACTTGGGCCTCGTTCTTTGTGCACCGCCGCTCAGCCGGTCGGCGCTCCGTGTAATAGGGTGTCGGTCCGGCCGCGAGGCTTGCTGAGGACCCTGAGACGCCACGAGGAGAGGGCTAGCACGCCGCGTTCGGTCAAGGACCTACTAGAAGCGGCTGCCCGTTCTGGAGGACGACCCGGGCCGGACCGACGGGAAGCATCCTGCCATGAGGACCGGCCGGAAGTAAACGGCCCCGCGACGGAGCCTTGCGCGGCAAGGGCCTCAGAGCCTGCGGACTACGTAGAGGACGTCGTTCCTGACCCTCTGCGCCATGCGCTTGCCCCGCGACAGGTACACGTGCAGCGTCTCGGGTGAGAGGCCGAGGAACTCCGCCGCCTCGCGCACGGTTCCCTCCAGCACGACGCCCTGCCCGTGCGCTTCGACCGTCACCCGTCGCTCTTTGCGGCCAGGTTTTTCCCGCGCGACGCTGGCCCGGAGCAGCGAGATCTCCGGCGCGAGGCGGCTCCGCTCCTTGGCTCCGAGGGCCTCGACCAGGCGCTCAAAAGCCTCTTTTTGGGACAGATTGCGTATCTGTAATTGGGTCTTTTCCTTTGGTTTCATGCGTTTAGCCTTTATACAGAATACAGAATTTCCTATTGTACGGTCTTTTATCCAATAGGTATATATATATCTTACTCTTAAATCCTCCAACAATAAGAAAAAATTCTGTAATTCTGTATAAAAATGGCCTTTTCCTCAGCCAAATCAAGGGCTTGCGGCCCATACAGATTCCAGAAATTCTGTATTTAATCCGTAATTCCGTATAAACGCTACCGCAAGCCGCTGCTTGTGTACTCTGCCGGCCAAGGCGTGGTATATTCCGCCCAACCGGCTGAGGTCTACAAACTACTGATGGCACACAAGAAAGCCCAACCTGACACAAAGATCACAAAGAAGCGGCGGACGAAGGCCGACGGCGCCAAGTCGTCCGAGACCCGCCAGACGCGTGCGCTGCGCGAGGTACAGACCCGCGCCACGGTGAATCGCCAGATCCGCCGTGAGAGCCTCCGCGAGGAGCTGCAGGCCAGGGAGTACCTCCGCCAGCTCGTGCACATCGACGCCGAGCTCGGCGGCATCAACGACTCTGTGAAGAAGCTCGTCGTGCCCAAGGTCGAGAGCCCGCTGATGCTGGCCAAGGCACGGGAGGACGCGGACTTCGAACTGCACAAGGCGGGCACGCGGATCAAGGCGCTCCGCGTCCGTGCGGACATCAACTTCCGCCGCCTCGCGAAGGTGCTACCAGACCTCAAGGCCGTGGCGCTCACCGACGGTGAGGGCAACAACCCGTTCGCCAAGCTCATCGACGAGGTGCGCAAGCTGACCGAGGAGGAGCAGCTCGGTGAGTAGCGTCGCCGCCCTCGACGAGGTCGTCGCCAACCTCAGGTTGCTGAAGCGCCGCGCGCAGCAACCGGGAGGGCCGAGGATATTCTTCGACGCGCTCGGCGAGGAGCTGCAGGACTGGCAGGAGGAAGGCCTCGAGGCGGTGATGGATGTGCGCAGGTTCGCCGCTAAGCGGAAGACCTCGTGCTTCAACCGCAAGGGCCTGCCCCGCATCTCGGTCCGCAGCTGCCACGGCACGGGCAAGACGCAGTGGCTCGCACAGGCCATCCACCTGTGGAACTTCACGACGTACGGCCTCGTGGCGTGCACGGCGCCGAAGCAGGACCAGCTCAAGACTCGCCTGTGGGCGAGGTACCGGGCCATCCGCCGCAACGCGCCGGAGTGGTACCGCGAGATGATCCAGGTCGACGCGCTCCGCATAAAGGTGCTGGGCGACGAGGACTGGGGCGCGGTCGCTGAGACGGCGTCCGAGCCTGAGAACCTGGCGGGCTACCACGACAAGCCGCAGCTCTTCCTCGTGGACGAGGCCTCGGGCCAGCGGCTCGACGCGATGTTCCCCGTCATAGAGGGCGCGCTCACGACGCCCGGCTCTGTGGTCGCCGAGATAGGCAACCCGACCCGCAGCAGCGGAGAGTTCTGGGCGCACCACAACAAGCGCGGCACGATGGAGCTCTACTACCGCATGCACGTCAAGCCCGAGGACGCGGCCAAGTACGTGTCGCGGGCGTGGGTCGATGCGATGGCCAAGAAGTATGGCGTGACGTCGCCCATATACAGGGTCCGCGTGCTAGGCGAGTTCGTGGAGCAGGAGGCTAACCAGCTGGTCAACTACGGCTGGCTCTCCGAGGCCCGCGAGCGCGAGTTCGCCGAGGACGGCTCCGTGCCCAGGCTCGTCGTGTCTGTGGACGTGGCGGCGGGCGGCGAGGACTTCACGGTGTGCGAGGCCTCGCGGTTCTACGTCACAAACACCCGCAAGCTGCGGCAGGAGAAGCACAACTTCGACCCGCGCGTCGCGTCACTGAAGACCGCCGAGGCGGCGGTCGAGCTGTTCGAGCGCTTCGGTGGGACGAAGGAGGGCGGGCCGTCCGGGCAGGACTTCATCGTGGTCGACATGATAGGCGTCGGCAACGGCGCGTACAACTACCTGGTGCAGTGGGGCTACCCCGTCGTCGGCTACTCCGGCGGCTCGGCGAGCGACGACCTGAAGCGCTGGCGTAACCGGCGCGTCCAGTCCTACTGGGCTTTCCACGACGACCTGCAGGCCGGGCGCGTGAGCTACGCCGAGGACTTCGTCGACGGCGAGGAGGACTGGGACGAGTACTGCGACCAGGTGTGCGCCATCCGCAGCCGCCCCGGTGAGGAGAGGGTCGAGGACCTGGAACCCAAGGACATGCTGATCAAGCGAACGCACAAATCGCCGGACCGGGCGGACACCTCCGCGATGGCGTACGTCACCGAGCTGCCTGACGTAGCTGCCTCGGGGTCCACAACAGTGCAGGCGTTCGGAGGGATGCTCAGTGCGCAACAGAATTGGTGAAGCCGTGCGCGCGATGTTCGCGCCTAAGAAGGACACACCCGCAGCCCCGCCCACCAACCAGGTGGCGTGGGCCAGCTCCGTCATATACGCCAACGGCGACTTCCCGAAGTACAACCCCGACGAGCTGATCGGGCGGATGGGCCACAAGGTCTATGCCAAGATGATGCTCGACGAGCAGCTCAAGGCCGTGGTCGTGTTCCGCCGCAACGCCGTCACGTCGCGCGGCTGGGCCTTCGAGTTCGACGACGACGCCAAGAAGGAGCTGAGCGAGGAGGAGCAGGAGCACCGCATCCGCGTGCTCACCCGCATGGTGAACCGCGTGCCTGGCGCGTTCCGCAAGGCGCTGAACGGCATCATGGCCGCGCAGTACCAGGGCTTCTCGATCACTGAGAAGGAGTGGGAGGCGTTCGAGTACGACGGCAAGACGTACTGGGGCATCAAGCGCCTCGCCCAGAAGCCGTTCGAGACGTTCAGCTTCCACGATGACGAGTTCGGCAACCTCGTGCGCATCACGCAGGAGCAGAACGGCAAGCGCCAGGAGATCGACCCGAAGCGCGTGATCCACTACGTGTACAACCCGGAGGTGGACGAGTTCTACGGCCAGAGCGAGCTCCGCGCCGCGTACCGCGACTACTTCTCCAAGGACGTGCTCACGAAGCTGGAGAATATCTACCTGGAGCGTATGGCGGGCGGCCTCGTGTGGGCGGAGCGCAAGGACGGCGCCGCCGGGCGCCTCAGCCCCGCCGACGCTCTCGCCCTGCAGAACGTGCTGTCGCACATACAGACGAAGACCGGCATCATGATGCCCGACGGCTACGGCCTCAACGTCGAGGGGCCGACCAGCACCGACGCGTTCGAGAAGGCCATCAACCGCCACGACCGCGGCATGGCCAAGGCGCTGCTGATGCCGTCGATGCTCGGCCTCACCGACCAGGGCAACTTCGGCGGGTTCTCTCAGGCGCAGACCCAGCAGGAGGGGTTCCTGTGGATGCTCGATTCTGAGGCCGCGGACCTCGCCGAGTGCCTCAATGAGCAGCTGTTCAAGGAGGCGTGCGAGTACAACTGGGGCGACGGCCTTTACCCGTCGTTCTACTTCAAGCCACTCTCCAAGTCGCAGACGTACTCCGTGCTCGACGTGTGGAACAAGCTGATCCAGTCCGGTACGGTCGAGGCCAGCGACACCGACGAGACGTATGTGCGCAAGCTGCTCGAGTTCCCCGAGAAGGGGGAGCCCCGCAAGAAGCCGCAGCCGCCGATGGTGCCCGGACAGCAGCCCCCCGCCCCGAACGCCGACGGGGGAGACGAGGGGAAGCCGAACGGCGACGAACCCGCGCCGGGCGAGGGCAACGGCACCGAGAAGCCACCTGCTGAGGAGGGCATGTCGCACGAAGGTCACGACCACACGTTCTTTCCGGAGGGCGGCGCCGTGGGTATTGAGTACAAGCGCAAGGCGTTCACCAAGGCGCAGCGCCGCGTCGACTTCTCCGCCATCGAGCGCAGCAGTACGATGACCGAGTGGCAAGGCGAGCAGGAGCTCGGCTCCGTCATGACACAGCTCGCGCAGCACTTCGCTAACGTGGTGAAGGAGAACGACAAGGCGCTCACGGACCCGAAGGTCGCAGGCGCATTGACCGTCCCGAAGGCGATCACCGCCGAACTGAAGAAGCTCTCCAAGCGCATCCTCGCGCAGGGCTGGGAGACAGGCGTGCAGAACGCCAAGCGCGAGGTCGAGAAGGCTGGTGCGAATCGCATGAGCAAGGAGCGGTTCGCCAAGTTCTCATCTGTCGGCGAGATGGCCACCAAGTACTTCGAGGCCAAGTCGTTCCAGATGGCGGGAGGCTTGACGGCTGAGGCGCTGAAGGAGATCCAGACGATCATCCTCAACGGCATCAAGTACAACAAGACGCAGGACGAGGTGATCGAGGACATCTACCGCACGTTCGCTCGCAAGGGCATGATCACTGAGGACGACGTGCGCGAGATCCTCGGCAAGGACCTCGACATAGGGGACCCGACGTTCCGCCTGCGCACCGTCGTCCGCACGAACACATTCGAGGCGATCAACGAGGCGCGCTTCGACTTCTTCACGGACCCCGAGCTCAACGGCTTCGTGACCGCACTCGAATATAGCGCCATCCTCGACGGGCGGACCACTGACGTGTGCAACTCGCTCGACGGCAAGGTCTACCCTGCCGACTCGTCCGAGTGGAACAAGTACCGACCGCCAAACCACTTCAACTGCCGCTCGCTGCTCGTCGCGGTCACGCAGAAGGACGACATCGCGGTGAGCACCGAGCCGCCGAACGTCGAACCACAGGAGGGCTTCAAGTAATGATGGTCGTCAGCCCAAACAGATTGCTAAACAGGGGGTCGGCGTTTAGCCCGCGCCGCCTCTTCGCCGCCGGTGTCGCCGGAGTCTGGTTCGACCCGTCCGACCTCTCGACGATGTTTCAGGACGCCGCAGGCACGACGCCCGCCGCAGTAGACTCTGTGGTGGGGCTGATGCTCGACAAGAGCAAGGGGCTGGCGCTTGGGCCGGAGTTGGTGACGAATGGGGGGTTTGATTCTTTCCTCACTGGCTGGTCGCTACTAAACACAGATGCCACGAACACAATCACATGGGAGAATGGGTCTGCAAGGTTTGTCGGTGATGGCTCGACTGCGTTGGCAATGAGTCAATCTGTAACCACTACAGACAAGTGGTACAAGATTGTCGTAGATGTTGCTGAGTTATCTGGAGCATTAAAAATCCAATGTTCTACCAACGCGGATATTGGTAACTTCAGTGCGCCCGGCGTGTACACCTATAGAGCAAAAGCCACCGGCAACACATTCTTCATATATCGGAGAGATGCAGGGGCTGCGGTCAACGCCCTCATCAGGAGTGTCTCCATCCGCGAACTCCACGGCTACCACGCCAGCCAAGCCACGACCGCGAGCAAGCCGATACTCCGCCAAGACGCAGCGGGGCGCTATTACCTCGAATTTGACGGGGTGGATGATTACCTTCTGACGGCTGGGTTCGCAACTTCTGACGCATTAACCATCATGTACGGAGCGACGTTTTCTGACGTAGCCGTATTCGGACGCCTCGCAATTAAATGGGATGGAGCAGTTGGAATACACATCCAAAAGAATGGCACTAACGATAGCGTCCTGCCTCGTATAGACACTGCGCTGATGACAAACCAAGCAATGAACGCTTCCCCAGTTGGCGTACTTGTTCCTCATATCGGGAGCTTTACCGCCTCCGCAGGCGATTTCCGAGCAAGAAAGAACGGCGGCTCATGGAGCGTGAAATCATACATAGGAGACCTCAGCAATTCGGCAGGCGTTGGGGTTGGAGGTTCAGCGGATGGCTCGCAAACCAAGTGGAAAGGGGCTCTATACGGCCTCATCATCGCAGGCAAGCTCGCCACCGATGCTGAAATACAGCGCGCAGAACGCTGGCTGAACCGCAAGACTGGAGCGTACTGATGCCATACCCCCACACTGTCACCCTCATCGTCCCGCTCTCGCAGGCCGACGCGGCCAACCGAATCGCCCGAGCGTTCGACCCGGACGAGGGAGGTCAGGCCACGTTCGGCGGAGTGCGCCTGTCTCCAAATGGCGCAGAGCCCGCCACCCACACCGCCTGTCACACGGCCGCCAAGGAGTCGTTCATCCAGCAGATCGCGGCCATCCAAGGCGGACAGGCGACCCTGCATCAACTGGCGAGCGCCGCCTATGCCCAGCGCTGGCCCGGGGAGACGCCGCCGACAGCCGCCGAGTGCGAGGCATTCTGGGGTGCCGCAATCATCACGGCAGACGAAGGCTGGGGCTCAGTTCTGGACTCAGCTGGGCTCAAATCTATCACCACTGACCAACTGTAAGGAGAGTTCTAATGAGCATCGACGCACCAAGGGCAAACGGCGGTGGGGTTATCCCGGTTCTCGCTCCAGTCGCTGGCTCTCAGCAGGCTGTGGCTGTCAGCGCTGTCAGCGCGCAGAGCACAGCGATCCCTGAGGGGGTCTACATCGTCGGCATATACAGCGACGTCCGCTGCCACATCGCAGTCGGTGCCGACCCGACGGCCACGACTAATCACCTTCCCGTCCCGGCAGACTCCCTCGTCTACATGCGTGTGAAACCTGGGGAGAAGATCGCGGGCATCTCGACAACCACGGGCACCCTGTGGATCCAGGGCCTCAACTAGGAAACAGTCGTGTAACCACGTCCAACTATTTAACTATTGACGGAACGTGATGCGCGTGCTATAGTACGCGCACGCGCGAGAATCCACATCCGCCCGTCTTATTTAGTGAGGATGTCTAACATGAACTTCAGCACAATCGTCCAGGCCGTTGCGCTAGGTCTCCGCACCGTCGACCAGGTGGCCAAAGAGTTTGCAGACGCGGGCTTTGCGGCGTTCGACCGCGAGAAGTTCGACGCCGCTGTGGCCGAGTTCAAGGGCCAGAACAAGACCTACGCGTGGGAGGCCGAGGTGTTCGCGGTCGGCACGTGGAACGGCATGAAGTTCACCGAGGAGGACATCGACCAGATCGTGGCCTCGTTCGAGGCGCTGAACGGTGGCGGCTACCTGGAGGTGCCGCTGAAGTTCGGACACAACGACGAGCAGCCGATGACCGACGGCCTGCCCGCGCTCGGCTGGGTGAAGAAGCTCTACAAGAAGAAGGACGACAAGGGGCGCACCAAGCTGATGGCGTCCTTCGACGCTGTGCCCGAGGTGGTGTACGCCGCTGTGAAAGGTGGGCGCTATCGTAAGGTCAGCATCGAGTTGGAATTTGACGTCACTCACAAGGGGAAGAAGTACTCCCACGTGATGACGGCGGTCGCGCTGCTGGGAGCCGAGCTTCCGGCGGTAAACACGTTGGCCGACCTGACGGCATACATGGGACGCGGCTCGCTGGTCGCCTCCCGCAAGGCATGCTTCAGCTTGGCCGCTACTGATGGCAAACTCACGGGAGAAAAGAAAATGGCTGAGATCGACGACAAAGAGTTGGCCGAGCTGCGGCGCAAGGCTGGCGAAGCGGAAGCTGCTGCTGCCAAGGTCGCCCAGTTCGAGAAGGACGAACAGGCCCGCAAGGAAAACGAGCAGAAGGAGAAGGTCAAGCTGCACCGCGAGAAGATCAACGGTGCGCTCGACAACGCTGTGAAGGAGATGCGCATCACTCCCGCACAGCGTGCCGCGTTCGCCAAGACCTTGCGCGTGGACGACGACACCGCCGTGCTCGCGATCGCCGCCGAGGACGTGGAGGCCCTGATGCCCGAGAAGCAGAGCGACGGCAGGCAGGCTTTCGGCCGCACCGCTGCTGACGGCAAGGGCGAGCCCGTCGAGGTAGAACTCGACAAGCGCGTTCGCGAAGTGATGAACAACTCGGGCGGCAAGCTGAGCTACAGCCGAGCTCTTGAGATGGTCGTAGCCGAGAAGGCCGACGCCGCTCGTGAGCACTTCAATCTCGGTAAGTAACCGCCGAACCAAATAGGGAGACACTACAATGCCTGACGTATACGACGGTTTCGGCTTCTCCGACACCATCACCGCAGGTGAGGACCTGAGCGCGAGCGCCAAGCAGTACAAGGCCATCGAGCTCGACGGCACCCTCGCCAACGACACCGACACGGCCATCGGCATCTTGATGAACAAGCCGAAGTCCGGCGAGGCCGCGCAGGTGAAGATGCTCGGCAAGATGATGGGCTACGCTGGCGCGGCTCTGGCTGCGAAGGACCTGCTCAAGGTCACCACCAGCGGCTACATCATCAAGTGCGCGTCCGGTGACCGCGTCGCGCCCATTGGCAAGAACCTCAACGCCGCAGTGGCTTCCGGCGACCTGTTCACGTTCTTCGGCAACTTCATCAATGCCGGTGCCGTGAAGGTTTCGTCCTATTAACCCGTGGCCTGACAAGGAGACCAGACGACATGAAATACTACTTCGCCGCAGTCGGCCGCGAGATTCACATCGACGTTCCCCTGTCGAACGTGGCCATCGACTACCAGCCGCCCGAACTGATCGCACCGCGCTTCGCCCCTGTCGTGCCGGTGCCGAACATCACCGGCATCATCCCGACGTTCAACCGCCGCGACCGCGTCTCGACCGTTGACGACTTCCGTGCTCCCGGCACTGAGGCCAACAAGATCCATCGCGAGGTCGGTTCGGACTCGTTCGTGTGCAAGGGCCGCGCGCTCAAGCACTCGGTGAACCTCGAAGACCGCGTCAACGCCGACCCGATCTACGTGACCAAGCTCTACAACGGCAATGTGGAGTTTATCACCGGCAAGCTCCTGCTAAACTGGGAAGTGCGACTGGCGAACCAGGTCTGCTCTGGTTCAAACGTCGGTTCCTACGCCGCAGTCTCCTCGTCATGGACTGACCACAGCAATGCTAACCCGCTGAACGATGTCTACACCGCCATTGACAACGTGAAGGACCGCACTGGCGTGCGCCCGAACAAGGTCACGTTCGGCGAGTACGCGTGGCGCCACTTCCACCGTAACGACACCGTCCGCAACCTGATCTTCGGCACCAATAACGGCGGTGGCTACCCGACCGAGGCCCAGGTCGCTGCGCTGCTCGGCGTGGACGAGGTGATGATCGGCGGTGCGTACAAGGACAGCGCCAACCGCGCTCAGTCCGAGGCGCTGTCGCAGGTGTGGAACGACAACGTGATCGTGTCCTACGCGCCCTCGGCCCCGTCGATCTACGTGCCGTCCTTCATGTACTCGTTCCGTTGGACCGCTGCCGGCGTGCCCAACATGCAGGTGGAACGCCACGGATGGAAGAGCGAGACCAAGTCCGAAGAGGTCGAGGTCGGCTACTACCAGGACGAGCGAATCACCGGCCCCGAGTACGCGTTCCTGATCACTGGCGTTGGTTCGAGCCAGTAATATAAGCGTAAGCAGCAAGCGCCCGGTATGACGTGTACCGGGCGCAACACCAACCAGAAGGAGAATCGCAATGCCCTTGACTCCCTGCAAAACTGACCCGAACCGCGCCAAGGAACTGGAGCGCCGTAAGGAGGATCCCGGCTCGTTCGGTGCCCACAAGGAACAGCGGAGCATCGACCGCGCGAAGCAGGCCCAGGAACAGAACAAGAAGTAAGGACCGAGCAGGAAGCTCAGGCGCAAGGAAGCGCGCCAAACCCGAATCGGTGGCGACCAGCCAACAGGAGAGCCAGAGATGTTTATCGTGATGCAATGCGGCGGAATGCCGTTCAACGGGAACACCATCAAGGAGCGTTCGCTCGGCGGCAGCGAGACGGCAGCGTACTACGTGGCCAAGGAACTCGCGGCACGCGGCCACCACGTAACGCTCTTCACCAACTCGAAGGACGAAGGCACGTTCGACGGCGTGCGCTATCGCTGGGCTGGCAACCTCACCGAGCAGACGCCGATGGGCGAGCGCTTCCACACTTATGTGGTCGCGACGCCGCACGATCTCTGCATCATCCAGCGCCACCCGCAGGCGTTCCAGATCCCGACCGCTGCGAAGATCAACGCGTGGTGGCTGCACGACATGCCTGTGCCGCAGTACCGCGACCTGGTCGCCGGTCAGCTGCACAACACCGACCTGATCTTCGTCGTGTCCGAGTTCCACAAGGAACAGGTCCACAAAGTCTGGGGCATCGACAGGGACATCATCGTGAACGTCGGCAACGGCATCGACCTGTCGCTATTCGATGGCGAAGTGGTCGAGGAGCTGGCCGTCCGCCGACCTGACGAGTTCAACCTCTTTTACTCCTCGCGCCCGGAGCGCGGCTTGGAGACGCTCGTCAAGCCGGGCGGCATCATGGACCGACTGCAGGGGCTGCTGCCGAGCGCGCACCTGTACGTCTGCGGCTACGACAACGTGACCGAGCATATGCGCGGTTACTACGAGTATCTGAATCGCCGCTGCGACGAGCTGCCGAACGTGACGCGCCTCGGGGCGCTGACGAAGAAGCAGTTGGCCGATGCCATGCGCCAATGCGACTTGCACGTCTACCCGACCATCTTCGAGGAGACAAGCTGCATCACCGCAATGGAGGCGATGGCCGCTGGCCTGCCGTTTCTGTCATCGCACCACGGCGCGCTTCCCGAGACGTGCGACTGTAGCGGCTCGATCCTCCTGCCACTTGAGAGGGCAGCGCACCACCGTCCCGGTCTGAAGGAAGCAGGCAGCCCGGACCTGGTCGTGAACGAGGAGCGCTTCGCGGACGCCATCATGCAATTGGCCTTTGCCCCCCACGAGGAGCGGGCAATGCTCGTCGAAGCTCAGCTCGCGGGGGCACTCACCAAGACGTGGGGCGACGTGGCCACCCGCGCCATCAGCTCGGTCGAGAACTTACTGCTTGCGCTCTCCAGCCAGGACGCTGCTGTAGCCAAGCACCTCGTGCGCATGAGCGACATATACGCGCTGAAGAAAGACGCCCCGCCCCTGGGGCTCAGCAACAAGATCGAGCAGGCTGTGCACGACGAGCTTCGCGAGTGCTACGCGTTCACCGAGCACGCCGACTGGAGCGGTCACTACGCCAAATATTACGAGTACGAAAAGAACCGAGGAGTCGACTATGGCCCGGAGAGTCTGGAAGGTAATCACCGTTTTGAGTATGTCGCCTCTCTTGTTGGCCTTCTTCCTGCTGGCAGCACTGTACTCGACTATGGTTGCGCTCACGGACATTACACGATTAACTTGGCGAAGCGGTTCCCTGCGCTGCGGTTTGTCGGCGTTGACATCACCGAGAGCAACGTCGAGAAAGCACGACGCTGGGCAGAATCCGAAGGACTCACCGACCGGGTCAGCTTCCAGACCGGTCAGGTTCGTGGTGGTAAGCTCGTCGCCGCAGACGGACTCGAAGCCGACCCGGCTGCACTGAGCGTCGATCTCGCCATTGCTGCCGAGGTGATCGAGCACGTGGCGAACCCGCAGGCCATCGTGGACGCGCTCGCGAAGTACGTGAAGGACGACGGCTGGATCGTGACCACCACACCCTACGGACCCTGGGAGGCGATGGGCTACGAGGAGCACTGGCCGTGGCGCGCTCACGTGCACCACTTCGAGCGAGCGGACCTGCACGACATGTTCGGCATGCACCGCAAGTTCGCCGTCACCGTGGTGAGCTCGGGCCGTACGCCGCAGGGCGAGAACATCGGGTCCTACATCTGCCGCTTCATGAAGCCGACCGAACCTTGTGGCCAGATCGACTACAGCCGCAAGTTGCGCGAGCTCGCGCCGCGCCAGACGCTGTCCGTGTGCATGATCGTGAAGGACAGTACCGACACCATTGAGCGCTGTGTCAAGTCCTTCGCTGACATCGCGGACGAGCTGATCGTCGGGCTTGACCCGAACAGCTACTCGCCTGACTTGCGTGAGTGGGTCGCCCACGTCTGGGAGACTCACGCAAAGCACAAGCCTTGCACTGTGTTCGTGGGCCAGTCGCCGCTCGACGTCGGCTTCGACGAGGCACGTAACGCGACCATCGACAAGGCGTCCGGCGAGTGGATCATGTGGATCGATGCGGACGAGGTTCTGCACAACGGGCAGAACCTTCTGAAGTACCTGCGACACAACCAGTTCAAGGCGTACGGCATCAAGCAGCACCACTTCAGCCTGGAGCCCGCAGGCGTGCTCAAGACCGACTTGCCGTGCCGCGTGTTCCGCAACGGCCGCGACGTGAGGTTCTTCGGCGTCGTGCACGAGCACCCCGAGACGGGCGTGAACGAAGGGATCGGAGAGACGCTCGTGCTGCCCGACGTGGCCATCGGTCACTACGGCTACCACGACGAGAACGTGCGCCAGGGCCGCTTCAGCCGCAACTATCCGCTGCTGGTGCGCGACCGCAAGAAGTACCCCGAGCGCACGCTCGGCAAGTTCCTGTGGCTGCGCGACCTCGCGCAGATGACGCAGTGGGAGCTGTCCAGTGGCGTTCCGATGAGCGATGCTCAGCTGAAGCGTGCCTACGAGGGCATTGCGATCTGGGAAGACATTGTCGCACAGAAGAACACCCGGCTGGCTGTCGAGTCGCTGGAGTGGTACAGCTTCCTCGTGCAGCTTCTCGGGACCGGCGTGCCGCTTGAGTTTGCTGTCGGTGAGCAACAAGTGCGCGGCATCTTCTACAGCAAGGTCCACGTGATGCAGCTGTTCAGCATCCTCGTTGGCGACGAGTAAAGGAGACGACGATGGGACGGTATTGCAGCTACGCAGAGATCCAGGCGCGCTTCCGCCAGGTGAGCCAGGTCTACAGCTCCAACGGATTGGTGGACAGCCAGTACATCTACCACG
>Ga0172382_10001464_pt1 | contig 42228 bp, 41 predicted proteins | sample Leawel138RmetaG_FD_122245 | JGI IMG/M metagenome (GOLD analysis project Ga0172382, IMG submission 122245) | Leachate microbial communities from a municipal landfill in Southern Ontario, Canada - Leachate well 138R metaG | ecosystem: Engineered > Solid waste > Landfill > Unclassified | place...
GCGAGGCACCGGGTGATGGCGCTCGTCAGGGTGGTCTTCCCGTGATCTATATGGCCGATGGTTCCTATGTTCACATGTGGTTTCGTCCGTTCAAACTTTTTCTTACCCATACTGGACCTCCGTTGCAAATTTATCTTTTCTTTTTAAATTCTCTAATATGTTCAAGGGCACGGGATGATATTGGAAAAACTCCATGCTCGAGTATCCGCGTCCCTGCGTCAGCGAGCGAAGTTGTGTTGTGTAGCCGAACATTTCATCAAGCGGAATGTGCGAAAGGATGTGCTTGAAGCCATTGCGTTCCCCGACCTCGAGGACCCTGCCCCTGCGGGACGTGGCATCGCCGATCACAGCGCCCATCGCTTCTTGGGGCGAATGGATGTCTACCTTCATGATGGGCTCGAGGATGACCGGATTCGCCTTCGATACCGCTTCCTTGATAGCGAGCGATCCTGCCATCTTGAAAGCAAGTTCGGATGAATCGACATCGTGGTATGATCCATCGACCAGTTCGACCTTGATGTTGATCAGGGGATAACCGAGGTAAACGCCCTTCTCGAGGGCTTCCCGGATGCCCGTCTCGACACTGCTTATATATTCTTTCGGGATAGCGCCGCCGATGATCCTGTTCTCGAAGATAAAGTCGGCGCCATCGTGGGGCTCTATTTTAATGACGACATGGCCGTACTGGCCGCGACCGCCGGACTGCTTGATATATTTCCCGACTGAAGAGGCATGTTTCGTGATCGTTTCGCGATAGGCAACCTGCGGCGGTGACGTGAGCATGTCGAGGTTGTGTTCTCTTCTCGCCCGGTCCATGATGATTTCCAAGTGAAGCTCGCCCATCCCGGATAGGATGACCTCTCTCGTTTCATTGTCGAGTCTGACGTTGAGCGACGGATCCTCGACCGTATACTTGTTGAACACCAACCACATCTTCTTGAGGTCGTCTTTCTTCCTCGGCGCGATAGCACATGAGAGAACGGGGGACGGGATCTCGATCGTCTCGAAAACCACATCATGGCCGCTCGATGCGAGGGTATCTCCCGTGACCGCACCTTTGAGGCCGACGATCGCGCATATATCGCCCGCGCGGACCTTTTTCACGTCCTCGCGCTTGTTCGCGTGAAGCCGGATCAGTCTGCCGACCCTTTCCGTCTTGTCCCGCGACGTGTTGGCAACAACGTCGCCCGCATTTATCTCACCGGAATAGACACGCACATAGCTCAAATGGCCGACAAAAGGATCTGTCATGATCTTGAAAACGAGTGCGCTCATAGGTTCGTCGGCGCTTCCCTTCAAGCTCAGTTCCTGGCCTTGGCTCGTCCAGCACTGGTACGGGGAAATATCATCCGGCGAAGGGAGATAATCGACTATGGCGTCTAGAAGGGGCTGGATACCCTTGTTTTTGAAGGCGCTTCCGCACAGGACCGGAAGAACCGTACCTTCCAGCGTGCCTTTCCGGATAACGCTCTTGATGTATTCCCTGTCTATATGCCTGGCTTCGAGATACTGCTCCATCATATAGTCATCTATTTCTGCAAGTGTCTCGAACATGCGGTCTTTCAATTCACGGACCCTAGCCCTGTATTCCTCCGGGACGTCTTCGTCCGCGCAGTCGAGGCCGAGATGATCCTTATCGTACCGGCTCATCTTCTCTTCTATGATATCGATGACGCCGATGAAGTCGTCGCCGTTCTTTACCGGCATCTGAAGGGTAAGCGGATTGGCCTTGAGGATGTCACGCATCATAGCGGTGCACCTATCGAAGTCCGCACCCGGCCTGTCCATTTTATTAACGAAGCCTATGCGGGGTACACCGTACCGGTCCGCCTGGCGCCACACTGTCTCCGACTGGGGCTCAACGCCTTCGACTCCGGAAAAGAGAGCAACTGCACCGTCGAGAACGCGCAGCGACCTGCCGACTTCGATCGTGAAATCGATATGGCCCGGTGTGTCGATGATATTGATACGATGGTCCCGCCAGAAACAGGTCGTTGCCGCGGACGTGATCGTTATACCGCGCTCCCTCTCCTGCTCCATCCAGTCCATCGTCGCAGCGCCATCATCAACTTCGCCTATCCTGTTGTTGGCGCCAGTATAGAAGAGGATCCTTTCCGTTGCAGTCGTCTTCCCTGCATCGATGTGCGCCATGATCCCCACATTTCGTACCCGATTGTTCATTATAAACCTGTTACCACCTGTAGTGGGCGAACGCTTTGTTGGCCTCGGCCATCTTATGCGTATCTTCTCTCTTCTTGACCGCGCTTCCCCTGTTGTTGTAAGCATCGACCAATTCGCCCGCAAGCCTCTCCATCATTGTTTTTTCTGAACGTGCCCGCGAATAGCGAATAAGCCACCGAATGCCAAGGGAGAGCTTTCTATTGAGCCTGACCTCTACAGGTACCTGGTAGGTAGCACCACCGACACGTCTCGCCTTGACCTCGATCTCAGGCTTGATGTTGTCGAGGGCCTTGTGGAAAACCTTGAGACCTTCTTCTTTGACTCTTTCTTCGATGAGATCTATCGCCCCGTACACGATCCTCGATGCTGTGCTTTTCTTGCCATCGAGCATGACGCAGTTGATCAGTCTCTGCACCATCATGTCGTTGTACTTCGGATCGGGCATTTTTTCCCGTTTTGATATGTGTCCTTTGCGTGGCATTTCTTATGCTCCCTTGCTCTTACTGTTTCGGTTTCTTTGCCCCATACTTGGACCGGCTCTTCTTCCTGTTTGCAACGCCACTGGCGTCGAGCGAGCCTCTGATTATGTGATACCTGACACCCGGCAAGTCTTTTACCCTGCCGCCCCTGATCAGGACAACGGAGTGTTCCTGCAGGTTGTGGCCGATACCGGGGATATATGTCGTTACTTCGACACTGTTTGTAAGCCTTACACGGGCTACTTTACGTAATGCCGAGTTAGGTTTTTTCGGTGTCGTTGTATAGACCCTTACGCAAACTCCTCGCTTCTGAGGGCAGTTTGTCAAGGCGGGAGACGAGCTCTTCTTTTTGACGGCTTCTCTCCCAAGCCTTACTAATTGGTTAATAGTAGGCATTAATACCTCCAAAAAAATAATCCCTTATCATCAAGGGATATAGGTCATAGTTGGCGCAAAAACGTTTGCTATATTAGCCGATTACCTCTTTTAATGTCAAGTCTTTTTTGGCATGCCCCAAAGAAAAAATAGTGCATCCGGTACTTCGCGGTCTTCCAAAAAATTGCAAAAAAATGTTTTTAAATGGTCCAACGAGTACCTAATATTTGTAAGTCACGGATATTATGTAATAAAAAAGCTAAATATTTTTTTTCACAATATCTGGTCCCATTATGTATGTATGGTACATTGTTGTTGACGTTTGTGATGTAAGTTACAGAAATGTCTTGACATCATTGACTTTAGTATAATAATTTTCTGGATATTCATTTTCGAGGCGATTCAAAGATTTCATTACCATATAGGGGAGGAAGGTGTATGTCGGATAATACGAAGGTATTCGGTATGTCGGCGGAGGCCGGGAGATGGCTGTACGTCGTTCTGGGCATTGTGGTCAACTTTTGTCTTGGCGCGGTTTATGCGTACAGTGTTTTCAAGAAACCCCTGGAAGAGATGTTCAAGGTAAGCGCCACCCAGGGCGGTCTGCCGTACATGATCTTCCTCGCCATGTTCGCCCTTTTTACGTTTGTAGCGGGTAAATTCATCGATAAGGTCGGGCCCCGCAAGGTTATGATGGTAGGCGGAGCGCTCGTTGGTATTGGATGGATGCTTACTTACTTTGCCGGAAACATTGGTTTCTGGTGGGTCATCGCAGCGTATGGTGTCATCGGCGGCGCCGGTGTCGGTATTGTTTACGGCGGCCCGGTTTCCGTTGCAACCCGTTGGTTTCCGGACAAGAAAGGATTGGCTGTCGGCCTGTCTCTTGCCGGTTTCGGGGGGTCAGCTATGGCCACCGCCCCGATAGCCTCCGCCCTCATTAACAAGGTTGGGCCGCTGGGGACGTTCGGGATCATGGGTATCGCGTTCTTTTTTATTACGATAATCCTTGCCCTTCCGATGAAGTTCCCCCCTGCAGGATATAAGCCGGCAGGTTGGAATCCTCCCGCTGCAGCCCCCGGTGTTGTCGGTACTGCAAATTATACGGCCAGCGGTATGCTGAAGACGGGAAGCTTTTACGGGCTGTGGATCTGCTACATCCTCGGTGCAACGGCCGGGCTCATGGCGATAGGTATTTCCGCAGCAGTCGGCAGGGAAGTCATAGGCCTCGACAAGGCAACGGCAGCAACCCTCGTCATGGTCTTTGCAATCTTCAACGGCATCGGCCGTCCCATCTTCGGCGCGCTCACGGACAAGATAACCCCGCGGTGGGCGGCTGTCCTTTCTTTTATTCTCATATTCGTGGCATCCGCGATGATGCTTGCAGCCGGCGAGGGCTCCATCGGCCTGTACGCGGTTTCGTTCTGTATCTTCTGGCTTTGCCTCGGCGGATGGCTCGCGATCGGCCCCGCAAGCACGGCGTCATTTTTCGGGCTGGAAGGTTATGCCCAGAAATACGGCGTCGTATTCAGTGCCTACGGCCTCGGTGCGATCATTGGCGGCATCATTTCCGGAAGTGCGAAAGATGCGTTCGGAAGCTACACGATAGCATTCTATCCGACGGCAGGCATGGCGATCCTCGGCTGCATCGTAGCCCTCATTCTTGTCAGGGCGCCGAAGAAATAGGTTTTAAATACTGCAGATAGCGAGAGGCATGGGAACATGCCTCTTTTTTTTATTGTCTCGTCAATATGAGGTATTCGTATTCGTACAGGTCGCCGATGAACTGACAGATGATCTCCTCTGAATCGCTGTAGAGGCCCCTGGATGACAGGACCCATCGCAAATGATCGTTCATCTCGGGCACGATGTAGTCGGCAAAGGGGCCCCGTCGTGTCCGGTATCCCAGGCGGTCTGCTATCGCCTGCAGATAAGAGAACTTTATCGTATATTCGTCGTGACCTTTGAGCCGGATCCTTCTCGGATTCCCGGTGGCGGAAGAGTCGAAATACGCCTTTATGTCGGGCGGCATTTTCCATTCACAGCTGTGCTCGCCGATGAATATGTACGGTACCCCCACACCACAAACCTTCTCGAGCATCTGCATCGCGCCGATATTCAGGTTGAAGCGGGAAGATGGTTTTTCGAGGTCGTACATAGTGAAAAAGCGGCGGACCATGACGGCTATTTCATCGGATCGCGCTGTGTTGTCATCCAGGATAACGGGGTCGACATCCGCCAGTGTTGGGAAATCACCCAAATTCTCGTTAAATATGACAAGTTGAAAGCCCTTGTAAAAGATTTCCTCCATCTCGAGGGCATTATTGAGGTAATACACCGCGTCATTGCCGGTCAACGCTTCTTCCTGTTTTTTCAGGAGGGGCGGTGAAATGTCGAGCATGGAGGCGCGAAACCCCGGGTTCATCTTCAGCAGGTCTTTCATCAGGTAACCGTACCCGCCGCCGATCTCGAGGACCCTTGCAATACGTGCGACAGAAATATGGGCACCGAGAAAATCATAAAGAAGTTCCCCGTAGGGCGCATTTTTCTTGAGTACCTTCCGTATGGGGCTATCGACGGGGTGCAAGGAGTTGCAGACCGTAAGCTCCCAGCCGAGCGACTTGAGGTCCTGCCTGTGGTACTCATCGGTCGTGCTGAGCCGGTATAACGCGTTGTTTTCCGTGGGCATATTCCAAAAAAGAGCCCCCGGGATCCCCGGGGGCTCGAATTATCCTTTAAAACCCTGATCTTACTGACGGCCCTTTACGATCTCGTCGACAACTGACGGATCGGCAAGTGTCGTGGTATCGCCAAGCTGATCAATCTCGCCGGAGGCGACTTTCCTCAAGATCCTTCTCATGATCTTGCCGGAACGGGTCTTCGGCAGACCGGGAACAAACTGGATCTTGCCCGGTGATGCGATGGGGCCGATCTCTTTTCTGACGTGGGCAACGAGTTCTTTCTTGAGAGCATCGGTTCCCTCGACGCCTGTTTTCAGAATAATGTAGGCATAGAGGTCTTCACCCTTGACTTCGTGCGGGAAGCCGACAACGGCTGATTCCGCCACTGCTACATTGTAGGAGTTGAGAGCTGCTTCAACTTCTGCGGTACCCATCCTGTGGCCGGATACGTTGACGACGTCGTCAATACGTCCCATAAGCCTGAAGTAGCCATTCTCATCCCGCAATGCGCCGTCGCCGGAGAAGTAGAATCCCGGCTGCTGGACAAAGTATGTGTTGAAGAATCTTTCAGGCTCGCCGAAAACGCCTCTCATCATGCCAGGCCATGACCTGCCGATGCAGAGTTCGCCCTGCTCGTTCGTCGGTGCATCTTCTGCGGGTTTGGATGCATCCGAACGTGACTGGAGTGCGCGGGCGTCAACGCCAAAGAACGGAAGGGTTGCATAGCCCGGTTTTCCCGGCCATGCGCCAGGAAGTGAGGTGATGAGGATGCCGCCTGTCTCTGTCTGCCACCAGGTATCTGCGATCGGGCATTTTTCTGCGCCGATATATTTGTGATACCAGAGCCATGCTTCCGGGTTGATCGGCTCGCCGACCGAACCTAGAAGCCTCAATGAGGACAGGTCTCTGCCCTGGGGCCACTTTTCGCCTTCTTTCATGAGGGCGCGGATAGCTGTCGGGGCGGTGTAGAAGATGCTGACTTTGAATTTCTCGACGATCTGCCAGAACCTATCGGGATTCGGGAAAGTCGGGACCGATTCAAATACGATCGAGGTTGCGCCGTTGCACATCGGTCCATAGACGATGTACGTATGACCTGTTACCCAGCCGATGTCAGCGGTGCAGAAGAAAACGTCTTTATCTTTGTAGTCGAAGATATATTTGAATGTTGAATACGCAAAGACCATGTAGCCGCCGACGGTGTGGAGAACACCCTTCGGCTTGCCGGTTGAACCGGAGGTGTAGAGGATGAACAGAGGATCTTCGGCGTCCATCATCTCTGCGGGGCAGTTGTCGGTGATGTCTGCTGCCGCCAGTTCTTCCTCAAACCATGTGTCACGGCCGTCTTTCATCGGGACGTCGAAATTGTCAAGCCTCTTGACAACGACGACCTTGTCGACAGTGTGGCCCTGCGCGAGGCACAGATCGCAGGCTGTATCGGCGTTGGCCTTGGAGCTCACGGTCTTGCCTGAACGCCAGTAGCCGTTCGTGGTGATGAGCATCTTTGCACCGGCATCGAGGATCCTGTCGCGGAGCGCCTCAGCGGAGAAACCGCCGAAAACGATCGTATGGACCGCGCCGATCCTTGCGCAGGCGAGCATGACGACGGGAAGCTGCCAGATCATCGGAAGATAAATGGCAACCCTGTCACCCTTGCGGACGCCTTTCTTCTTCAGGACGTTCCCAAACTTGGATACCATGGAGAGCATTTCTTTGTAGGTCAGCTTAACGACATCATCTTCCGGCTCGCCCTGGAAAAGGATGGCAACTTTGTCTCCTTTGCCCTTCTCAACCTGGGCATCGAGTGAGTTGTAGGCGATATTTGTCTTGCCGCCAACAAACCATTCCACTTCGCCCTTGGCAAAATCTTCCCTGTTGACCTTAAGCCAGGGTTTGAACCACTGAAGTTCTTTCGCGATCCCACCCCAGAAAGTTTCGGGATCCTGAATCGACTGTTTCCACATTTTTTCATATTCGTCGCGACTCTTTACATAGGCCTGATCGACGAATTCCTTTGATGGGGGATACAGTCTGGTTTCATCTGTTACGTCTGCCATAACACAACCTCCTTATTGATTTTGGAATGAAGCTATCCGTATTCAGCTTAAGCTACCCGTATTTAGCTTATTGAACAGTCTATTTTAAACAGGCAGGGTAAACGATGTCAATAAAATTTTGTTAATCTTTTCACAATACTTGTGACTCAATCGGCCAAGGATAACGCTGGGTTTAACATTGCCGAACAGGAGAAGATGAATTATTATAAACAAAATATAAAAATGAAGGGAGACCCCGCCATGATCAGCGATTCGGCAATTAACCAAACGCTTCAGACACTTATCGAGGGCAACAAGCGATTTGCCGCAATGAAAGCGACGCATCCCAATCAGGGCAAGGAGCGCCGGGATGAGGTAAAGGGAGGCCAAAAACCGTTTGCCGTCATTGTCGGATGCTCCGATTCCCGTATTCCTCCCGAGATACTCTTTGACCAAGGGATCGGGGACCTTTTTGTGGTCAGACTGGCGGGAAATGTCGTCCATGACACCGCTCTGGGAAGCGTCGAATATGCGGTCGATCACCTCGGGGTCCGTCTCGTGGTCGTTCTCGGCCATTCAAAGTGCGGTGCAGTAACCGCCGCGGCCAAGGGCGGCGAAGCCCATGCACATATTGGAAGCATAACGGATATGATCCAACCTGCTATTGCCCATGCAAAAGGAAAGTCCGGTGACCTTATCGACAATGCAATAAGGGAAAATGCCAGGCTTGCTGCAGGGATCATTGCGTCTTCTGGCCCAATGCTTGGAAAAATGGTCCATGAAGGTAAGATAGCCGTCGTACCTGCGTATTACGATATAGATACGGGGATGGTGGAACTCCTTTAGGGGTCGTATTGTAAATCGTAAGTAGTTAAAGACATCTCATCCCGGATGCACAGGATGTTTTAACACCTTGCGACCGACGACTTACGGTCCAAAAGAGGAAACAAATAGAGTTTCAAGAACAGCCCGATTGCAACCATGATGAGGCTCAGGACCTGACCCATGCTCAAAGGACCGAGGACATATCCGAGCTGGGTGTCCGGCAATCTAAAGAACTCGCAAAATGTCCTGAACAGTCCGTACAGAATGAGGAACATCGCAAAGACATCACCATTCCTCTTCTTTTTGTCTTTATAGAACCAGAGAATAACAAAGAGAAGGAGGCCTTCAAAGAATGCCTCGTATAATTGTGACGGGTGCCGGGGTATAGCCCCCCCTTGAGGGAATATCATCGCCCATGGGACAGAAGCCGGTCTGCCGAACAACTCACCATTTATGAAATTACCGAGCCTCCCTAGGCAGATGCCGATCGGCGCTGTCGGGATGATAAGGTCCGCCGTAGCGCGAAAGGGAAGCCTCTTTCTGACAATAACGACAACCCCCGCAATGAAGGCCCCTGCGAGCCCTCCATGGAAAGACATACCCCCATGCCAAACCATGAATACTTCGAGAGGGTTTTCGATATAGAAGCCCAGGTTATAGAATATGGCATAACCGAGCCTCGCACCGACGATGAGACCTACGATAAGGTAGAAGAAAAGGTCGTCTATAGCCTCTTTCGTTATCCCAGGCTTTGAGTGACCTTTGCGCAGTTGATAGACCGTAAGACTATATGATGCGAAGAACCCAAGGATATACATCAGCCCGTACCATCTCATGGCAAAAGGGCCTATTCTGAACATAACGGGATCTATTTCGGGAAATTGAAGAATGACTCCTCCTTCTGGATTGGCCTACGTTCTATGTTCTACGTTCCAAGTTAAAAAAGGATTTTTCTTAAACGCAGAACCCGGATCGCGATTACCGGCCTTTCATACGCAATTCTCGTTGATTACCTTCCAGATATCCGACGCCTCCGTGAACACTATGCCGGGTATGCCGTAACCGGCGGCCGCATTCACGTATTCCGGGATATCATCGATGTAGAGTACCTCATGCCGCTCGAGGGACCTCTTTTCGAATATCACATCGTATATTTTTTCGTGGGGTTTCTTTGCTCCAACCTCAAATGATAATATCCATTCATCGAAATAGTGAATTATGGGATATCTTTCCATTATATATGAAAAATGTAACTCATTCGTATTGCTTAACAGGAAGATCGGGTAACCCTTGCTCTTCAGGTAAAGTATGATCTGTCTGACTGCCCGGTCTTCTTCAAAGATATGGTTCCAGATGTCTCTGAACTCTTCCGGTTTCAACTCAAGTTTATATTTGTGCATGACCTTCTCGATAAATTCCTTCGTAGACATCCGGCCTGTCTCGTAATCATTTATAAATCCTTTTTGATGGTTGAACAGGAACCGGAAGATATCGTCGGGTGTGCAGCGGTCTTTGACCAGGGACGTCTCGTAAAGCTTCTCGGCTATCTGACGATGTTCAAAGGGAAGGATGACATTCCCGAGGTCAAATACGAAGAGCTTAATCATAGAGGAATATCTTCACAGGTTGAAATGGCTCATAAAGGGACAGAGGGTCTTCCAGGTGCTGCCAGCCGGCGATATGGACAAATCGCTGGCTTTGATAACGCCTCCTCAGTATTCCGATCTTGTGACACATAAAGCTATCCCGCATAGCCATTTCTTCGTCGTACGAAAAGGCTGTCACACCTTTATGAAAATAGAGGTCCGCCAGGACCTGTTCTGCAGTACCGGACCCTGCGTGGCTATCAGTAAGGCTTTTTTGAATGTTCTGGCTGTCGATCAGTTCGTCGATCTTGCGCAGCTTCAAGAATGAAAAAAGGTCCATGTCGACAGGGTAAAGATCGGAGTTATTCCGTCTGCAATACTCATCGGCCATTATGAATTCCGCGGGAATGCCGATAAAAGAATAGAGATCTTCAAGGCGGGGATCGGCAGGGCCGGACCATTGAGGAGAGAGCGAGGCACATATATCATCCAGTCTTTTGCGGTACATTTCCTCGGTAGCTCGTCGGAAATCAAGGGAATACCGGGATATTTCACACGTGATCACATCCGGCCTCAATTTTTCCAGCCATTTACGGAGGGACTCCGGGTTGCGCACGTCACGGTGAATGATGCCGAGCATGAAGAAATCCCCGGGATTTTCGGGAAGTGCAGATGCCATCTTAAATTAACGCACGGACCTCGAGGCGTTTCAAGAGAAAATGGGGTGCAGGCTTCATTTTTTATTTTTTTATGTTGTGAATCGCTGTGGATGTATAATAGAATTTGCTCCTGTCATTCGTATGAAATCATTGATTAAAACAGCGCTGTTTCTTGTGTGTATCCTTTTCGCTCAGTATGTCTCGGCAGACATGATCATAGGCGGTGATGTCACGCACACCGTTGGCAAAGGGGAAAATCTGTACCGGGTCGGTGCCAAATACGGGGTTTACTGGAAAACCATTGCCCGGATAAACGGGCTCAATGAAAAAGACCCACTGGTCGAAGGCGCCATCCTTAAGTTTAACACCAGAAAAATAGTTCCCCGTGTCGTAGACACCGGCATTATCGTGAATATCCCGGACCGGACCCTGTATTTTTTCCGTGATAAGCAGCTCATGGCACTTCCTGTCGGGTTGGGCGCGAGCTACAAGAATGAATACAGCGACTGGAAAACCCCGGAAGGCAAGTTCCGAATCGTAAGCAAGCGGAAAGACCCTACGTGGTACGTGCCGGAATCCATCCAGATAGAATATGCTTTGAAAGGCAAGAACGTAGAGGAGACCGTCCCGCCCGGGCCCAAGAACCCCTTGGGAAAATACGCAATAAAGACGTCGTTGCCAGCTGTCCTGATCCATGAAACGATCTGGCCGGGAAGCGTTTACCGTTACATGAGCCACGGGTGCATCCGGATGCTGCGCGAACACATCGAGCAACTGTTCCCCCTGGTCGAGGTCAACATGCAAGGGGAAATTATCTACGAACCCGTTAAGATCGCCCGGACCGATGACGGCCGGACCTTTGTCGAGATACGCACGGACATCTACAGAAAACATAAATCGATGAAGAATTACACGGCAAAGCTGATCGAGGCGCGGGGAGTATCAGATAAGGTCGACTGGCAAAAGATCGACAGGCTTCTCAAAGAAGAATCCGGTGTCGCCGAGGATGTAAGCCTTGAAAAGCACGCAAAACCGGGTGCGTCATCCGAGAGTGACCCTTCAAAAGCGGGCTTTACGAGCCAAGTCGTCGATTATTTCAAGAGCAAGTTCAACAAGAGCGATCAGGCTGCGAGCACGGGGAATAACAACAAACAGTGAGGAGCAAGGAGTCCGGCACGGTAGGTTTTTTACTCCTTGCTCCTCACTGTTTGTTGTCTCTTTTCAGGGTTCCAAAATCTCTCGTCCAGTCGTGCCGCGAATGTCTCGGGCTTCCTTCCCTCGTTAAATATCTGTACGTATACTGTCGGCGCCGACCCGGGTTCCAATCTTATTATCCATGTGGCCAGGGTGCGGATCTTCGAACCCTTCCTGGAGACCCTCATCATTGCTCCCGGCCCTCCCGAATTACGGTCCCGGCTCAGGGAGATAAAATCGTCGAGAGTGTGAGCCCCGGGCAACCCGCCCAGCAGCTGGTTAATTCTTTTGAAGCGGGCCAGGCTTTCATGGCTGATCTTTTCATTGGCATCAGCGAGACCCTCGGATGTATAGTGATTGGTGAAGGCGAATGATCCGTTGTCCTTCACGGTGATCGCCACATTCCCCCGCGGGGCCACTTCGACGGACATTATCTTCTCCGGGTCGGCAACGATGTATATTGCCGGATGGGTCTTCCGCAAAAAATCCCTCTGCTTATCCAATGAATCCACGGAATCGAAATTCTCGAGGATCCTCCGTGTCACATCCTCGACCGCAACATGCCGCTCGCTGCGCCGTACGCTGTTGGCAGAAGCGTTAACGACAACAAGGCCTTTTTCATTCACGGCCGCCACGACATAACCGTCGGCCTCGATATCGAGGATGCCGAGAAAACGGAAGCCCTTCACCGGGAAAACAAGCGCGAGTCTCGTATGCAGGGATGGTGAATTATCTCTGTTCTTTCCGACGATGGTCCCCTTCTCCGCAACGCTATCGCCGGCGGAGGCCCAGATAGTGCATGCGATCCCGCATCCCGTCATCAGAGAAAAAAGTATTGCACAACAGATAAACCCCGCGATGGTACGTGGCATGATTCCGGAAGTATAGCATAAATACCGGCGATGGGCGACGGGAGATGGGCGAGGGGAAACAGGGAATTATTTCCCACTGCCTATTGCCTGTTGTCTGTTGCCTGTTATAAAATACCTCCATGACAAAGATCGCCAACGATTCACCGGATGACAGGCTTGCTGCATTTCTTCTCGACCAGAGGCTGATCTCGCAGGAACAGCTTAATAAAGCCCTCGAGATACAGCAGGCAAGCGGCGGGTATCTCAGTGAGGTCCTCGTCACGAAAGGATTGATAGCAGAAGATGATGTCGCCTTCTCCCTGTCTGAGGAGTTTGACATTCCGCTCCTGTCGTCACTGAATGACCCCCTGCAGCCTGCCGGGGACCAGGAGCTGAAAAAGCTCATACCCAAACAATTCGCCTTGAGGAATTTTATCTTTCCGCTCTCCCGGAAGGACGGTATCTTCACCTGCATAATGTTCAACCCTCTCGATGTCATGCTCATCGACGAATTGAAAAAGATAACCGGTTGCCAAGTCAAGCCGGTTGCCGCTACCCGGTCGGACATCCTGCGGGCTATCGAGGGATTTTACGATACGAGCGCCGTCTCCCGTAAATACCATCATCAGGGACACGCAATAAACAGCATCGAACTGCAACCCCCGCTGGCGGCGGACGAATCGACAGGCATTGAAGGCATCCTCGCGCGTGCAAAGGCGGCGCCCGTCGTGAAACTGGTTGACCTTATGCTCTGGCAGGCAATTGACAAGCGTGCGTCGGACATTCATCTGGAGCCTTTTGAAGACCACATTTCGCTAAGGTACCGCGTTGACGGAAAGCTTTACGAAATGACGCCTCCGCCGAAGCATATGCACCTGCCTATTGTATCGAGGATCAAGATCCTGTCGCGCCTCGACATAGCCGAAAAGCGCCTTCCCCAGGACGGGACGTTCATGGTAAAGATCCACGACCGTACGGTAGATCTCAGGATATCGGTCATACCCACCATATACGGGGAAAAGGTCGTGCTGCGGATCCTCGACCGGACGGGGGTAGTATTTGACCTTGCCCAAATGGGCTTTGAAGACGACGATCTCGAGAAGCTGAAAAAAGCCATTTACAGCCCCTATGGCCTCGTCTTCCTGACAGGGCCGACAGGAAGCGGGAAGTCCACGACGCTCTATGCGATCCTGCAGGAAATAAAATCGACAGAGAAGAATATCGTTACTGTCGAAGATCCCGTTGAGTACAGGCTTGTGGGAATTAACCAGGTGCAGGTAAAACCGGAGATCGGTCTCACATTTGCTTCATCTTTGCGGAGCTTTCTCCGGCAGGATCCCGACATCATGCTGGTCGGCGAGGTCAGAGACCTCGAAACGGCGGAGATCTGTGTGAGATCGGCGCTCACCGGGCATTTAGTACTGTCCACGCTTCATACTAACGATGCACCGTCCGCTGTCACACGGCTTTTCGACATCGGTGTCGAGTCGTATCTCCTGGCGCCGACCCTCCTTGCCGTCGTCGGCCAAAGACTCGTAAGGAAATTATGCCCGGAATGCAAGGAAGCCTATGCCCCTCAGAAGAAAGACCTCGGCATGGCGACGTTCAATGCCGATGTCATTTACCGCCCCAGGGGGTGCCCTGCATGCAACAATACGGGATACCGCGGCAGGACCCTTGTCGCGGAGGTAATGACCACCTCGGAAGAACTCAAGTCGCTCGTCACACAAAATGTCTCATACCGCGATTTGCGCCAGCGGGCGCGGGAACTGGGTATGAAGACACTCTACGAATCAGGCCTCAGGAAGGTCGAGAAAGGCATCACGAGCCTCGAGGAAGTGATGCAGGTGACTTTCGGGATCTAAGATCGTCAGTCGTAATCCCAATCCAGTTACAATTACCATCATTCCGGCTTGCCGGAATCCGGTGTCTTTGTTTTCCCTTTCTTCAAAAATATTAATAAGCTATGTCGGACGTGGGATGCCGGTCCTTCTTTTATTAACACCTTACGACTGACTACTTACGATCTAATCAATCCACCCTGACTATCTCGTACGTCCGCTTTCCCCCCGGAGCATTGAAGTTCACTTCATCGCCGACGCATTTCCCCATGAGCGCCCGTCCGAGGGGGGACGTGATCGATATGGTATTTCTCTTGATGTCGGATTCATAGGGGCCGACTATCCGGTACAGGGATTCCTCGTCCGTATCGAGGTTTACAAGGTGGACTGTACACCCGAATTCTACTGTTTCCCCGTTAAACGTTTTTTTGTCGACAATTTCTGAATTCCTCAGCTGCTCCTCTATCTCGGCGACCCTTTGCTGAAGGAACTGGAATTCTTCCCGGGCAGCATCATACTCGGCATTTTCAGACAGGTCTCCATGTTCCCGCGCTTCCTCGATCGCCTTCAGGATCTGCGGTCTTTTCACGCCCAACATAGTCTCATGTTCTTTCTTTAATGCTTCGTAGCCTTCCCTCGTAATTGGTGCTTTAACTTTCATTGCAACTCCGGTTATGTGGGATGGAGTAAAAGACTACCCGACACAGCATAAATTATCAACAGATTTATGTCAGCATCTCTCTCAACGGGGTATGCGATGATAACGGAGTTTTAAGGGTCAAACTGCGTGGCGCAGCGCAGCCCGGAATGTCGATGAAATGAGGAAAAAATCCTTGACAAGATATTGCCTTGCCAGTATAACTGACTACAAGTGGTAAATGGTGTAAAAAGGTGGGAGATTGTTCATAGGACGGTACGAATATTCGATCGATGACAAGAGCAGGGTGAGCATCCCGGCCAAATTTAGGGAAGCCCTTTCCTTAAGCGCCGACTCCCGGCTCATTCTCACTATTCTCGACGGATGCATTGCGGCTTATCCCTACCAGGAATGGCTCCAAATCCAGAACAACATCTCCGCCTCCGGGCCCAAGAGTAAAGAGCAGCGGGCATTCCTGCGCTATTTTTTTGCCGGTGCGACCGAGTGCGCCTTTGACAAGCTGGGAAGGGTACTTATCCCCCAGGCACTCAAAACGGATGCACAGATCCAGAAGAACGTCGTTATAGTCGGCGTTGGAAAAAAAATAGAAGTCTGGGCAAAAGAAAAATGGGAAGAACTGGTGCGGATAGCCACTGCCGATCCTGATCAGATAGCTGATATAGTATCGGAACTCGGTCTTTGAGCGGCCGGGAGCATATCTCAGTTCTTTTCCAGGAAGTACTAAACAACCTGATCAGCACCGAGAGCGGAACATTCGTCGATGCAACAGTCGGCGCAGCGGGACATTCTCTCGGTTTGCTGGGAAGAAACAGAAAATTACATTTAATTGGCATTGATAGAGATCAGGAAGCTTTAGACCGGGCGCGCGAGGCACTCGCGGCATACAGCGACCGGGTGACTTTACTGAGAGGCAACTTCGGAGATATGAAGGAATTGCTCCAAAGTGTGGGGGTGAAATCTATTGAAGGAGCCCTTTTTGATCTCGGTATCTCGAGTTATCAACTGGCAAGCGGCAGGGGGTTCAGTTTTAACGATGACGAGGAACTCGATATGAGGATGGACAGAAGACAGGACCTTACCGCATACGATATCGTCAACTCCTACCGCCAGGATGTGATTGCACGGATCCTCTATGAATACGGCGAAGAATGGCAGTCACGCAGGATAGCGAAGGCCATTTTCGAACACCGGAAAAAGGACCGGATCCGGACAGGGCGCCAGTTGGCCGAGATCATAGCCTCGGTCAAAAAAAGAACGGGCAAGATCCACCCTGCTACAAAAACCTTTCAGGCCCTGAGGATCGCTGTCAATGACGAGCTTCGGAGCCTTGTGAAAGGAATGGACGGCGCTATTGAACTCCTGTCGTCCGGATCGAGGATAGGCATAATAACGTTCCACTCCCTGGAGGACAGGATCGTTAAAGAACGTTTTCGCAATGAAGAGGCATTAACAGTGCTAACCCGTAAACCTATCAGGCCAGGGATTGACGAGGTCCGGTCAAATCCGCGCTCACGCAGCGCCAAACTGCGTATCGCACAGAAAAATTAATGGGGGTGCTTTATGATGCACAGACCGAGAAAGATATACATAGATACATCGGACGACAAGCTTTTTGACAGTTTTCAACCCATTCTTTTTCTCGGATTTATGGTCCTGTTTGTCTTCGTTGCCAGCTATCTCCTCGTAAGCGCTCACAATCGTGCCCGGCAGGACCTCATCGAGACCCTCATGCTGGAACGCCAATTGCGGGAAACACACGAGAAATTAGCGTCCGATATGGCAGGCATAACCCGGTCACGGCTTCTCGCCTTAAAAGCCAAAGAAAGGCTTGGGCTCACGAAACCAAGGGAGGAAGAGGTTCTCGTTTTGAAATGAACAAACCGGCGATCAGGAAAGCCTTTATTGTATGCACACTTATCGGAGTTATGTACGCAGGGATTGCGTTCAATGTTCAAGACCGGTTCTCGATGAAGAGAACATACGAACCGGTGTCCGGCAAAACTCCCCGGAGCCTCAGCGTTGCCACGGCGCGGTCTGAATCGGCGCCCGTACCTCAGAAGAAAACCCTTGTCACAGACAGCAATACAGACATAGAGCCCTCATTCCTGATCGCGGTCCCCGTCATTGCCTTTGCCATAAAGGAAGGCTTCATAGAAAAAGACGGAATGGTCGTTATACATAAAAATGATGATGGCACCTCGTCAGTCTACCTGAAAAAGCCACTCGATATATTGAAAGATAAGGATAAGGAGGGCCTCAAGACGATCTCCAGAATCATCGGAAAAAAGAATGTCGAGGTCTTTTTGCACAGGCAGGGAGTGCAAATTCCTGATAAATCCCTATGTGTTGATACTATCACGGGAATCGGTTACAGTATTGACCGGAAATTGCTTATTAGTATGTACAACACGTATGTCGGTGAAGGCTTCGCTCCCCTCATGCCTTATGCCTCTGGCGGTTTTGAAGTCTCAAGAACAAATAACGGGTTCCAGATCAATGCTGTCCGGAATGAAAAAAACCTGCAGAACCTGGATGGCAGTCTTGCATTCTTGATGCCGGACCTTTCGGGACTCTCCATGAAGGCGGCCCTGGACAGGATCTCGCCGAAGGCCCAGGTAAAAATTTACGGTTCTGGTATCGTGGTCGACCAGTTTCCCAAACCTCAGGAAAAAGTTGAAAAAGAGACCCGGTGTATTCTCTACGGGAGGTCATTCCAAAAGTGAAACTCGGCAATATAATAAAGGGAATGGATACGATAAGCATCCGTGGAAATACTTCCCTTGAAATAACAGGAATTACGAAAGATTCTCGCAATGTCTCGGAAGGCCATCTCTTTTTCGTGACACAGGTTAGCGGCGCATATACAGAAGATGCTTTCAAGCGCGGTGCCAGCGCTGTAGTTACCGATGGCGAGATCACAGAGCCCTTTGGATGCGTCGTCTATGTCGGAGATGTCATGAAAGCCCTCGGACAGGCTGCGTCGAACTTCTATCATCATCCCGCGCGCAAGGCCCATATCACGGGCATCACCGGAACAAACGGCAAGACAACAACAACCTACCTTATCGAGTCCATTGTCCGGTCCGCCGGCAAAGAGCCCGGGGTGATCGGCACGATCTCGTACCGCTATGCCGGGAATACGTTTAAAGCGGCCAACACAACACCTGGGGCGAGTGAAATAAACAGTCTCTTGAACGACATGGTCAATGCCGGCGTGAGCAACGTTATCATGGAGGTCTCGTCCCATGCACTTCATCAGGCACGAGTCGAAGGGATCGATTTTGACGTAGCGATATTTACAAATCTCACCCATGACCACCTGGATTATCATGGCACTTTCGAGGATTACGGGGCATCTAAAAGACTCCTTTTCGAAGATCACCTCGCACGAAGCAAAAAGAAGAAAAGATATGCCATTATGAATATTGACGATCCCTCGATAAGGGATTTCGTTATTGCCGCGCCTGTAACAATGCTCTCTTACAGTACGCGTGGATTTGCCGATGCCTGCCTTTCGGAATACTCCGAAAGCATCGACGGCCTGACCCTCACCATAAACCTGCCGGGGAGAAAGATCCCCATCGTCTCACCTTTAATTGGCATGTTCAATGCCTCCAACATTCTTGCTGCAGCACTGTCAGGCTATGCGACGGGCATATCGCACCACGCTATCAAAGAGGGTATAGAGCGTTTAAACGGCGTGCCGGGAAGATTGGAACGAGTACCCAACGACAGGGGAATCTCGGTCTTCGTGGACTATGCACATACCCCGGACGCTATCAAGAATGTGCTTTCAATTCTTGGACGCCTCAAGAAGGGAAGGCTTATCATCGTTTTCGGATGTGGAGGGAACAGGGATGCCGCGAAGAGGCCCATCATGGGGGCGCTGTCTTCCCGTCTTGCGGACGAGATCATTATTACGTCGGACAATCCGCGCAATGAAAACCCGAAACAGATCATTGCCGAAATCGCACGGGGAGTCGTAGGAAAAAGATACAGGATCATCGAAGACCGGAGGGAGGCTATCTTCGAGAGCATCCGTACTGCACGGCCCGACGATGTTGTGCTCGTGGCTGGCAAAGGCCATGAAGACTATCAAATCGTAGGTGACAGCATCCTGCATTTCAGTGACCGTGAAGTAGTCGAGGAGTATTTTCATGTGGCGACTTGAGGATATCATCACTGCGGTAAAGGGCACGGTGCTGAAAAAGGAGAGGGAGGTTTTTACGGGCATTTCCACAGATTCCCGCACGATCGGACAAGGCGAACTGTTTATCCCCATCGTCGGGAAGTCCTTCGACGGCCATTCATTCATCGAACAGGCACTGAAAATGTCCCGCGGAGGGACCCTGTGCAGGAACGACTACCCGGTCGCCCTTGCGGATGCCCCGGGGACGGTCATCCTCGTTGAAGACACAAACCAGGCCCTTCTCGACATAGCCCGGTTCAAAAGGGAAAGCCTTTCCGGGGCATTCATCTCCATAACGGGAAGCAACGGCAAGACGACGACGAAAGAGATTCTCGCCGCCATGCTGAAGAAAAAATTTCGTGTTCATTATAACGAGAAAAACCTGAACAATCTCATCGGCGTACCTTCAAGCATTCTGGCAATAACGGGTGAACCCGATGCGTGCATACTGGAGTTGGGCACAAATACGCCCGGTGAGATCAAAAAGCTCGCCGTGGTCACCGATCCCGATATTTCCCTTATTACTAACGTCAACCCGTCGCATCTTGAAGGCCTTGAATCTCTCGACGGCATCCTCGAAGAGAAACTCGACCTTTTCCGATACACGAGGCCGCACGGGAAGATCCTCGTCAATATCGACGACCCGGGGCTTGCGGTACGGTATCGCCACACAGGCCACGCCTCGATCACATTCGCTATTGAAAATGACGCATACTACCACCTGCGTGTGATACGCGACCTCGGTTGGGAAGGTTACGTTATATCCATAATATCCCCGGTCGGTACGATAGAAGCACGGACCTCCCTGCTCGGCCGACACAACCTTTACAATTTGCTTGCCGCGGCGACCATAGCATCCGTCATGGGCGTCGACCATTCATCGATCGCCAGGGCGATCGATGAATTCAGTTCATATGACAAGCGCCTGCAACCCATTGAAAGCTCTCACGGGTTTATCATAATAGATGATACATACAATGCCAACCCTTCATCGATGGAATGGGCTATACGGACCTTAAGCGATCTCCCGTCAAACGGAAAGAAAGTGGTGGTGCTGGGCGGAATGAAAGAACTTGGAAAGGACAGCACACTGTACCACAGGGAAATGGGCAAGTTCCTTAAGGATCTAAAAGATATCGGGCTCATAGTCCTCTTTGGTGAAGAAACCGCGGACACGTTCTCGGAGCTCGGTAATACGCGGGCTGTACATTTTAATGATAAAGGCGAGCTCATCGATTACCTGAGGTTACACCTCAATGCAGGCGATACGGTCCTGGTCAAAGGATCACGGGCATTTAAGATGGAGGAAATAGTGGAGGCCCTGAAGTAATGCTGTATTACGCACTCTACCAGCTGCATACGAAGATCACCGCATTCAACGTTTTTCGCTATATAACGTTCAGGACCGTCCTTGCGATACTGTCGGCCCTTATCATCAGTTTCATCCTTACGCCCTATGTTATCCGGAGATTCCACGAATGGAAGATACGCAGCGGAAAACGCGAAGATGTCCCCGACCGTCACGAGACAAAAAAGGAAACTCCGACCATGGGCGGGTTCGTTATCCTCATTGCGACCGTGATACCGACGCTCCTGTGGGCGGAACTCTCCAATTACTACATATGGGTCGTCATCTTTTCCCTCCTGTCGTTCGGGATGATCGGGTTCATGGATGATGTGCAAAAGCTCCGCGGGATAAACGGGAAAGGTATAACCGGCCGGACGAAGCTGTCGCTGCAACTGTTATTCGCCGCCTCCATCGGCGCAATGATCTTCTTCAAGTACGGGTTCAACACGCAGCTTACCGTACCCTTCTTCAAGAACCTGCTTCCTGACCTCGGGATCTTTTATATCGCACTGTGTATATTCATGATCGCAGGGACCTCGAACGCCGTGAACCTGACAGACGGGCTTGACGGCCTTGCGATCGGCCCGGTCCTCACTGTGTGCACGACCTTCATGATATTCTGCTATCTTGTGGGAAATGCGATCTTCTCACAATACCTTCAGATATTTTTCGTAAAAGGCGCCGGAGAGCTCACCGTCCTGTGCGGCGCCATGCTCGGGGCCGGCATAGGGTTCCTCTGGTATAATGCCCACCCGGCAGAACTCTTTATGGGTGACACGGGGTCGCTCTCGCTCGGCGCCGCACTCGCCACCATCGCTGTTATCATCAAACAGGAATTCCTTCTCGTTATCGCGGGCGGGATATTCGTCCTCGAAACGTTATCTGTCATCATCCAGGTCTATTCTTTCAAGCTCCGGCGAAAGAGAGTTTTCAAGATGGCGCCCATTCATCATCACTTCGAGCTTAAAGGATGGAACGAGGAAAAGATTGTTGTCCGATTCTGGATCATTTCGGTGATCCTTGGGCTACTTGCCATGAGCACTCTGAAATTGAGGTAAAATGGAAATACCTGATCGCATACTCATCGTCGGGCTGGGCACTTCGGGAATAGCCGTTGCCCGGCACCTTTCCCGGCTCGGGAAAACGATCGGCATTGCCGACGAAAAGAGCGAAAAAGACCTCGCCTCCACCCTCGCATCGCTTAAGGGGACAGCATACACCGGTCATTTCGGACCACACCGTGAAGCCGACTTTACTGCGTATCCATTGATCGTCCTCAGCCCGGGCGTAGATACACAACTGCCAGTCATTCAGGCGGCCCGGAAGGCCGGTGTCAGGGTGACAGGCGAGATGGAACTGGCCTCTTCTTTTATAGGCGAACCGGTCATAGCGATAACGGGAACGAACGGCAAGACTACGACGACAAGCCTGGTCGGAGAAATATTTAACAAGGCTTTTTCAGGGACTGTTTTCGTCGGCGGAAATATCGGCAACCCTCTGATCAATTATGTTACGGACGGGAAGAAAGCCCCGGCTGTCATTGTAGAGGTAAGCAGTTTTCAGCTTGAGACGATAGAGAACTTTAAACCGTCAACCGCCCTGCTTCTCAATATTACCGAAGACCATCTTGACCGTTATCGCAGCTACGACGACTACAGGGCGGCCAAATACCGCATCTTCGACAAACAGACAAACGCGGACCATGCGGTCATCAGGCACGGCCTCGAGGTCGCGATGAAAGGCTCCCCACGCATACTCACATTCTCGACGACGGATGAGATCCCGGAAGGGGCCTTCGCGAAAGAAGGAACGATGTATGTGCGCATCGACGGGAAAGAATCCTCGTTCCGGCGTGGCATATCGCCGCTTGTGGGAGTCCATAATACCGAGAATATCCTCGCCGCTATCCTTACGGCCCGCATCCACGGAATAGACGATAACATCATCGAAGGCGCCTTAAGAACATTCCGGGGGCTCCCTCACCGGGTCGAGTTCGTGCGAACGGTCCGGGATGTCTCTTTTTACAACGATTCGAAGGCAACGAATGTGGACGCCACAAAAAGGGCCATGGAAGGGTTCGACAAGAACGTCATCCTGATCGCCGGCGGCAAGGACAAGGGTGGTAGTTATAAAGCGATACGCGAGATGAGCGCACGCTTAAAGGCCGTTATCCTTATCGGAGAGGCAAAGGACAGGATCGCCCAAGAGCTCTTCGATGTCATCCCGACATACGAGGAAAACGATATGACATCGGCCGTGTATACGGCCTTTTCCAAGTCATCCGCCGGTGATGTGGTACTTTTGTCGCCTATGTGCAGCAGCTTTGACATGTTCACGAGTTATAAGGACCGGGGAAATACATTCAGGAGGATAGTGGAATCGCTGTGAAAAAGATGTGTATCGCCATATTGTCCCTTATCCTCGTGTACAGCTTTTTCCGTGAGTTCACGCTGGCCAGAGTGTTGATCATACTTGCCGGGGCCGCCGCAGGCTTTGGCATCTCCCGCCTTCCCCAGCGCGCGATAGAGGGGATGAAGTATCCCCTTATTATTATTACCTTCATCATAACAGTTCTGTTCTTCTTTTACCCGCATGTCGTTATCCCCGAGATCGCACGGATGGCAGTGGTCTTTGTATCATTTTACGGCCTCGCATTCTACCTAATAGACATCGAGAACAAAAAGCAGGATTTTTTCAAGGAACTCACCGCGCTTTCCATCCTTTTCTTCTCGTCAGGCTTCAATCTCTATGTCTCGGGAAGTCTCATATACCTGATCTCGTACGCGCTCGCCCTTATCTGTTTCCTCTTCATTCTGGGCAGGTATCGTATCATCGCTTTTATCGCGGCTTATACGCTCATAGCCTGCTTCATGATATACCGGCAGAAAACGGCGATCCTGGGAAGCGGGCTCACCGGCCTTTCAGACATCAATAAGTACATGCTCCTGGGAACGTCCTTTGCCCTTCTCGCCATAAGCTTTGCCACGATAGTAAAGAAGAACACCTTTTCCAGCATGCTGCCGTTTTTTGGTTTCCTCTATGTTGCAGTGGACATTTTCCTGGTTATCGGGATGAAATTTTCGGCAGGCCTGTTGTACCAACCAATCCTTTTTCTCGCCATCATCGCCCCGCTCGCGGGAACAATGATGAAAACGGAAGGGGGGAGGCCATGAAGCTCGTGATAAGCGCCGGCGGAACAGGGGGGCATATCTTTCCGGGAATAGCCGTCGCAGAATCCCTCACAGCTCAAAATGCCGGTAACAGCGCCGTCTTTATAGGGACGCCTTACGGTCTTGAAAAATCGATCATTCCCGGAGCCGGCTTCAAGCTTCACCTCATCGAAGCCCATCAATTTCTGGGCCGTTCCATGGTCCATAAGGCGGTGACTATCCTGAGGATCATAAAAGGTATATTAATGTGCCTCAAGGTCCTGAAAATGGAAAGACCCGATGCTATACTCGGGATGGGCGGATTTACTTCAGTACCCGTTATTCTCGCAGGGAAAATGCTCGGCATGCCCTGCTTCATTCACGAACAGAATGTCGAGCCGGGACTCGCGAACAAGCTTTTATCCCGGATAACCCGGACCGTCTTCGTGAGCTTCGACGAGACGGCTGAAAAGATGGCGCCGGGCAGGACGGTCCACAGCGGTAACCCGCTGCGCCAGAAACTGAAAAGGATCGAAGGTATCAAAGATCCGGCATCGTTCGGCATCTTTGTCTTCGGGGGCTCCCGAGGCGCAAGAAGCATCAACGATGCCGTTATATCGCTTTTGCCTCACCTCGAGGAGTATAAAAACGTTGCCATCTATCACCAAACCGGCCCGGACGACCTCAACCGGGTACAAGAAGCATATGCAAAGACTAGTGTGGCCCATGAGGTTTTTGCGTTCACAAACGAGATGGAACGATATTATGCCCTGTCCGACGTCGTTATTTCGCGGGCGGGGGCCACAACCATCTTCGAACTCGCCTTTTTCCGCAAGGCGGCAATACTGATACCGTATCCATATTCAGCCGGCAACCATCAATGGCAGAATGCGGCATATGTGGAAAGACAGGGCGGGTGCCACCTGGTAAATAACGACGAAGCCACGGGCGAAAGGCTGTTCGGCCTGATCCGACAGCTCATGAAAAATAGAGAGCTTATAAGGCAAATGGGCAAGAACCTGGGCAGGATATTCGTGGACGATGCCGCATTACGTATCATCGGAGGAATAGAACATGGTCTTTCATAAGATCGAACGCGTCCATTTTGTGGGCATAGGCGGCATTGGAATGAGCGGAATCGCAGAGGTCCTGATAAACCTCGGTTTTAAAGTGACCGGCTCCGATGTTCGCCGAACCGATATAACAGAACGGCTCACATCCCTCGGGGCTGTCATTTTTAAGGGCCATCGGGAAGAAAATATCATCGACTCGGATGTCGTCGTTGTCTCTTCGGCCGTAAGGCCCAACAATCCCGAGGTGAAGAAGGCCCGGGAGCTTTTTATCCCTGTTATTCAGCGGGCCGAGATGCTGGCCGAACTGATGCGGATGAAATATTCTATCGCGGTTGCAGGTGCGCATGGAAAAACCACGACGACATCCCTCGTTTCTTCGATCCTTGGCCACGCGGGACTCGACCCGACGTGCGTCATAGGAGGGAGGCTCAACAGTCTCGGGAGTAACGCGAAACTCGGTGACAGCAAATTTCTCGTGGCAGAAGCGGACGAAAGCGACGGCACTTTCCTGCTTCTTTTCCCCACAATTGCCGTTACAACGAACATCGATCTCGAACACCTCGATTTTTACAAGGATATAAACGAGATAAAGGCCGCATTCCTTGCGTTCCTGAACAAGGTGCCGTTCTACGGCCTTAATATCCTCTGCATAGACAACGCCAATATTCAGAGCCTTATACCTTCGCTGAAGCGCCGATATATGACCTACGGCCTTTCAAAACAGGCCGACCTCAGGGCCGACAGTATCTCGTATGAGGGGTTCGTCACAAAATTCAAGGTCATCTATAAAGGTTACGATCTGGGAGAGATCGAGCTCAACCTCGCCGGGACACACAATGTCGTCAATGCGCTTGCCGCCTGCGGCGTGGCCATAGAGCTCGACATACCTTTCCATACCATCCAGGAAGCACTGAAAAGTTTTTCGGGCATCCATCGGAGGCTGGAAATTAAATACGACGGCGACATCAAGCTGATAGACGATTACGGACATCACCCGACAGAGGTCAAAGCCACCCTCTCCGCCGTGCGGAAGATGTGGAAGGGCCGGATCATAGTTGCATTTCAGCCGCACCGCTACACGCGGACCCGGGGTCTCATGGACGATTTTGCCAGCTCTTTCAACGAGGCCGATGTCCTCGTCGTGACCGAGATCTATGCGGCGTCGGAAGACCCCATTGAAGGCATCAACGGATCGAGCCTTGCTGAAAGGATACGCGCAAGCGGGCATAAGAATGTGATATTCGCCCCGACACGAGATGATGTCGCCAGGAAAATCCTGGAAAATGCAAAACCCGGGGATGTCGTGATCACGCTCGGTGCAGGGGACCTCTATAAGATCGATGAGAAATTGAGAAAAGCGTGGACTGGAAAGAAATAAAAGGAGCGATATTGAAAGACGTGCCCATGAAACGGTACACCTCGATGCGGATCGGCGGACCGGCAAAGCTGCTTTTGTACCCGGCAGACAGGACAGACCTTCTGGCAATGGTGTCACGGTTGCAGGATTCCGGCACTCCGTATCGTTTCCTTGGTAACGGAACGAACATTATCGTGAGTGATAATGGCATCGACGACGCGCTCATACGGATAGCACGGATGAGCAGGCTCCATTTCACGAAAACGAAAGATGGCGCCATCGCCGAAGTTGGAGGGGGTTTTCCCCTCAAGAGGTTCATTGGTGAATGCGCCAAAAGAGGCTTCGGCGGCCTTGAAAAATTGTATTGGATACCCGGGAGTGTGGGGGGCGGCATCAGGATGAACGCAGGAAGTTTCGGCCAGTCAATATCCGATACGCTGACCGGTATCGATATTCTGAACGAGCGGGGTGAGATCGTAGAAAAACAAACGGAGCGAGGTGATTTCGGATATCGCGCATCCATTGTAAAGACATCCGAATGTGTCCTTGCCGGACGATTTAGCCTGAAGCACGCCGATAAGGACCAGCTTCAAGCAGATATGGACTACGTTTACCGGGAAAGAAAGCAGCGCCACCCCATGGAATACCCGTCCGCCGGTTCCGTATTCAAGGCGGTGAACGGACAATCGGCATGGTGGTTCGTGGAAAAGGCCGGCCTTCGGGGGTACCGTATCGGCGATGCATGTGTTTCGGACAAGCATACCAATTTTATTGTCAACATGGGGCACGCCAAAGCACGGGACATTGCGGCCCTTATCAAAAAGATAAAGGATGAGGTCCTCTCGAAGCTCGGTGTTGCGCTCGAAGAAGAGGTGGAACTCTGGGGGTTCAATGGATAAAGAGGCACTGGGAAAAATGAAGATCGGTGTACTGCTCGGCGGCAGGTCATCCGAGAGGGAAATATCGCTAAAAAGCGGTAAGGCCGTGCTTGATAGTCTCCTGCGTTTGGGATACAAGGCTATTGCGATTGATGCTCGAGATCATCTCGTCGACACTCTCCAGAGAGAGAGTATCGGTGCCGCCTTCATCGTGCTGCACGGCAGATGGGGAGAAGACGGCACCGTCCAGGGACTTCTCGAGATAATGGGCATACCGTATACAGGCCCGGGTGTCCTCGGGTCGTCCACGGCGATGGACAAGGCCGTAATGAAATTCATCCTCCAAGCTGCGAACATCCCCACTCCGGACTACGTAATAGCTACCGCCGGCGACAAGATAAGGCTCAAACCGCCCTTTGTCGTGAAACCTGCGAATGAAGGATCAACGATTGGCATATCTCTCGTCCACAAGAAGGAGGACCTCCCGGCGGCGATGGATCTTGCGCTCAAGTATGACAGAAAATTGGTCTTAGAGGAGTTTATTGCGGGGCAGGAGATCACGGTAGCCGTGATCAACGGAAGGGCGCTGCCCGTTATCGAGGTAAGGCCGCACTCCGGTTTCTATGACTTCGAAGCCAAATATACGAAGGGAATGACCGAGTATATCGTTCCCGCCCGGATATCCAGGACGATGACAAAGAAAGCGCAGGCCGTTGCCCTCGATGTCAGCCGCCGGTTCGACCTGACGGGATGTGTGCGCATCGATATGATTGTCAGGGAAGACGTCCCCTACGTGATCGATATCAACACCTCGCCCGGTATGACAGAGACGTCGCTTGTCCCGAAGGCCTGGGCCTGTGAGGGAAGGACTTTTGACGAACTGATCGAGGAGATACTCCAGGGAGTTTCGCTCAAGATATGAAGAGGTTTCTTTACATACTGTTTCTCGGACCGGTCTGTATGCTCTCGATGCTGTCGATCGCCTACCTGTTCTCCCGGGAAGAACCGCTCTTTTTCCTGCAGAATGTAAAGGTGAACGGTTTGAGCCAGCTCGGGGACAAAGAAACCATGGCCAAGATCCAGCCGTACCTCACCCAAAACATCTTCAAGGTCGATGTGGGGAAGGTCCGCGAAACGCTGAGAGCGCATCCGTTCGTCAAAGAGGTCAGCGTGAAAAGGGTTTACCCATTCTCCCTTGTTATCGATGTAAAGGAAAAGAGACCATCCGCACTGTGGGTCACACATGACGGCTCGATACTGGTGCTCGACGAGAATGGCGAAGCTTACCGTTTTCTGGGAAAAGATGACGTCAAGGGGCTCTATCTCATAAACACTCGTGAAAAATCGGATGCGGAAAGCGTCTTTCATGAAACGAACAGTTTTATCTCGGAAGGTATAATCAAAAATGGACAGCTTTCCGAGATATCTTACAACAACGGAAATCTTACGATGTACGGGTTCAATGATGGCATCGAGATCATCCTCGGGAAAGAAGACCACAAGACCCGGTTGAAACGGGCCATGGCCGTGCTCAGGGACGCAGGAAAGCGCGGTCTCATCATAAAATGTATTGACGCGCGCTTTGAAAAAGGCGCGATAATTCAGGAAAAGAAGGGGTGAGGCGGGTGAAGGAAGAGGAACAGCTCCTTGTGGGGCTCGATATAGGAACGACGAAGATCTGTGTTGTCGTGGGCAAGGCGTCGGAGGATCAGGTCAACATAATCGGCATCGGATCACACCCTTCAACCGGTCTGCGCAAAGGCGTCGTTGTGAACATGGACAGCACTGTGAACTCTATCAAAAAAGCTGTTGAAGAAGCAGAATTGATGGCCGGTATAAAGATCGACTCGTGTCTCGCCGGGATCGGTGGAGCGCACATAAAGAGCTTCAACAGCAACGGCGTTGTCGCTGTCAAGGACCGTGAGGTCCGTCCCGATGATATAGATCGGGCTATTGACGCGGCCAAGGCGGTAGCCATACCCGCCGACCGTGAATTGATCCATGTCATCCCACAGGAATTTATCGTAGACGATCAGGATGGTATACGCGACCCGGTCGGGATAACGGGGGTCCGGCTGGAAGTAAAAGTGCATATCGTTACGGGGAGCATCTCCTCCGCCCAGAATATCATCAAGTGCTGCAAACTCGCGGGGCTTAATGTAGACGATGTGATACTCTGCCAGCTTGCATCCGCGGAAGCGGTCCTCACGCCGGAAGAAAAGGAGATCGGCGTGGCCGTAGTCGACATCGGCGGCGGTACAAGCGATATCGCCGTGTATGCGAACGGGGCGATAAAATATACATCAGTCCTGCCTTTTGGCGGAAACAATATTACGAACGACATAGCGATAGGGCTGCGCACACCGATCGATGACGCGGAAAAGATCAAGAAAAAATACGGCTGCGCCATGGCCGGCCTCGTCGGCCAGAACGAAACGATCGAGGTGCCGAGTGTCGGCGGAAGAAAGCCGCGGACCCTTCAGCGCAAAACCCTGGCAGATATCATAGAGCCCAGGGTGGAAGAAGTGTGCTCGCTTATATACGAAGAGATCAAGAAATCAGGACTTGAAAAGCTCCTGGCATCGGGCGTCGTCCTGACGGGAGGCTGTTCAAATCTCGATGGACTGCCCGAGATGGCAGAGAACATATTCAATCTTCCCGGCCGTAAAGGCGACCCTATCGGTGTGGGAGGCCTCATAGATGTTGTGAACAACCCCGCATATGCTACGGCTGTCGGGCTTTTGCTTTTTGGTTTCAAGGAAGGTCGAGGAAAAAAACGCGGCTTTGACGCTGCACGCTCGATGAAACGGCTGTTCAGCAACCAGCGTCTGCTTACGAAAATGAGAGATTGGTTCAAAGAAATCTTCTAGGAGGTGCGAGGTGGGTGGAATGTTTTACATGGACGAGAGCAACGGTTTTTCAGCAAAATTGATCGTCGTGGGGGTAGGCGGAGGAGGGTGCAACGCACTCAACAACATGGTCGAGGCAGGTATTAGGGGGGTTGATTTCATCGCCGTCAATACCGATATCAAATCCTTAACCACATGCAAGGCGCCGGTCAAGATCCAGATCGGGACAAAGCTGACCGAAGGGCTCGGTGCGGGCGCGAATCCCGAGGTGGGCAAAAAGGCCGCGCTTGAAGATGTCGACAAGATAAAGGACCATTTGAAAGGCGCCCACATGGTCTTTATCACCTGCGGGCTCGGCGGGGGAACGGGCACGGGGGCGTCACCTGTCATCGCCGAGATCGCGAGGGAGGTCGGGGCGCTCACGGTGGCGATCACGACAAAACCATTCGCATTCGAAGGAAAAGACAGGATGGCGCAGTCAGAGAACGGGGTCACTCAGCTCAAGTCGCGGGTCGACTCGCTTATCACGATACCTAACCAGAGGCTCCTTTCGATCGGCGGAAAGCACATGACGATCATGGAAGCCTTTCTGAAGGCCGACGAGGTCCTTCTCAATGCGGTGCGTTCGATCTCCGATCTCATCGTCGGGTCCGGCCATGTCGTCGTCGACTTTGCCGACGTCAAGACGATCATGAGCGAACGGGGAATGGCCATCATGGGTATCGGCGAGGCACAGGGCGAATCGAGGGCCCGTGATGCGGCGCAAAAAGCGATCTCAAGCCCGCTTCTTGAAGATATCTCCATCCACGGTGCACGCGGAGTCCTTATCAACGTCACCGGCAACACGGACATGACGCTGATGGAGGTCAGCGAAGCTTCGACACTGATACAGGAACAGGCCCATGAAGACGCAAAGATCATCTGGGGCCTCGTTTACGATCCCTCAATGCAGGATACGATCAGAATTACCGTTATAGCAACCGGTTTTGAAGAACCGGCGGCCATCGACGACGACAAGGTCGAGCCTTTCCTGAAAGGGAAACTTTTCGACGAAGAAAATGTCCCCTCCTTTATGAGAAAGAAAGTAGCGATCGATTACAAGGTCGATTACAAGGAAATCCGGCATAAAAGCGAGGCCATCGACATTGACGATGATCGGTATGATATCCCGACATTCTTAAGGAAGCAGGCAGATTAATGTCATGGAAATAGCAGCCCCAGGCCGCGGACCGTGCCTCCCGACACCGGCAGCCCTGGGTTGGAGAAAGTACGCATAGGGCATGGCTTCGACCTCAATCTGCACTAACCTCCTGAACCTGGAGGGCGGCGAAAACTCTCGTCCCGCCGCCCTCCCACCTCGTTTTGGGTCAAAGCCCCATCCCTCCGTCAGCCCTTGGCGGTCCTCCCTTGAAGAACGTTTCTTCTCATACTGTGCAGTCTATCGGTACACCCGGGATGCGTGCCTACCACCCTTTCGGTGATTTATGGTATTGTAGTTACATATGTCACAAAAAGACAAGAACAGGAGCAATGCCGGCTGGAAGGAACATCTGGCCCGCGAACAGGGCGCGGTCCGCAAGAAATGGGGTGGGAGAATTCCTGTTGCGGTCGTCTTTCCTAATTCATACCATGTCGGCATGTCGAACCTTGCTCTTCACATCCTCTACAGGGCTTTCAACGAGCGCGATGATGTTGTGTGCGAGAGGTTCTTTTACGAAGACGGGATGCCGCTTGTGTCTGTTGAAAGCTCGCGGCCTCTTTCATCATTTGCCGTAGTTTTTTTCACTCTTTCCTTCGAACTCGATTATCCCAACGTTGTCAAAATATTAGAGCGGTCTTCCCTGCCCGTTTTCTCGAAGGACCGTGACGACCGTTCTCCCCTGATAGTTGCCGGCGGGATCTGTGTGATGGCCAATCCCGAACCTGTTTCGGCATTTTTCGATCTCATGGTGCTGGGCGATATCGAGGCCACCCTGCCTCAATTCATGGACCGCTTCACGGCCTTGAGGGGCCTCGACAGGAAAAAGATCATCATTGAGCTTGAAGCCCTTCACTTTGTGTATAACCCGGCTTCCCTCTCCATAAGATACCGGGAAGACGGGCAGATAGGAGCCTTTGACCCATCTGGTTTTTCGGTGACCATCGAACATTATTCCGGGGACACCCTTGGCACATCCGCGATCATTTCGCCCGACACGGAATTTGGCAATATGGCCCTCATCGAAGGAACACGGGGCTGCCCGTCCCGGTGCTCCTTCTGCCTGCTCGGCAACCTTTACACGTTCCGTTCCGAAGATATACGGACGACGACCTTCGATATAAAAGACGCAGGTATTATTGGAGGAGGGATATCGTTTCACCCGCACATTGTCGAAATTGTTGAGAGCCTTCGCAAGCGGGGTATCGGGGTGCACCTGCCGTCACTTCGCCTCGACGAGGTCCCCATAGAGCTTATTGAACTCATCAAGGACGATGTCCGGACACTTACATTCGGTATCGAAGCAGGCACGGAATCCTTGAGGGCATTTCTTGGCAAAAAAATTACCGATGACGAGATACTTTCCCGCATCGACGCAATAATGAAATTGAAGTCTTTTAATCTCAAACTGTACTTTATGATCGGTATCCCGGGCGAAAACCTCAATGAGGTTGACGTAATACCGGAACTTGTCAAAAAGATTCGCCATGTCATGATAAAACACGGGGCACCGCGGGGGTCTCTCGGAAATATCACGGTCCATGTAAGCCCCCTTGTCCCTAAAGCGGCAACCCCTTTTCAATGGATCCCCATGGCAGACATGGGCGAACTCAAGGACAAGATCACCCGTCTGAGGACCGCTTTCAGGAAAATAGACAACACGGTATTCACACACGATTCGGTAAAGTTCAGCTTCATGCAAGCTGTCCTGTCCCGCGGAGACCGGAGAGGATCGGACATAATTGTCCGCCTGGCACACGGTGAAAACCTGAACAGGATCGTCCGGGAAAGCTCGCTTAACCTGAATTTCTACGCCCTGCGCGAACGTTCGCCCGACGAGATCTTCCCCTGGGATTTCATTCTGGGACCTGTCTCAAAGGAAAGACTGCTTAACAGACTCGAAATATGCTGATATTTAAACGATATAACGCGTCATTGACTTTTATCTTTTCATACTATACGATTGTTCAGTTATTTTTCCGTGAAAAATCCAAGGGGGATAAAAAATGTCCAATCTTAATAAAGTATTGCTCGTAGGCCGCCTCGGCAGGGACCCTGAGCTACGGTATACCACCGATGGTACACCCGTCGCATCATTTACAATGGCCACGTCTGAAAGATACAAAGATCGGTCCGGCGTGAGACAGGAACGTACGGAATGGCACAACATAGTTGCGTGGCGCAAGCTTGCGGAAATTGCCGGAGAATACCTGAGAAAGGGATCCCTCGTTTACATTGAGGGCAGGATACAGTCTCGCGAATATGATGGAAAAGACGGGATCAAAAGAAGGGTGTATGAGATCGTCGCTTCCGATATGAAAATGTTCCCCACCGGTCAGGGTCAGGTTCAGAACCAGGGTTATTCGCAGGAAGAACGCAAAAGTTTCGGTTCCTCACGATCACAAAACGAAGATGATTTCGTACCGGAAGATGACGTGCCGATGTAGGAAACACCGGCGAAAGGCAAACGGCTAAAGGTTATAGGAATGAAAGCCCGATAATTACTTCGGTTCTTCTTGATACGACACGGGAGTTTCTTTAGCGGGCGGTAAATTTTCCTTTTCAGTCGTGGATGTGGCAGACGCTTCGGTGATCTCCTCGGGCGGGGCTGCTACTACCTCTTCATATTCAGGGACCACGATGCCACGTTTTGCCATAATGCTGTAAATGACCTTTGCCCGCCTCTCGACATACTTCGATGTACCGTCCACCCGGTAGCGCCTCGGGTTGGGAAGCACAGCCGCCAGTTTGGCCGCTTCTTCGGCCGTGAGCGCCGCCGCCGGCTTTCCAAAATGCCTGCGGGCTGCTACCTCGGCACCAAACACGCCCTCACCCCATTCAACAACATTGAGGTATAGTTCCAGTATCCGCCGCTTTGTCAGCGCCCTCTCGAGCCTCCAGGTGATTATGGCCTCTTTGATCTTGCGGACGGGGTTCTTGGCGGGTGTTAAATAAAGATTTTTCGTGAGCTGCTGGCTTATCGTGCTTCCGCCCAGCTTGAACTTCCCTGATTCGAGGTTCTTCTCGAAAGCCTTCTGGATCGCCTCTTTGTCAAATCCATGGTGCCTCCAGAACTTGTCATCCTCTGCAATGAGAACTGCCTTCATGAGGTACGGTGATATGGACCCTAAGGGCACCCATTTTTGCTCGATCTTTATTTTCTTGCCCTTTGTGCTGTACTCGTTTTCACGATACTCCATAAAGGACGTTTTGCCCGGATTTTGTTTCTTGAGTTTCGACACGTCGGGATAAACGAGGTAGAATGTGCCGAAACCCGATACAATCAAGATGCCCAGCGCACACATCGATATGATGAACCGGAAGAACCCGCCAGGTTTATTCTTTTTCTTCTTTTTACTTTTCCTTTTCAAAGCTCTTCACATCAATAAAAGGCACCGAACCGCCTGTAACCTTAGGCATGTGGCCGTCCCATTTGTCTATGGCCTTCATTGACGCCTCTATTTGCCTGAGCTTCACGAGCTCCGGCGTGATATTTGCCTTCTGCAGGCGAAGTGCCTCCGCTTCCGCCTTTGCCTGCGTCACCTTCTGCTCCGCTTCGATCTTGATGCGCTCGAGGTCCCTCTGGGCTTTCAATGCAAACTGCTCGGCGGTCTGCTTCGACTCGATCGCCTGCGTGAACTGCTGCGAAAACCTGAAATTGACGATCGAAAAATCGTCGACATTGATGTTGTACCCTATGAGACGACTTTTTAGGAGTTCCTTGATCTCGGACCGGACACGTTCGCGCTGGGTAATGAGCTCCACCGCCGTGTACCTGGCCGTTATCGCCTTGACCACTTCCTGGACCGCCGGGTCAATGATGCGCTCCTTATACTGTATGCCGAGGTTCTGGTATACCCAGTTTGCCATCTCCGGGATGATATGATAGTTGACGGCTATTGTGGAATGGGTGTCCTGAAGGTCTTTTGACACCGATTCGGCATCGGTTTGGGATTTATGGACCCGGACATCTATCTTGATGATCTTCTGCATGATGGGGACCCGGAAGTGGAGCCCTTCACCGAGTACTGTCTTTTGAACCCCGCCGAATGTCAGCACGATTCCGCGTTCACCCGGACCGACGATCACAAATGGATTGACAATAACAACAATAATAACCAGAAAGATGATAATAACGATCCACTTCACGAATTTTTTGAATGTAAATTCCGTTTTCTTTACAATATTGACCACTTTTGGATCCATATGTTTTCTCCCGGATTGGTTTTGACCGTGCTAATTTTGTATCACATCAGGTAAATCATTGGAATATATTCCTCGTAAGCTTGATGCCGTTTATTGAAATGGTACGTCCAACTGGTGTATAGTTTCCATGTTTCTTCAGCAATTTATGCATATTAACGAGGTGTATCGTGGATTATGGGGATTATGAAGGCGTGATGGGCCTAGAGGTCCATGCACATCTTTTGGCACAAAGCAAGATATTCTGCGGCTGCTCGACGGAATTCGGGGCCGAGCCCAACAGTCATACGTGCCCGACGTGCATGGGACTCCCCGGGGCGCTGCCGGTACTCAATAAGAAAGTGGTCGAATTTGCGATCAAGCTTGGACTCGCGCTTCATTGCTCGATAAGCCGGAAAAGCGTCTTTGCACGAAAGAACTATTTTTATCCCGACCTTCCGAAAGGATACCAGATATCGCAGTACGAAGAACCCATCTGCAATAACGGCTGGCTCGACATCATCGTCGACGGGCAGATAAAGCGCATACGGATCCTGCGGATACACATGGAAGAGGACGCCGGTAAACTCGTTCACGAAAGAACGATCGACACGAGCAGCTACAGCATGGTCGATTATAACCGGTCGAGCACCCCGCTCCTCGAGATAGTCAGCGAACCGGACCTGAGGACTCCCGCGGAAGCTACCGCATATCTCAAGTCCCTGCGAGATATCCTCATGTACCTTGAAATATGCGACGGCAACATGGAGGAAGGCAGTTTCCGGTGCGATGCCAACGTATCGGTGCGCAAGAAGGGAGACGAGACCTTCGGCACCAGGACGGAGCTCAAGAACCTGAACTCCTTTCGATACATCGAGAGATCCCTAGATTACGAGATCGAACGCCAGATCGCCCTTATCAAAAAAGGTGGGAGCGTCGTTCAGGAGACGCGGCTGTTCAACGCCGAAGAGGGTGTGACCTACTCTATGCGCGGCAAGGAGGAGGCGCATGACTACCGGTATTTCCCGGAGCCGGACCTCCTTCCCGTCATGATCGATGATGCGTGGGTCGACAGTGTGAAGAGCACCGTGCCCGAACTGCCGCTCGAAAAGATGGACCGTTTTATGACAGAATACGGCCTGCCCCGCTACGATGTAGAGATCCTCACGTCCGACAGGGAACTCGCCCGTTATTTCGAAGATGTTCTCAAACTTTTCCCCGAGCCGAAGACGGTCAGCAATTTTATAATGACGGAATTGCTCAGGGAATTGAAGGACGGAAATGTTTCCCCGAAGGATTCGCCTGTCAAGCCTTCCGAACTCGCCGAGCTCCTCACGCTCATAAAGAACGGCACAATAAGCAACAAGATCGGCAAAGAAATATTCCCCGAGATCTACCGTACGGGAGTTTCTCCGGCGCAGTATGTAAAGGACAAAGGACTCCTTCAGATATCTGACGAAGGCGCGATCGAAAAGATCATTGAGGCTATACTCGCCAGGTCACCCAAAGAGGTCGCTGACTTCAAGTCCGGAAAGGAAAAACTCCTCGGATTTTTCGTTGGCCAAGCGATGAAGGAAACCAAAGGAAAAGCGAACCCAGCATTACTGAATGAGATACTCTTGAAGAAATTGAAGGAATGAAACCGTCAGGTGTAAGGCGTTTAACCCCTGCCGTCATCCCGGCGCTTGGCGCCTGAATGACGAATATTTAATATTTTGCTAGAGATAAAATACCAACTTTTGTCGAAATAACGTAAAATAAGTTCAGATAGCCTTTTGACGAAATGCCGGGTTTGAAGACGTGCGTTCAACGCCTTACGCCATCACGCCTTACGCCTTACGGAGGTTTAAAATGACAGACCACATCTACTGGAAGAACGGTATCCTTTATCTTCTCGACCAGAGGACCCTTCCGTTCAAGAAGACATATGTCAAATGCTCTGCCCTGGCCGACGTCATAACAGCCATCAACAACATGACGGTCCGCGGGGCCCCGCTGCTGGGCATTGTGGCGGCCTATGGTATGGTGCTTGGCGTTAAGGAACGCAAAAAAGCGAACAAGTCCATCGCAGCAGTCGACGTTGAACGCATAGCTAAAAAACTCGGGGACACGCGTCCCACTGCGGTAAACCTGTTTTGGGCCCTCGGAAAGATGAAGGATGCCTTCCACAGGTATGCAGGTGATACCGACCTTGTCGAGGACCTGCTTGGCGAGGCGCTCGCGATCCATGTTGAAGACATCGAAAACAACCGGATGCTTTCCCTTTATGGTGCTGAACTTATCCAGAATGGCGACACGATACTGACACACTGCAACGCCGGCGCACTTGCGACCGGAGGATACGGAACAGCGCTCGGGGTCATACGCGCGGCCCATGAGACGGGCAAGAAAATAAAGGTCATCGCCACGGAAACACGACCCTACATGCAGGGTTCGCGTCTTACCGTCTGGGAACTCATGCAGGACGACATACCCGTGGAGCTCGTACCCGAGAACCATGCCGGGCTGTTATGCTCCAATAAGGTCGTCACGAAGGTCATCACGGGTGCTGACAGGATCGCACTGAACGGCGACACTGCCAACAAGATAGGAACCTTCATGATCTCGCTCGCGGCAAAGGCTTTCAAGATCCCGTTCTACATTGCGGCGCCGGTGTCGACCTTTGACGCGTCGATCCATTCGGGCAAGGAGATCCCAATCGAGGAACGAAGCGCACACGAGGTGAAATACCTCGACGACAAGCTTCTGACCGTAAAGGACGCCAGGGCCCGCTATTTTGCTTTCGATGTTACGCCTTCACGCAACATAACCGGGTTCATAACGGAAAAAGGCATTATCCAGAAGCCCTTCAAGAAATATATCGGCATGCTCTTCTAACCAGCGAGGCGATTGTGGGCGTGATCACCCTTTGCACCGACTTCGGGACTCAAGACCCCTATGCGGGGATCATGAAGGGCGTTATCTTAGCAGTGGATCCGACAGCACAGGTCGTCGACATCACCCACCAGGTCGAAGCACAGGACATACGTGAGGCCGCATTTATCGTGCAGGATTACTGGGGCTATTTCCCTGCCGGCACCGTCCATGTTGTCGTCGTCGATCCCACGGTTGGCAGTTCGCGCCGCCCCGTGGCTGTGTCCCGCAACGGGCATTTCTTTGTCGGGCCGGATAACGGCATATTTTCATTCATTGCCGACCGGGCGTCCGAGGTCCGGATGATAGAGAACCCGGAGTATATGCGTGAAGCTATAAGCCCAACATTTCACGGACGCGATATATTCAGCCCTGCAGCGGCATGGCTGTCCCGCGGGCTTGCGCCTGAACTTCTCGGAACAAGAATAACGGGCCCTGTCGTGCTTCACGATATTCACCCGGTTATAACGGAAAATACGATGACGGGTGATATCGTGCGGTTCGATCATTTCGGCAACGCGATAACAAACATAAACCGCGAGCAGTTCGCATCCTTTGTCCAGGACAGACAGTACACGATCACCATCGACGAGTTGTCTTTTACGTCACTGAGTCGGAGCTATTACGAGGGGGAGATCGTCTGCCTTGCAGGCAGTTCAGGCTATATCGAATTTGGCGTTTTCCAGGGTAATTTCAGAACACGGACCGGGGTGCAAAAACGCGATCCGGTGGTCATATCGGCTCGATAGAACTTAAGGCGGACCGCAGTTTCTGGGTTGCGATCTGGACCAGCTGACCTGCCTCGTCTATATCTTTGGACACACTGTCAAGGCCACCCGTCGCGGCAACACGGGCCCACTTGCGGTAATTCTCGGCGAGATATTCATTGTTCTCGATCAGCTGTTTCAAGACAATACGCAAACGGTTCTCTTCTTCCATTCGATCCTCCCTTTCGGCGCAACCTCCTACCCTGCTCGATCGCTCAGGGTTCATCCTGCGTGAGGCCTCCCGCCTCGATCGCGATCGCTTCGGACATACTTAATTCGTCGATCTTCTTGAGCGGCCTCTCGAGCATATTTGTCCGTGTCGTCACGAGAATATCATATTCCTTTTTCGCCGCATCTATCCGGTCGCCCATCACCTTGAATTTTTCCTTGTACGTCTTCCACTGCTTCGAGAATTCCGCCAGGAGCTTTAATATCTCTGAGGCTGTCCTCTCCAGATTGAAATTCTCGATCGTCTGGCGGATCACAGCGAGGACCGCATACAGAGTAAACGGCGAGCACAGGATCACTTTCTGCCTGAGCGCCTCGTCCATGATCGTCATGTCGGACTCCTGAATGAAGCTATAGACCTGTTCATTGGGGATGAACATGATAACGTAATCTACCGTATTTTCGACAGGATTGATGTACTCGCGGGATGTCACCTGTCGGATCATGATCTTTGTATTCCGGAGAAGTTCTTCGCGGTACCTCTTCCTGTCGTTATCGTTCTCGGCGTCGAGGTAACGCGTGAAATTATCGAGCGGGAACTTCACGTCCATGTTGACGCGCAGGTTATTCGGCAGGAAAAATGTGTAGTCAGGCCTGCCTGATGCGTTCTCGAGCGTCTTTTGCTTGATATAATTGATGCCCTCCACCATCCCGACAAGGCGGATGATATCCTCGGCCATCCGCTCACCCCATTCACCACGCTTCTTTGAACTCGCCAGTGCCCGCCCGAGGTGTTCCGTCGTATCCTTGAGTTTTGCCGTGACGTCCTCATGCTTGCGGATAAGCGTACTGACCTCGGTTATCTTCTCACCGCTTATTTTCCCGACCTCTTCGACTCGCCTCTGGACTTCCTGCAGCGTCTTGCCGATAGCCTCTATATTTTTGTCGATAAGCTCCTTCTTGCCTTCGAGCTCCTTCTTGCCTTCCGTGCTCTGAGATTTGATCTTTTCCTCGGCCAGCTTCATGAAATCGTCGGCGTACACTTTGAACTGGTCCGTGTTCCGCGCAAGGGCATCGTGGGACAGCGCCTTGAACGTCTCGCTTAACTCCTTCCGGATCGTCTCGAAATTTTCCATTTCCTCCTTGAGACGCCTGTCCGCGGCTTCACACTGCGTCACAGCCTGTACCTTCGATTCCCGTTCGGCAATAAGCTCTTTCCGGCACCGCTCCAGTTCATCCTGACCCTGCTGACATTGCTGTCTCAGTTCATTCGCAATTGCTTCGGCGGAGCCCGCCCTGGTTTCGAGCCCGATCTGCCGCGATCGCGCGCGAACCGTGATTATAAGGGAGAAGATGAAACCGCCGAGGACAACCCCGGCGCAAAAGAAAAGGGATGCGACAAGCCAGTTCATCAGATAACCTCGGGGTTGATCACCCACGTGATAAGCCACCTGCCGTTGTCTGCAGGTTTCAGGCAGACCGTTCCCACTGGCTTGAAATCGATGATCCTCCTGCCGGCGTCCCCCATCACGAGAAGCCCGAGCAACCTGTCGAGAAAGGGAAGATGGCCTACGATCGCGGTGTCTTCCTCCATCGCATTGATCCTGGCGGCCCAGACCGCAGGGTCATCATTCGGGGCGAGACCGTTTTCTTCCCGCATCTCTTTTTTGGGCCTCAAGGATTCGGATATAGCCTGTGCAGTCTCCCGGGCCCTTTTTTTCGTACTGTGGATAACGGTATCGAGTTCGGTGCCCATGAATGAAAGGAACTCCCCCATCCTCCGCGCGCTTTTCATTCCGTCATCGGTAAGACCGCGCTCGGAGTCTTCACTCTCCTGTCTCGCCTCGCCATGGCGCACAAGATAAAGGAACATTTTCATCTCCTCATAAATATTCCGTTCACTTCGACTAATGCCAGCCGGGACTACATTATAATCTATTTCTTGCCGATCGGCATTATATAAAGGACCTTCTCACCTGCCGGCAAACCGATCGCCTTGCCCGCCGCATCCGCATCGAACCCCGCCATGGCAACAGTGCCGATCCCGAGCGATACCCCCTCGAGGAACACATTTTGCGCAGCATGGCCCGCCTCGAGGTACATCCAGTTCTCGTTCCTTGCCCTGTCCTTCGCACCCGTTATTACGAGCGCCGCTGGTGCTTTCTGTATCGGGCCCTGCCCTGCCGCCTGATATAACTTTCCCTTCATCTCCGAATCGGCGACAGCCTCAAGCGCATGGCCGGCAGGAGCATAGCGGTACATTCCCTGCTTTAACCCGGTCACGTTCTCCGCGAACAAATAGATGGCAAGAAAATATTGGGCGCGTGCCGACGGCGCCGTCCTCAAGCCCCGGCTCGGCTCGGTTATTCCCTGCGCCGCCCAGAGAATCTGCGATACATCGCTCAGGGAAAGGGGAGCATCCTTGTAAATCCTCACAGAACGCCTCTCTTTAAGCGCCCTTTCGATAGAGACCGCCCCGTCATATTTCGGCCCGGGCAGTTTTATCAGGGTGGCAGATGAAGCGCTCTGGCCATAAGCGGCCGATGACAGAACGCAGAATAAGATCGCTCCCATCACATAAGATATTAGTTTCATACTTCACCTCCGGGCAGGAATGGCTTCTCCACATCCTAATAATTTTCGCCTGTATTTGCAACAATCAGGCATCAAGCAAAACATTGACAATTTAATTCCGGGCTGTTATAACACTAACCTTAAGGGGCTGTAGCTCAGCTGGGAGAGTGCTTGACTGGCAGTCAAGAGGTCGAGGGTTCGATCCCCTTCAGCTCCACCA
>Ga0172382_10001465_pt1 | contig 42198 bp, 42 predicted proteins | sample Leawel138RmetaG_FD_122245 | JGI IMG/M metagenome (GOLD analysis project Ga0172382, IMG submission 122245) | Leachate microbial communities from a municipal landfill in Southern Ontario, Canada - Leachate well 138R metaG | ecosystem: Engineered > Solid waste > Landfill > Unclassified | place...
GATGGACAGCACCCCCGCCGACACCCCCGAGAGCACCGCCTCGATGATGCGGCGACCCGTTTCCGATCTGGTGTTGGCGTCGATCAATGCCGCCTGCTGTGCCTTCAGATCCCCCGTCATGCGGTTAAAGGCGCGACCGAGTTGGCTGATCTCCCCGCTTCCGCCCGGCACCTTCACGCGGGCATCCAGATCGCCCATGCCGATGCGCTCCGCCGCATCCGCCAGTTCACCAATGGGCGATACGATCCGTGTCGCCAGCAAAATCGCAAACCACACCGCCGCCGCGATAATCAGCAGCGACACTACCAGCAGCATCAGGTTGAAACGCCATTGCAATGCCTGCGAGCGATCCGTCAGCGCCTTGTAGTCCGTAATCGCCGCCTCGGTGCGGGCCACCTGTTCCAGCACGCGCGGCTCTACCCGCCGGCTGACATACAGATACATTGGTGCCGCTGTCTGCAGCCGGACGACTGCTTCAATCCGGTCATGCGCGGAGCCGAGCAAGACCGCCTGCCCCGCCGGGATCGCCGCCAGATCGACGTCTCCCAGTTTTGCCGGCAGGCTTCCTTCGTCCATTCCGACCGCCGCGACGGATACCAGGCCCTCGGGTTCGGGCCGGAAGACCATCGCATCCGACAAGGTGCGGCCCTGCAACTGCGCCACCACACCATCGCGGAAGGTCGCCCCGCGCGGGAGGCCGACGCCATGGGCATAATCGCTGACATCACTGCCCATCGCCACAATATCGTCGCGGATGCGGACGGTGGCGTCATCAACATAAGCCCGGGCCACCTGGTCAGCATTGTCGAGCACCGTGCGCGCCCGGTCCGAGAACCAGAATTGCACCCCGTACTGGAACAACAGGGATGCGAAAATCACCGTCAGGATCGTCGGCACGGCGGCCAGGGTTGCGAACAGGCCGATCAGGCGGACGTGCATTTGCGCACCCGCCACCCGCGCGCGGCGGTTTGCCATCAATATCGCCACGCGCCGTGCAATCAGCAACAATAAAGCGAGTAACGGCAACAGATTGGCGACAAGCAGCAATGTGACCAGTTGCGGCGAAAACCCTTCCGCCGGGGCGCGCCGACCGGTAAGAAAGGCGTAGGACACCAATCCCAGAACCACCGCCAGAATAGCGAAACCAATCTCCATCCCCGGAAACCGATCAGGACTGGAAGCCCACCGCCCAAGCCGGCGGCGTAGCATGCGGAAACGCACAGGGACAACGCGCAGCCTGTTCATCCGGATTTCAGTATCAGAATTCTGTGCCCTTGGAAACACACTACTGTGTCCAGATTGACACTTTCGGGCACTATGTTTCCAGGTCTCCGCGTCTGCGCACAGGCTCTACGCCACGCTCGGTCAACATCTTGCGTAAAGTGTTTCGATTTACTCCGAGCAACTTCGCCGCGCGCACCTGATTACCCCGGCTGAGATCCAGCGCCAGCTCCAATAACGGTCGTTCAAACTCCGCCAGCAGCCGCCCATATAACCCGTCTTCCGGCGGATTGGCAGCCGCACGGATCGTACGTTCGAGCCAATCAGCCACAACATTTTGTAAACTGTCCGCACGGGTCGAGGCCGGATCAGCCACACGGTTCTCACCATCCCTTTCGTCGCTGCGCGCAATCCAGAGTTCGCACACGGCCGCCGTCACCAGTTCATCCCGCGCAAGCGCCGACAGCCGACGCATCGCATTTTCCAGTTCGCGCACATTCCCGGGCCACGGCCAGTCCATCAGCCATTGCAGCGCGCCGGCATCCAGCACCCGGCGCGGCAGGCCTTCCTCCGCCGCCGTATCGAGGAAATGCCGGGCGAGCTCGGGAATGTCACCGGCGCGCGCCCGCAACGGCGGCAGCCGGATGGGCACGACATTCAGGCGATAGTAGAGATCCTCGCGGAAACGGCCTTCGTCGATCAGACGTTTCAGGTCCTTGTGGGTCGCGGCAATGATCCGTACATCGGTGCGTATCGTTCGCGTGCCACCAACGGTGGTGAATTCGCCCGATTGCAACACCCGCAACAGCCGTGTCTGCGCGTCCATCGGCATATCGCCAATCTCGTCGAGGAACAGCGTACCGCCCTGCGCCTGTTCGAACCGGCCCGTCGCCCGCCCTTGCGCGCCGGTAAATGCTCCGCGCTCATGGCCGAACAATTCCGTCTCGATCAAGTCGCGGGGGATCGCCGCCATATTGATCGCCACGAACGGCCCCGTCCGCCGACTGCCCAGATCGTGCAACGCTCGCGCCACCAGTTCCTTGCCGGTGCCGGACTCTCCCAGTACCATCACGGTAAGATCGGTCGGCACCACGCGCGCCATGGTGCGATACACTTCCTGCATCGCCGCCGACCGCCCGATCATCGGCAGATTTTCGTCCGGTTTCGACGGTTTCGGCTCGGCGGGCAAGCTTTTGGTCGTCGCCAGCCCGGCAGCCACGGCTCGCGTCAGTTCATCGAGGTCAAAGGGCTTGGGCAAATAGTCGAACGCGCCCTGCTCGGTCGCCCGTACGGCCGTGGTAAGCGTATTCTGCGCGCTCATCACAATCACCGGCACGCCGGGTTTCTTCGCGGCGATCAGCGGGATCATATCGAGGCCGTTGGTGTCGGGCAGCAGCACATCGGTGATGATGGCGTCGCCTACACCCTGTCCGATGAGTTTCCACAGGCCTGCGGCACTATCCGTCGTGCGCACCATATAGCCCGCGCGCATCAAGGCCTGCCGCACAACCGTACGGATTCCGGCATCGTCATCGACAACGATGATGGTCGCCGGCTCCATCACGCCGTCCGCGCCGCTGGCAGCAATACGCGGAAAATGGTGCGATTGTCGCGGCGCTCAAACTCCACAAGGCCCCCGTGATCCGCTACCTTCTTGGCGACAAGCGCCAGCCCCAGTCCGGTGCCGCCTTCCCGCGCGCTGATGAAGGGTTCAAAAAGATGGTCCGCGATATACGCCGGCGGTCCTCCTCCCTCGTCAATCACACAGACCTCGATCGGCAAGGATACCCGTTCCCCCGAACCCGGATGACGCACGCGGAATCCCTGACGATACCCGGTCTGCAATATAATTCCACCTCCCGACGGCGACGCCTCCACTGAATTTTTTAAAAGATTAAGAAACACTTGCACCAGGGAGTCGCGATGACATAACACCTGGGGCAAGGACGGATCATAGCGCTCCTGAATCCGGATACCGGCGCCAAAGCCCTTTTCGGCAATGCTGCGCACATGGCCCAGAACAGAATGGATATTTTCAGGTTCCAGCGGCAAGGGCCTGTTGTCGGTAAAACCCTCCATCCGGTCGATCAGCGCACGCACCCGATCCACCTCGCTGATAATCAGTTGCGTGAGTTCCTGACCGTCCGCGTCCAGCCCGCTTGTCAATAATTGTGCAGCACCCCGGATGCCGGAAAGCGGATTCCTTATCTCATGCGCCAGCATTGCGGCCACGCCTTCCGCCGTACGAGCCACGCCTTGCTGGCCCATCTGCCGGTCCACGAAAGTGGCGACGACACGCGGCAATATGCTCAACGTCAGCCACCCCCCGGAATCGGGTACGATCCCGGTTTGCACATCCACACGCACACGGCGACCGCCGGCGAATTCCACAAGAATATCATAGGCCGCGATTCCCTGCTGACGGGACTGCGATTCCGCTACAAGGCTAGGAATCGGCCCGTCTTCCGGGAACGCCGACTCCCATCCGCGCCCGGCCATTTGCGCCTGCGACATATTCAGGAACACTTCGGCGGCGGAATTGGCCATCGCAACGCGCCCGGACTGGTCCAGCACCAGCAGGGGTGTGGGCAAGGTATTGAAAATGTCGGACGGCGCCGGCGTCATGCGGCGGCGGCAAGCCCCGGCTCGTCTATGTGTCGGTGGTAAAAATCCCGCAGCATAGCCAAAACCTGCACCGGATCGGCGATCATATTCACCTGATTGCGGAACTCAGCCGATCCCTTCAAGCCCTTGGTATACCAGCCAAGATGCTTGCGAGCCAACGCCACGCCCGAGTGTGGACCGTATAGTTCCAGCATTTCCTGATATTGCGTTTGAATGATGTCGAGTTGCTCGGGAAGCGACGGCGCATCGGGCACGGGTTCGCCGGCAAGATTCGCCATTACCTGCCGCAGTAACCACGGCCGACCATAAGCCCCGCGCCCGACCATGACCCCGTCCGCACCCGATTGCCGCAGGGCTTCACGCGCATCGGCCGGCGAATTGATATCCCCGTTCACGATCACCGGCACAGATACCGCCTGCTTCACTTGTGCGACAAAAGCCCAGTCGGCAGTACCGGAATACAACTGGTTCCGGGTGCGACCATGCACGGTAATCATCCGTACGCCCAGATCTTCGGCAATGCGCGCCAGTTCGGGGGCGTTCAGACTTTGGTGGCACCAGCCCATCCGCATTTTCAGCGTGACAGGAATGGAAACAGCTTTTACCGTTGAATCAATGAGTTTCGCTGCAAGATCAAGATCCCGCATTAAATGTGAACCGGCATGACCATTGACGATTTTCTTGACCGGGCAGCCCATGTTGATGTCGATAATCGCCGCACCCAACTGCTCGTTCAGCCGTGCGGCCTCAGCCATTACGCGGGGTTCGCAACCGGCAAGCTGCATCGACACCGGTTCTTCGGACGGGTCCCAGGACGCCTTCTGCACCGACTGGCGTGTTTCCCGCACCATGGCTTCGGAGGCGATCATCTCGGTAACCGTCAGGCCGCAGCCGAAGCGCTTGACCAGCGTACGAAATGGCCGATCCGTAACGCCGGTCATGGGAGCGAGGATCACCGGATTGTCGATCCGCACCGGACCAATCTGGAGTGGGGGAAGCGAAGTCATGCAAATCTGCCCAAAAATCAGGCACCGCTCTTACGCTATATCCCTCTTTCCGGCAAGAACCGAACCCTCTATCCTGGCCGGACCGTGACGAACATGATTACCCCCTCCCGCGCGATCGCCGCACTGATTGTAGCCGCCGGTCGTGGCACTCGAACCGGAAGTAAAATTCCCAAACAATATCGCGAAGTTGGCGGAAAGTCCTTGCTCGCCCACGCAACAAGTGCATTTGTGCGCCATCCTGCGATCTCGCGCGTGCATGTAGTCGTGGCTCCCGGCGATGAAGCCAGGGCGGCAGTTGCGCTCGGACCGCTGGCGGATCAGGTGACTATCGGAACCGGCGGCGATACCCGTCAGCAGTCCGTGCGCCTGGGCCTTGAGGCACTGGTGGAAAATCCGCCGGCGCATGTGCTCGTGCATGACGCAGCACGGCCTTTTGTGCCGCCGGAATTGATCGATCGCGTGCTGGCGGCGCTTGCGGATACGCCCGGAGCCTGCCCGGCCCTGCCCGTTGTAGATAGCCTGCGTCGGGGGACGGACCATATCGAAGCCGAGGTAGACCGGCAGCACTTATGGCGCGTTCAGACACCACAGGGATTTGATTTCAATGCGTTGCTATCGGCACATGCCATGGCGACACAAGGCGCCACGGATGACGCCGAGGTGCTGCGTCAGGCGGGCCTTGCAGTCCGCCTTGTGAAGGGCGATGAGCGCGCGATGAAAATCACCGGACCGGAAGATTTTGCTGCCGCCGAACGCATGCTCGCCATGGACACCCGCGTAGGCATGGGCTTCGATGTCCATCGGTTCGGGCCGGGCGATCATATCTGGCTCTGCGGCGTCGCCATCCCCCACACGCACGGCCTGGTCGGCCATAGCGACGCCGACGCCGGGCTTCACGCGCTGACAGATGCCATCCTTGGCGCGCTGGGCGATGGGGATATCGGTCAGCATTTCCCCCCGGGCGATCCGCAATGGAAGGGCGCCTCTTCCGATCGCTTTCTGGCCCACGCGGCCCGGCTGGTCGCGGCGGCGGGCGGACGCATTGTGCATTGCGACGTTACGCTGATTTGCGAATCGCCGAAGATCGGGCCCTGGCGGGACAGGATGACGGCGCGTGTCGCGGAAATTCTCAGCTTCCACCGGCCCATAACAAGCATCAAGGCGACGACCACTGAAGGTCTGGGTTTTGCGGGCCGGCGCGAAGGGATTGCAGCGCAAGCAGCCGCCACCATACGCCTGCCAGCTCTTGATATAACAGGATCATAATATGAACTTCGATTCGGAACTGCTTGATCTGGCGGAAAAAGTGGTGAAAGAAAATATGGCGCTTGGTCGTCATGTCTCCATGGCGGAAAGCTGCACGGGCGGCATGGTCGCCGCCGTCCTCACCGAGATTCCCGGTGCATCATCAATCCTCGATTCGGCGTTCGTCACCTATTCCGATCACGCGAAACAGAAACTTCTGGGTGTTTCCGAGGACATACTGGCGACTCTTGGTGCAGTATCCGAAGCAACGGCCTGGGCAATGGCGCGCGGCGCATTGGAGCGCAGCGGCGCGGATGTAGCAGTCGCCATTTCCGGCGTTGCCGGACCTGGAGGTGGCAGCGAGAAAAAACCGGTCGGCACCGTCGTGTTCGCCCGCGCCCGGAAAGGTGAGGCCAGCGAAGATCCCGGCCTTGCCGACACCCATTATTTCGACGACCTGGGCCGCTCCGAAATCCGCCGTCAGGCCACGCTGGTGGCGTTGCGGCTGCTGTTGCCGTAAAGTTCCCGCGCCCGCGCCTCGAAAGAGGCGACCATGCGCTTGAAGGCCTCGTGGAAAACCGCACCGGCCAGCTTTTCGAAGATACGCGAGCGGAATTCGAAATCGACGGAAAAACGTAATAACGTTCCGCCATTGTCGGCGGGCTCGAAATACCAGTCGTTATGCAGACGTTTTAACGGACCGCTGACATAATCGACATCGACATGCCGGGGCCGGGTCAGCCGTACCTCGCTGGTGAAGGTTTCCCGCAATGCGCGGAAGCCGACCGACATATCCGCGACAATGCGTTGCCCGTCATCCTCGCGGATACGTACCGCCGCTACCCAGGGAAGAAACTCGGGGTAGCGGCGAATATCCGCGACGAGATCGAACATTTGCTCCGGCGTCCAGGGAAGTATCCGTGTTTCCCTATGCTGCGGCACCCGTCGCCTTTCCGTGGGCGCGCTGCCGCGCCTGCTGCAGTTCGCGGAAATCGTCACCTGCATGATAGCTGGACCGTGTTAACGGACTCGATGCGACCAGAAGAAAGCCCTTCGCCCGACCGATGGCGGCATAGCTTGCAAAGGATTTCGGCGTCACAAATTCAACGACCTTCGCATGTTTCGGCGTTGGTTGCAGATATTGCCCGATGGTGAGGAAATCGATGTCGGCGGATCGCATATCGTCCATCACCTGGTGCAATTCCAGCCGCTCTTCCCCAAGCCCCACCATCACGCCAGATTTGGTGAAGATCGTCGGGTCCAGCCGCTTTACCTGTTCCAGCAGGCGCAGCGAATGATAATAGCGCGCGCCCGGTCGAATAGTCGGATACAGGCGCGGCACGGTTTCAAGGTTATGATTATAGACATCGGGGCGCGCATCGACGATACGACGCACCGCTTCCTCCGCCTTGTTGCGGAAATCGGGCGTCAATATTTCGATGCTGGTAGCGGGCGCGCGTTTGCGTAATTCCTCGATCACGCGCACAAATTGCGTTGCACCGCCGTCCGGCAGATCATCGCGATCGACCGACGTAATGACGATATGTTCCAGCCCCAGTTCGCCTGCGGCTTCCGCGACATGCGCCGGTTCCATCGGGTCCACCGGATTGGGCATGCCAGTTTTTACGTTGCAAAAGGCGCAGGCCCTCGTGCACGTGTCGCCAAGGATCATGACGGTCGCGTGCTTTTGTTTCCAGCACTCGCCAATATTCGGGCAAGCGGCTTCTTCGCACACCGTATTCAGTTTCAGCCGCCGCATCAATTTCTGCGTTTCCAGATAGGCCGGAGATGTTGGCGCGCGCACGCGCAACCAGTCAGGCTTTGCAGAGAGGCTGGCGGCAGCCTTTGGCGTGGTATCCATCATGCGGCAGACATAGGCTTTTCCGGCAAGCCCCGCAATGCGCCCCGATTGTTTCCGCTACCTTGCCGGTCTACAGTCCGGCCCTATGCGTGCCAGCCTGCCGAATCTCCTCACCCTCAGCCGTATCCTGGCGGTTCCCCTGTTCGTCATCCTGATGTGGCGAGCGAGCTGGCTCGGCTATAGCGCTGCTTTCATTTTATATTGTGTCGCAGGCATTACGGATTATATCGACGGTTATCTGGCGCGTGCGCAAGGAACGGTGTCGAAACTGGGTGTTTTCCTCGATCCTATCGCCGACAAGATCATGGTTGTCGCGGTAATCGTCATGCTGATCCACAATGGCCAGATTGTACACTGGTCGATCATCCCGGCACTTGTTATCATTTTGCGCGAAATCGCCGTCTCCGGCTTGCGCGAATTTCTGGCGACGGCGCGCGTGTCGCTGCCGGTGTCCCGCCTGGCGAAATGGAAAACAGCGTTTCAGATGGTGGCGTTGGGCGCGATGATCCTCGCCCCCTCCAGCGCGCACTGGTGGCCGGCGCTGCCTGCCCATGAAGTCGGCGTCATTTGTCTCTGGCTCGCCGGATTGCTCACGCTCGTTACCGGTTGGGATTATCTGCGCATTGGCCTTAAACATATGGCCAACTGAAATTTTCGGCATTACCCCTTTGTGTTGCAAAAATACCACACTATATATTTCCTGTAGCAAGGAGAAGCGGGCAACATGAATATTGAAAAATTCACGGATCGGGCGAGGGGCTTCCTGCAGGCAGCCCAGACTATTGCGCTGAGGGAGACGCATCCGCGGGTAACGTCGAACCATTTGCTGAAAGCGCTGCTCGACGACGATCAGGGTCTCGCATCTGGCCTCATCCGCGCCGCCGGCGGCGATCCCGCCCGCGCGCAACTGGCGGTCGACACCAATCTGTCCAAACTGCCGCGCGTAACCGGCAATGCCCAGACGAACTGGGATCAGGATGTGGCGCGTGTGCTGGATCAGGCCGGGCAGGTCGCGCAAAAGGCCGGGGACTCCTATGTAACGGTGGAGCGCGTGTTGCTGGCGCTGGCATTGGCGTCCGAGACGGAGGCCGGCAAGGCGCTGGCTGCCGCAGGCGTGACCGCACAGGGGCTGAACGCCGCCATCGAACAGATCCGCAAGGGCCGCACGGCCGATTCTGCTTCCGCCGAAGACAGTTATGATGCCCTGAAAAAATATGGGACCAATCTGACGGACGTCGCGCGCAGCGGCAAGCTGGACCCGGTGATCGGTCGCGACGAAGAAATCCGCCGTACCATTCAGGTTCTGGCGCGGCGCACCAAGAATAATCCGGTGCTGATTGGCGAACCTGGCGTCGGCAAGACCGCAATCGTCGAAGGATTGGCCCTGCGCATCGCCAATGGGGACGTGCCCGACAATCTGAAGGAAAAGACGCTGTTCGCGCTCGATATGGGTGCGCTGATCGCCGGCGCGAAATATCGCGGCGAATTCGAAGAACGCCTGAAGGCCGTGCTCGATGAAGTGAAGGCCGGCGAGGGGCAGATCATCCTGTTCATCGACGAGATGCATACACTGGTCGGCGCCGGGGCATCCGAAGGCTCGATGGATGCGTCCAATCTGCTGAAACCGGCACTGGCGCGTGGCGAACTGCACTGTATCGGCGCGACAACGCTCAACGAATATCGTAAGTATGTCGAAAAGGATGCGGCCCTCGAACGCCGGTTCCAGCCGGTGATGGTGGGTGAGCCGACGGTGGAGGACACCATCTCCATCCTGCGCGGACTGAAGGAAAAATATGAGCTCCATCATGGAGTTCGCATCACCGACGGCGCGCTGGTGGCGGCAGCGACCTTGTCCAACCGTTACATTTCAGACCGTTTTCTGCCCGACAAGGCCATCGACCTGATGGACGAAGCCGCCAGCCGGCTACGGATGGAAGTGGAATCGAAACCGGAAGAAATCGAGACGCTCGACCGGCGGATCATCCAGCTCAAGATCGAGCGGGAAGCGCTGAAGAAGGAAAGCGACGAGGCATCGAAAGACCGGCTTGAGAATCTCGAGGAAGAGTTAGCGCGGATTGAAGGCGAAGCCAGCGAACTGACAACACGCTGGGCAGCGGAGAAAGAAAAGCTCGCCGGCGCAACCCGGATCAAGGAAGCGCTGGATCAGGCGCGGATCGAACAGGAACAGGCGCAACGACGTGGCGACTATGCCCGCGCGGGCGAACTGACCTATGGCGTCATCCCGGAACTGGAAAGCAAACTGGCCGATGCTGAACAGGTCAGCCAGGCAGCCATGGTACGCGAGGAAGTGACGGCGGACGATATCGCCTCCGTCGTCTCGCGCTGGACGGGCATTCCGGCGACGAGGATGCTGGAGGGCGAGCGCGCCCGCCTGATGAGTATGGAAGCCGAGCTTGGCCGCCGTGTGATCGGGCAGAGCGATGCGGTCGCCGCTGTTTCCGCCGCCGTCCGCCGGGCGCGCGCCGGATTGCAGGATCCGAACCGGCCATTGGGCAGTTTCCTGTTCCTCGGGCCAACGGGTGTCGGCAAGACGGAACTGACCAAGGCGCTGGCCAGCTTCCTGTTCGACACCGATTCGGCGATGGTGCGCATCGACATGTCGGAATTCATGGAGAAACATTCCGTGGCCCGGCTGATCGGTGCCCCTCCCGGCTACGTAGGCTATGATGAAGGCGGGGTATTGACCGAAGCGGTGCGCCGCCGGCCCTATCAGGTGGTGTTGTTCGACGAGGTGGAAAAAGCCCATCCCGATGTGTTCAACGTGCTGCTGCAGGTGCTGGACGATGGCCGGTTGACCGATGGCCAGGGCCGCACTGTCGATTTCTCCAACACGCTGATTATCCTGACGTCGAACCTCGGCAGCCAGTTCATTGCGGCGCTGCCCGATGGCGCAACGGTCGAGGAAGCCGAACCGCAGGTGATGGAAGTGGTACGGGCACATTTCCGACCGGAATTCCTGAACCGGCTGGATGAAATCATCCTGTTCCATCGCCTCGCCCCCGAACATATGGGCGCGATTGTCGATATTCAGGTGGGGCATGTCCGCAAACTGCTGGCGGATCGCAAGATAGAACTGGAACTGACCGAAGGCGCACGCAACTGGCTGGCACGTGTGGGCTATGATCCGGTGTATGGAGCCCGGCCTTTGAAACGGACGGTGCAGAAACATCTGATCGACCCGTTGGCCGACATGCTGCTTTCAGGCGATGTGCCGGATGGCAGTGCCATTCATGTAGAAGATGGCGATGGCGAACTGCTGCTGAGCCGCATATAAGAATGATCCGGCGGGGAAGGCGTTTCCCGCCGGATTTTTTACATCAACCCCTGCGCTTTTGCCTCGGCGTAGCGTTTCGCCGCGGCCTCGGCGGAAGCATAGGCTTCCTGCAATTCATGACTCCAGTAGCGCAAGGCGCCGATGGGAATGCCGGCTCCCGTTACGGCGCAGACCACATGATCGCCATCGGACAATATCTGATAGGTTCCCGACATATAGCGCAAACGCGCCGGGCGGCCTGGAGTTTTCAGCATGATCGACATTCCATTAAAATAATTTGCCCTGTTGTTGGGGCGGCGCCGGGCGTGGCGTCATACGTTTCGTTGGTCCACCATCGACCGTAACGCCAATCTCGCCATCGGCAAAACGCAAATGCAAGGACGCACCCGGCAAGGTGACAGCCGCAGACTTCACCAGCCCGCCTGTGGGGTCACTCACCAGCACAAAGCCACGCCTTAACACCGCTTCCGGCGACAGACTGTCGATCAGGCGCATGGTAGCCGCGAGCGTCCGCTGCCCTTCCCGTACTTTCCCAAGCACCAACGCCGGATTGGGCGTGACAGCCGGGCTGTTGAGCCGCGCCCGATCTTGCGCGATGCGATGGGCAAGGAGGCGCGGGTGCAAGCGATCGGAGGTCGCCGACAGCCGGGCCCGATGCGCAAAAACGGCAGTTGTAAAGGCCCGCACTACGCGTCCGCTACGATCTTCCAGCCGTTGCCGGGGCAGACCCAGCATGGCATCGGCACGCGGCAAGCGCGCACCAAGGCCCGCCAACTGCATGCGTTCACGGGCAAGATGCTGGGTCAGCAGACGCGGATGTACCCGCTCCGCCACCGCCTGAAACCGCGCGCGATGCGTGGCGGCGGAGGTAAACAACGCCCGGCCCAACCGATCCCCGGCATCATCCAGCCGTTGCCTCGGCATCCCCAGCAACATCGCGGGACGTGGCACACGCGCGGAGAGCGCCTGCAACCGCTCGGCGCGCATGGCGCGGGCGCGGCGCTCGCCCCGGCCCGCGCGTACGAGCAACTCCGCCAGCGTCTCCGCCAGTTCGGCGCGCACTGGCACGGCCAGTTCAGCGGCGGCGGTGGGTGTTGGCGCGCGTATATCGGCGGCATGATCGATCAAGGTCGTGTCGGTCTCATGGCCGACCGCCGAAATCAGCGGAATCTCGCTGCCAGCTGCCGCCCGCACCACTTCCTCGGCGTTGAACGCCATCAAATCCTCGACCGAGCCGCCACCGCGCGCGACGATCAGCAGATCGGGCCGGTGGCCGGCAGGCATCGCATTGAAACCGGCAATCGCCGCCGCAATCCGGGGTGCGGCCCCCTCACCCTGCACCGGCACCGGCCATAGCGTAACCCGGCGTGGAAAACGATCGGAAAGCCGATGCAAAATATCGCGGATGACGGCACCGGTTGGTGAAGTAATCACACCGATATGCACCGGCACGAAAGGCAGGCGGCGTTTGCGTTCGGGCGCAAACAGCCCCTCTGCCGCCAGCCGTCGCCGCCGCTCCTCGATCTGCGCCAGCAACGCGCCAACACCGGCAATTTCCAGCCGCTCCACGACAATCTGGTAACGCGAACTGCGCGGATATGTGCTGAGCCTGCCAATCGCCACGACTTCCAGGCCGTCTTCCGGACGAAATTCCAGGCGGGAAGCCACGCCCTTCCACATCACCGCATCGATGCAGGCATCGGTATCTTTCAGCGTGAAATAAAGATGACCGGACGAATGACGCTTGAACCCGGAAATCTCGCCGCGCAGCCGCACCTGGCCGAAGGCAGCCTCAATCGTGCGCTTTAGTGCGCGCGAGAGTTCGGAGACGGAATATTCCGGGGTATTCGGAGTCGTGGCCATCGGAAAGAAAGGCTATTCTTTCTTGTCGTTGCCCTTCGCCTGAGCGGCTGCCCAGAACATTTTCTGCCAGTTTTCCATACCTTGCGTCAGGCCGGGCATGCCGGAAGTCCAGGCTTTCAGCAATTTTTGCCATTCTTCCGATGCCAGACCTTCGAAAGCAAAGCCCTTCATGCGCGTAATCCATTCTTCATGGAGCGGCGTCAGATCGGGCAAGCCCAGAAAATGCCGCGCTTCGGCTGGCGTGCATTCCACTTCCACTTCAAATTTCACAGCCTTGCTCCCGTAAAAAATTGTGTATTATCCGGTGCCTTGTCCGGTTGCGCAAAGTCAAGGGCGGGACCGCCAGGAAAAATCGCCGGGCGGGCGCGGCGCACCCGCCACCAGTTCTGAACGCACACGCACGGTATGGATAGAAATCCGAATTTCCAGCAAGAAACTGCCAAGGCCCCCGATAAGCAGCAGCATCACCAGGATGAACAACACCGGCACAACCAGTTCGATGGACAATTGATCCGGCAACAGCGCCGCCAGAAACAGGACAGCAATCAGTACGCACATGCACAGACCGGATGCGACAGACAGGTTCACGGCACGGTTGGTCAACGCCATCCGCCGATCCAGCGTCGCCAGTTCCGCCACCATCAGTTCATGGGACGCGGAATGTTCGTTCAGCATGGTTTCAACGGCGCGCGCCCGATCGATAATCCGGCCGAGCCGCACGGTCATGGCGCTGAGAAATCCGCCAATGGCGGTCAGCAGAAATACCGGCGCCACCGCCAATTGTATGGCATGGGAAAGCGCAGACGCCTGATCGCCCATCGGTAGCATCTATTCCGCCGCCTTCGCCGGCCGCTGCAGCAAGGGCTGGAGATAATGTCCGGTGTAGCTCGCCCCGGTCGCGGCGATTTTCTCGGGCGTGCCAGCCGCCACCAGTTCCCCGCCACCGGCCCCACCCTCCGGCCCCATATCCAGGATCCAGTCGGCCGTTTTGATGACTTCGAGATTATGCTCGATCACGATCACCGTGTTGCCCTGCTCCACCAGCGCCTGCAGCACTTCCAGCAATTTGCGCACGTCTTCGAAGTGCAGGCCGGTCGTCGGCTCGTCGAGAATATAAAGCGTCTGCCCGGTAGCCCGGCGCGCCAGCTCCTTCGCCAGTTTCACCCGCTGCGCCTCGCCGCCGGAAAGCGTCGTCGCCTGCTGGCCCACCTTCACATAGCCAAGACCAACTTCCGCCAGCATCCGCAACCGCTCGCGGATGGGCGGCACGGCCTCGAACAGCGTAACGGCGTCCTCCACCGTCATGTCGAGCACGTCGGCGATACTATGACCCTTGAATTTCACGTCCAGCGTCTCGCGATTGTAGCGCCGGCCATGGCACACATCACATTCGACATACACATCGGGCAAGAAGTGCATCTCGATCTTCAGCACGCCATCGCCCTGGCACGCTTCGCATCGCCCGCCCTTCACATTGAAGCTGAACCGCCCCGGTTTGTAGCCGCGCGCCTGCGATTCCGGCAGGTTGGCGTACCAGTCGCGGATGTGGGTGAAAGCACCGGTATAGGTAGCCGGGTTGGATCGTGGCGTTCGACCGATGGGCGACTGGTTGATATCGATCACCTTGTCGCAATGTTCGAGGCCCGAAACGCTGTCATGCGGTCCGGCATGGATGCGCGCGCCATTCAGCACACGCGCCGCCGCTGCATATAGCGTATCGATCGTGAAGCTGGATTTGCCCGAGCCGGAAACGCCGGTGATGCAGGTGAAGGTGCCAAGCGGGATTGATGCGGTGACTCCGCGCAGATTATTTGCGCGCGCGCCCTTCACGGTGATTTTCTTGCCATTGCCCTTGCGGCGTTTCGCCGGCACGGCGACAATGCGGCGGCCAGCGAGATAGTCGCCGGTCAGGCTGTCAGGGCTGGCGAGAATATCATCCAGCGTCCCTTGCGCCACGATCTCGCCGCCATGGACGCCCGCACCCGGCCCCATATCGACGATATGATCGGCGGTGCGGATGGCGTCCTCGTCATGCTCCACCACCAGCACTGTGTTTCCGAGCTCGCGCAGACGCTTCAGCGTTTCCAGCAGACGGTCATTATCGCGCTGGTGCAGGCCGATGGATGGTTCATCCAGCACATATAATACGCCGGAAAGGCCGGAGCCGATCTGGCTGGCGAGGCGAATCCGCTGCGATTCACCGCCTGAAAGCGTGCCGGAGTTGCGATCGAGCCCCAGATAACCGAGCCCGACATTATTCAGGAAGCCCAGCCTCTCGTTGATCTCTTTCAGGATCGAGATGGCGATTTCCTGCTGTTTGGGGTTCAGTTTCTGCGGAAGATCCTGAAACCATTGCACCGCGTCGGTCACGGCGCGTGCTGTCGCTTCCGCGATGCTTTCTCCGCCGATCTTCACACACAGCGATTCCGGGCGCAGCCGGGCGCCATTGCAGGCTTCGCACGGGGCGGATTGCTGATAACGGCCCAGTTCCTCGCGCATCCACGCCGATTCCGTTTCGCGAAAGCGACGGTCGAGATTGGCGATAACACCATCGAACGGCTTTTCCACCGTATATTTCTTGCGGCCATCCTCGAATGTCAGCGGAATGGGCTTGCCACCAGTGCCGTGCAGGATCGCATCACGCGTCGCTTCCGGCAATTTCTGCCACGGGTCTTTCAGCGACCCGCCCAGGGCGGCCACCACCGACGACAATACCTGCACATACCAGGGGCTGGGCGGCGAAGATTTGGCCCAGGGCGCAACAGCCCCTTCCGCCAGACTCAACGCGCCGTTCGGTACGATCAGTTCGGGGGAGAAAAACAGCTTTTCACCGAGGCCATTGCAAGTCGGGCAAGCGCCTTGTGGCGCGTTGAACGAAAACAGTCGGGGTTCGATTTCGGGCAGCGTGAAGCCAGAGACCGGGCAGGCGAATTTCTCGGAAAACAGGATTGGCTCGCCGCCATCCACCAGTTCTACCACCGCCAGCCCGTCGGCCAGGCCCAGCGCCGTTTCAAAGCTTTCGGCCAGCCGTTGTTCCAGCCCTTCGCGTACGACAAGCCGATCCACCACCACGTCGATGTCATGCTTGTATTTCTTGTCGAGGGTTGGCACTTCCTCAATATCGACGACTTCGCCATTTACCCGCAACCGCTGGAAGCCGGCCTTTTTCCATTCGGCGATTTCCTTGCGATACTCCCCCTTGCGCCCGCGCACGACCGGCGCGAGCAGTATCAGCCGCGTGCCTTCCGGCAGGGCCATCACCCGATCGACCATCTGGCTTACCGTTTGCGCGGCAATCGGCAGGCCGGTGGCGGGCGAATAGGGTATCCCCACCCGCGCCCACAAAAGCCGCATATAATCATAGATTTCAGTGACGGTGCCGACCGTCGAGCGCGGATTGCGGCTGGTGGTTTTCTGCTCGATGGAAATGGCCGGCGAAAGCCCCTCGATATGATCGACATCGGGCTTTTGCATGATCTCCAGAAACTGCCGGGCATAGGCCGACAGACTCTCGACATAGCGGCGCTGGCCTTCGGCATAAATGGTGTCGAACGCGAGGCTGGATTTGCCGGAACCCGACAGGCCGGTAATCACGATCAGCTTTTCGCGTGGCAGGTCGATATCAACGGATTTCAGATTATGCTCGCGCGCGCCGCGCACGGAGATATGGGCGAGACTCATAGCCTGTTCCTACTCTGTTCCGAGCGCGGACGGAAGCCCTTTTGATCCTCTCGCCAATCGGCGGGTGGATCGATACAGTAGAGCGATGGATGAAACCCTGATGTTGCGCGCGCTGGCCGTGGTGATCGGCGATGATCCGTTGCGGGAGCGGTTTCTGGCGCTGACCGGCTATGACGGGGCGACATTGCGCGCCCGCATTGCAGAACCGGATGTGCTATCCGCCGTCCAGCAATTTCTCGGCGGCCATGAACCGGATTTGCTGCATGTCGCCGATGTTTTGGGCGTGAAGCCGGAGAGTTTGTGCGCCCGCTGCTGATTCTCGATTGTGACGAGGTAATTCTGCACTTCGCCGCGCCATTCCAGCAATGGCTGCGCGAGACGCAGGACATGGAACTCACTTTCAACAGCTTTTCGCTGACGAAAAATCTGCGCCGCATCGCCGATGACAGCCTGGTGGCGGCGGAGGAATTTCCGGCGCTGCTCGATGGATTTTTCGCCGGCGGGCAGGAGTTGCAACAGCCGGTGCCGGGCGTGGTGGAGGCGCTGGCCGATCTCCGCAAAGACATGGATATCGCCGTGCTGACCAACATCGCCGACGCACATTCCGCCATGCGAATTTCCGTATTGCGCCGCGCCGGGCTGGATTTGCCCGTTCATGCAAACCGCGGCCCGAAAGGGGCGGCGGTAGCGAAGATGGCGCAGGGGCGGCGGGCGGTATTTGTCGACGATCTGCCGCCGCATCATCAAAGCGTCGCCGACCTTGCGGCTGCGGTCGGGCGGCTGCATATGGTGGCCGATCCGGTGCTGCGCCCGCTGATTGCTCCGGCGCAAGCCGCGCACGCCCGGATTGACGACTGGCCGCAAGCCGCGCCGTGGATTCGGGCGCGCATCGAGGAAGGAACAGGCGCATGAGTGTGGCGAAGAAACTGGAAGAAATGGGTTTGGTTCTCCCCGCACCGGCGGCGGCGGTGGCCAGCTATGTGCCCTGTGTGCGCACCGATAATTTGCTGCACATTTCCGGACAATTGCCGTTCGAAACCGACGGCACGCTGATTTTGGGCCGCCTGGGCGATTCGATGGATGTAACCGCAGGCCAATATGCCGCCCGCCGTTCGGCGCTCGGCATCCTCGCGCAGGTCCGCGCCGCCGTGGGCGATTTCGATCAGGTCTCGCGGATCGTCAAACTGGGCGTTTTCGTGGCGTCCGCGCCGAATTTCACCGATCAGCCCGAAGTGGCCAATGGTGCATCCGATCTGTTCCTGGAGCTGTTCGGCGACGCCGGTAAACACGCGCGGTCGGCGGTGGGCGTTTCAGCGTTGCCGCGCGGCGTTGCGGTGGAAGTGGACGCGATCATCCAGTTGCGCTGATGGCGAAGCGCCAGCAAGTCCGGATGGTGGAAGCGGCAAACGTCATTTCCGCCGCTGACTGGGACCGGCTGGCCGGCGGCAACCCTTTCGCCTCCCATGCCTTTATCACGGCGGTGGAAGATTCAGGCAGCGCCACCGCCCGCACCGGATGGCGGCCGTTGCATCTGGTGGCGGATGGGGTGGATGGCGGCGTGGACGGAATTCTGCCCGGCTGGCTGAAAGCGCATTCGCAGGGCGAATATGTTTTCGATCATGGCTGGGCAGATGCATGGGAGCGCGCCGGCGGGCAATATTATCCCAAATTGCAGCACAGCACGCCCTTCACCCCCGCCACCGCACCGAAAATCCTGGGCACGGACCCGGAAGCGCGCGCGCGGCTGGTGGCGGCCAGCGCCGCCGTTACCCGCGATAACGGGCTGTCTTCCGCCCATGCCACCTTTCTGACGCCCGCCGATATCGACAATTTCACCGCCGCGAACTGGCTCATCCGCCATGATATTCAATTCCATTGGGAAAATCGCGGCTATGCCGGCTTTGATGATTTCCTTGGCACCTTTCCCTCGCGCAAACGCAAGGTGCTACGGCGGGAACGCTCAACGGCGCTGGCCGCCGTGGACAAGGTCGAATGGCTGACCGGGGACGATCTGACCGAAGATGCCTGGGACGATTTCTGGATTTTCTACCAGGATACCGGCAGCCGCAAATGGGGGCGTCCTTATCTGACCCGCGCGTTCTTCTCGATGATCGGCGAGCGCATGGCGGACCGCATCATGCTGGTGATGGCGGTGAAAGATGGCCGTCGCATTGCCGGCGCGCTCAATTTCATCAGCGATACCTGCCTTTATGGCCGGCAATGGGGAACGATCGAAAACATCCCGTTCCTGCATTTCGAACTGTGCTACCACCAGGCGATTGATATTGCCTGCCATCTGAAGCTGACGCGGGTGGAAGCCGGAGCCCAGGGCGAACACAAGCTGGCGCGCGGCTACCGCCCTGCCCTTACTACCTCCGCACACTATCTGCCCGATCCGCGGTTTCACGCGGCGATCGCGGACTTTCTTGTCCGCGAACGCCCGGTGATAGCGCGCCATGCTGAAACGCTGTCCGCGGAACTGCCGTTCCGGGACGCAGCCGAAACTATCCCTTCACCGACAGGGGAATTCCGACACCGGTGATGGTCCCCGCATCCGCTGACAGCAGAAAGGCGATCGCCTTCGCCGCCGCTTCGGGGCGCACCCACGCCGATGTATCCGCATCGGGCATATCGCGCCGGTTCGTCGGTGTATCGAGGATGGTGGGCAATATGGCGTTCACCCTTATATTCTGCCCACGAAGTTCATCCGCGAGGCTTTCAGTCAACGCCATCACACCGGTTTTCGACGCTGCATAAGCGCCCATTCCCATGGCGGCCTTCGCTGCGCCCGCCGCGCCGATATTGACGATTGCACCACCATTTTTGCGCAAATGCGGCAGTGCGGCCCGGGAGGAAATCACGGCCGTCCGCACATTCATCGCGTACATACGGTCCCAACTGGCCAATGCCCCCTCGGCGACCGTTTCCCACAGGAAACCGCCTGCCGTATTCACAAGGCCATCTATTCCGCCCAGCTTTTCCGCAATATCTGCATAGGCAGCGGCAACCGCATTTTCATCGCCAAGATCAATTCCGCCGAGAACCACGTCCGCCGGGCTATCCGCTGCCTGCGCCAGATCAACGACCGCCACACTTGTTCCACGCTCTTTCAGTTCACTGACGACGGCGCGCCCCAGAACCCCCAGACCACCGGTTACAATAATTGCCATATTTCTCCCTTTGGTTGGCGGGGCAGCCTTCCATCCCTACCCCGGTATCTGCGAAATCCGTGTCCTGCTATGCGCGACCTTTATCTTCCTTCGCCGGCAAAGCCATCTCCAATTCTTCCAGCCACAGCCGGGCGTTGCCGTCCGACGGAGCACGCCAATCGCCGCGCGGCGATAGCGCCCCGGCAGAGGAAATTTTCGGGCCGTTGGGGATGGCCGAACGCTTGAACTGGCTGATCTCGAAAAAGCGCCACAGGAAATGTGCAAGCCAGCGACGGATCGTCGGCAAATCATAGGCGTTGCGCTTGTTTTGTGGAAAATGCTCGGGCCAGCCGCCTGTTTCTCGATCCCGCCAGGCATGCCAGGCCAGAAAGGCGATTTTGGATGGTGGCATACCCAGCCGCGCCACATGGTGCAGAAAGAAATCGTTCAGCTCATACGGGCCGATCCTCTGCTCGGTGCTTTGCATCCCGCCAGCAGCGTCGGCAGGCACCAGTTCAGGCGAAATTTCCGTATCGAGGATCGCCAGCAGGATCGCATTGGTGGCGGCATCAAACTTGCCGGTTTCCACGCACCAGCGAATCAAATGTTGAATCAGGGTCTTGGCGACGCCGCTATTCACGGCATAGTGGCTCATCTGGTCGCCGACGCCATAAGTGCACCAGCCAAGCGCCAGTTCCGATAGATCGCCGGTACCGATAACCAGACCGCCGCGCTGATTGGCCAGCCGGAACAGATAGTCGGTGCGCAAGCCCGCCTGAACATTCTCGAACGTCACATCATAAACCGGTTCGCCGGCGGCGAACGGGTGGCCCATGTCGCCCAGCATTTGCCGCGCCGCCGGGCGGATGTCGATTTCCCCGGCCGTTACGCCCAGCGCCCGCATCAGCGCCCAGGCATTGGCTTTGGTGCTCTCGCCGGTGGCGAAACCAGGCATGGTGAAACCGAGAATGGAATTGCGGTCGATCCCCATCAAATCGCAGGCGCGGGCCGCCACGATCAGCGCATGGGTGGAATCCAGCCCGCCGGACACCCCGATCACCATATGCGGTCCGCGCGTGGCGCGATAACGCCGGATCAGCCCCTCTACCTGTATATTGAAGGCTTCGTAGCAATCGGCGTCGAGCCGCTCCTTGTCGTCGGGAACGAAGGGAAAGCGGGAAATGACCCGCCGCAGACCCACATCCTGGAAATCAGGACGGTGGGCGAACGCGATACGGCGGAACTGGTTTTCCGGATGGCCGAGGGCCGCTGCGGCATCGTTAAAGGTGCCGTTGCGCATACGCTCCTGCCGCATCCGCCCGACATCGACATCCGCAACCGTCAGCTCCGGTTCGGGCGCAAAACGCGGCGATGACGCCAGACATTCGCCCGGCTCATGGATACTCGCCTGTCCATCCCATGCGAGATCGGTGGTGCTTTCGCCGACGCCGGTCGCGGAATAGATATAGGCAGCCTGGGCACGCAGAGCCTGGGAGGCGGCCAGCAATTCCCGGTCCCGCGCCTTGCCTACAATAATATTGGACGCCGACAAATTGCACAGGATCAAGGCACCTGCCAGCGCGCCCATGGTGGAAGGTGGCGTGGGCGACCAGTAATCTTCGCAAATTTCAATATGAAAAATGAAATCGTGCAATTCTTCCGCCGCAAAGATCAGATCAGTCCCGAACGGCACGCGCCGCCCTGCTACATCAATCTCAAGGCAGCCCAGGCCGATGCCCGACGCAAACCAGCGTTTCTCATAATATTCACGGTAGTTGGGCAGGAAAGATTTGGGCACCACGCCCAGCAATTTACCGCGCGCGATCACGAGCGCACAATTATACAGCCGGCCCTGGCGACGCAGCGGCGCACCCACCACCAGCACCGTCGCCATCTCGCTGCTTTCCGCCAGCAAGCGTGCAATTTCCGCCTCCACCCGATCCAGCAATGCGTCCTGCAACAGCAGATCGTCGATCGCATAGGAAGACAGCGCCAGTTCGGGAAACACCAGCAAATCCACCGCGTCCGCCGCCGCCCGCCGCGCCAGCGCCAGGATCGCGTCCGCATTTGCGCCAACATCACCGACGCTTGCCGCAGGCGTTCCCGCCGCGACGCGCACCAGTCCATGGGCATGAATTGAGAGGAATTTTTCCGGTGTCATGCAGTGCTCCGCATCTTATCTGGGGGAATCCTTCACCGGCTGCAAGCATCGTTTCCGCGCCCACGGATTTGCACATCCGTGTCTATCCTGGCTACACATCCCTATCCCCGCATATTTTCACGGACTGCTCCATTTTGCTCAGCGACCTCATCCCTATCGACCAACCCTGGGCCCAGGCGCTCGGGGCACTGACCCTGCTCTTCCTGATCGCCGCCGTTGTCTATCGCATCATGGTCAGCGGCGTGCTGCGCGTGTTCCAGTGGATACTTGCCCGGACACCGATGGCGACGGACGGGCCCCATGTCCTCAGTATCTCGCGACGGCTGGCATGGATTATTCCGGCAATCATCGTCCGGCGGGGAATAGCGCTGGTCGACCACCTCCCGACGATCCTGGTTGAATTGATCGCCAATCTGGCGGCCGCATTCATTGTATTTACCTTCGCGCGCGCCATTTCCAGCGCCTTCGATTTGCTCAACGACCTGTATCAACGCCGGGACGACGCCAACAAGCTGCCGATCAAGGGCTATCTCGAAGTTGGCAAGATCGTCATTTACATGGCTGCCGGCATCCTGATGCTCGCGATCATGATCGATCAGTCGCCCATATTGTTACTGTCTGGTCTTGGCGCGATGGGGGCCGTGTTGATGCTGGTTTTCAAGGACACGATATTGTCCTTCGTCGCATCCGTGCAACTCAGCAACAACGATATGATTCGCATTGGCGACTGGATCGCGATGCCCGGGCAGAGTGCCGATGGTTTCGTGATCGACATGGCGCTGCACACCGTGAAGGTACAGAATTGGGACAAAACGGTCACGACCGTTCCGACCTACAAGCTGATCAGCGAATCCTTCATCAACTGGCGGGCGATGTTCGAATCCGGCGGTCGGCGCATCCAGCGTTCGCTGATGATCGACCAGAGCAGCATCCGGTTCCTCGCCGCTGACGAGATCGAACGCCTGAAGCGCTTTGTACTGCTCCGCCCCTATCTTGAAGAAAAAGAAGCGGAACTGAATCGGTGGAACCGGGCCAGCCCCGAACGGATCGAACAGTCCGTAAATTCCAGGCGCATCACCAACATCGGCACCTTTCGCGCCTATGTCGATGCCTATGTGCGCAGCCATCCGGACATTCATACGGACCACCCCGATATGACCTTTCTCGTCCGGCAACTGGCGCCCACGCCCACGGGTCTGCCGTTGCAAATCTACTGTTTCACGAAAAATACCGCATGGGCGGTTTACGAGGGCATCCAGAGCGACATTTTCGACCATCTGCTTGCCATCCTCCCCGAATTCGACCTGCGCCTGTTCCAGGAACCGGGGGGCCATGATGTGCGCGGGATGATCTCGCGCCAGCCAGGGCGCGCGCGCTTGAGGAAAGGATTGCCGATGAGGCTTGACGGCGCTTATGGATATTCCTGCAAATAGGCGACGACCGCGTTGGCGTCCTTCGGACTGAGCGGTTCCATCACCATGCGCCCTTCCGGATACATTTGCATCGGCCCCATAACATAGCTTTTGATGCGTTCAGGGGTCCACACGCCGCTGCCTTTGTCCTTGAGCATAGCCTCGGAGTAAGCAAACGCGTCGACCGAAGCAATGGGACGACCAACGACACCCTTCAGACCCGGTCCGATCCGTGCTTCGTCCGACAAAATATGACACGCCTGACAAACGCGCTCGAAAACTATAGCCCCGCGTTCGACTTCTTGGGTCATCTTGTTCGATTCACTGGCACCACATGCCGCCAGCAACGGCAACGCCATTAGCGCTACATGCTTCGGATTCATTCAGGAAGCCCTTTGGATGGAAGAGGATGATTGCAGAAACAGAATAGCCGCACACGCACAGATCGAAGCCAGGATGCACAGGATCAGCCCCGGGCCGGCCCATAAAAACCAGAAGACCAACATACCCGTCAGCCACAGAGCAGAAACAACCCAGGCCGTGGCGGCAGGGCCAAACCATAGAAACAGACCCAGCGGCGGCAGAAACAGCGCAAGAATAGCAGAAATAATGCGCAAATCAGCCTCTCGCCAGCTTGTCGGAAACATGCCCGGCAAGCCGGTAAGCCATGCCGATCAGCATCATCGTTGGCCCCGACTGGCCTGCTGTCGGAAACACGCTCGAACCCGCAATATACAGATTGCCGACATCGTGGACCTTCAAGTTCGGGTCGACAACGCCGTCCTTCGGGTCGGCCGACATCCGCGTCGTGCCGATATGGTGAAAATGTCCCATGCCGCGCTCGCGCATTTTGGCCATGGTAATTTCCTCCAGTTCGAAACGCCCCATGTGCAGCGCGCTCAACTCACGGGCGACAATTTCCTAACCGACATTGAACGTCTTGAACTCATGATCGGAAAGTTCCCAGTGAAAATCTACTTCACGCTGGCCCAACTTGTTGCGCCTGGTGCCAAGCGTAACCCGGGAATCAGGATTGGGAACCTGTTCGATCCGATGTTCGAGCTGATAATAAACGGGTAGCTGCTCGCCCAGAAATTTTCGCGAAACGGAATTTCTTATACCCGCCCAGTCGGACATAACAGCTTTCAGATCATGGTACAGGGCGAGCGAAGCTGGCTCCATCAACCGTTTCGGCAGCCTGTTCCTGGCCCGTTCCGTATCCTTCTCCCGATAAACGGGATTGAATCGGCAATAATAGCTTAACAAGCCCTGCTCGCGCATCGTCTTGTCGGAAAACATCAGATTGGCATTGATCGAACGACGGGCGAGAAACGCGCGATCATAGACCATCGGGAAATTTTCGGAGGGTATCATTCGTGATGCGTAAATGAACGGATGCTCCATGAAATAACGCCCGACGTGATCATACCGGTTACCGATGCCACCTTTTACCTGACTGTCCGATTCAAGCAAAAGACGGGCATTTTCGATGCCATGGCAACAGAGTATGAAGGCATGCGCGTGTATATTGGTGCGTTTGCCGCCGAGGGTGGCCGCCCTGATGTGATCGACATTTCCCTGCCCATCCAGAATGATTTCCGTGGCGTTCAGATACTCAATGGGCTGAATATTCGGACTGTCGGCAATTTCCTGACGGAATCGTGGGCCAAGGCGAATATTGCGACTGATCTGGGCGACACGGGTGACGAGTGCATCCGAGCTGTTCTCTATGAGGTCCGACGGGTCGAGATTTTTGGATCGCAACTGTTCGGTCGGGTCAAAAAAATGTGTGTTGATCTCAAGAAGTTCGGCTGCCTTCGCAATATAAGGCGCAAGCGTTTCATGATTGATCGGCCAGGGTGGCAAATTCAATTCCGGCCGGCCCTCGTAATCGATCGGATTATTCGGGCCGCAATAGCCGCTCCAATGGTTGGTGGTACCGCCAAAATAACGCAACCGGCACGCGGCAAGGTCATAATAAGGGACGCCGCTATTGGGCGCGACATATAATGATTGCGTTTGCGCCTCAATCTTTTCGCCGCCCGATTCAACCAGCAGCACTTTCCGCCCGTTCGCCGCCAGTTCACGGGCAAGTGTAATACCCGCCGCCCCCGCGCCTATTACACAGACTTCGGTGTCAATTCGTTCGGGAAGCTCATCCGCCCGGGCATCCAGAAACGCCGTCATACCGCACGCTCGCGCGCCAAAAGACCCAGGGCTGCCTCTGTGCGCGACACGATAATCCCCTCAACCCGCACAGTGCGTCCGGCGCGATAATCCTCCGAACTTTGCTGCGCCGCATCGGAAATCGCATTCACACGTCCGCGTTCGGATGCAAGCAGGCGACTGGCGCAATCCGGCCCAAGCGATCGAACAACCGCTTCGCCCAACGCCCGCCATTCAGCCGAATCCCATGCGACAACTACGGCCGACGAGACGGATAAAAGCGCGACCGCGGGCGTTCCCAGCGCAGCTCCAAGTATCTGACGTCGCTCCAGCATGAGCGCTCCCCACAAGAGCCAGATTACACGAGCTGGATTACAAGGGTTGGATGCAAGATTGTCAAGGGAAAGGACACGCTGCATCGCAAAAAATGCATCCGGCAGCCTATGCCCATATTTTTGTCAGGATTTGATGTCCATGACGTCGGCGATCAGTTCGAACGAACGCAGCCGTTTGTCATGCGCATATACATCCGACACAATGATCAATTCATCCGCGCCGGTTTCCGCGATCAGCGCATCCAGCCCGGCCTTTACCGTAGCGGGCGCGCCGACCACGGTGCGGGCCAGCATCCGCTGCGCCTGAGCCTTTTCAAACGGTGTCCAGTAGGTTTCGATATCGTCGATCGGTGGTTTGCTTAATCCCCTCCTGCCACTGAAAATATCCGCGAACGACATTTGCTGGGTGGTGTGCAGCCGCCGCGCTTCCGCATCTGTTTCGGCGGCAATGACATTCACGCCCACCATCGCATAAGGACGATCCTGTTGCTCCGATGGCTTGAAGCGGCTGCGATACAGCTCAAGCGCTGTCATCAGCAGATCGGGCGCGAAGTGCGATGCGAAGGAATATGGCAGACCAAATTCAGCGGCCAGCATCGCGCCAAACTGACTGGAACCGAGAATCCATAATGGCACTTTCGTGCCTGCCCCCGGAACTGCGATAATCGCCTGATTGGGCACGGCGGGCGCAAGAAACGCCTGTAATTCCAGCACATCCTGAGGAAAATGTTCGGCGGATTCCGGCGAACGCCGCAGCGCCCGCAAAGTGTTCTGATCCGTCCCCGGCGCGCGCCCAAGACCAAGATCAATGCGACCCGGAAACAGTTGCGCCAGCGTGCCGAACTGCTCGGCAATGACATAGGGCGCGTGATTGGGCAGCATGATGCCGCCCGCCCCTACGCGGATTTTCTGTGTTCCGGCGGCGATATGCTGGATCACAAGCGATGTCGCGGCGCTGGCGATGCCGGGAAAATTATGATGTTCGGCCACCCAGATGCGCCGATAGCCATATTTTTCGGCATGTGCGCCAAGATCCCGCGCATTATCCAGCGCGCCGCGCGCGTCCGTGTCTTCGGTAACGCGGACAAGGTCCAGGATAGATAAGGCTGTCATGTCTGTTCCCCGGGCCAAAATTGTGCCGCGAACATGGCCGCCGCCGCCATGACACGTCAAGCCCAGCCCCTTCCCACCGGTCACTCAACGGTCACACATTCCTGCCATGGGGGAGCGGGGAATACGATGACAGTCTTCGCATGCCGGCCTTTATTTCCGGCCTGCCCCGGCTCTATGGTGTGCCCCTCAGTTTCCGTTGGGGGTAAATAATGCAGATAAACCGGCGCGGCGCACTCGGACTGATCGGAGCGGGGGCTGCGGCTCCGGCCATGGGCGTTGCAGGGGCAGAACCGGCGAGGGCGAGCTTCCGGCATGGGGTCGCCAGCGGCGACCCGACCGCAAAAGGCGCGATTTTGTGGACCCGGGTGACGCCCGCCGACCCCGCCCACAGTGCGGCCATCCGTGTCACCTGGCATGTTGCCGAAACGGCTGGTGGCAAGCCTGTCGAGAGCGGCATCGCCCAGGCGCAAATCGCCCGCGACTTCACCGTGAAGGTCGAGCCGACAAAATTGCAAGGCGGGCGCGACTATTACTACCATTTCGAGGTGGCGGGAGTCCGCTCGCCCGAAGGACGGTTCCGCACCCTGCCCGTCGGCAAAACGGATGAACTCCATTTTGCGGTCGTATCCTGTCAGCATTATTCCGGCGGGCTGTTCAATGTCTGGGAGATGATTTCCAGGCGCAATCGGCTGGACGCCGTGATCCACTTGGGTGACTATATTTATGAATATGGTCGTGACGGTTACGGCGGCGACATTGGAGTGAAGCTCAACCGGCTGGTGGAGCCGCCGCATGAGACCGTAACGCTGGCGGATTATCGCGCCCGCCACGCCCAATATCGCTCCGATCCCGATTTGCAGGCGGCCCACGCCCGCGCCGCATTCATCTGCGTCTGGGATGATCATGAAACCGCCAATGATTCCTGGCTGGAGGGCGCGGAAAATCATCAGCCGCAAACCGAAGGCGGATGGGCTGCGCGCAAGGCGGCGGCGATGCAGGCTTATTTCGAATGGCTGCCAATCCGCGATCCCAAACCGGGCGATCCATGGGAAGCGATCAATCGCAGCTTTGAATTTGGCGATCTCGCAACTCTCGCCATGCTGGAAACCCGCTTGTTGGCGCGTAGCGAACCCGCGGGCTCGAAGGGGCCACCCACGGACGCCGCCAGCATGGCTGCCATTCTGTCCGAACGCGATCGCCCGGATCGCGAATTGATGGGCGCGCCGCAAAAAAAATGGTTGCGTGAGGTGCTGGAAGGCTCCGTTACTGCGGGGAAGCCCTGGCAAATCATCGGCAATCAGATCGTCATGGCGCGCGTACCCGGACCGGACGTCGAAAAGATGATGGGCGCGGAAAAATCTGCCGCCCTGATGGCCGGACTCACTCCGGACACTCGCCAGATGATCGGAGCAGCACAAGCCGGATATCGCGCCGGATTACCGTTCAATATGGATAGCTGGGACGGCTATCCGGCAGCGCGCGAGCGGCTTTACGCCGATTTCCGCAGCGTGTCGTGCCGGCCGGTGATCCTGTCCGGAGACAGCCATGCCTTTTGGGCGAACAATCTGGCGGACGCCCACGGCCAGCCGGTGGCGGTCGAATTTGGCACGACGGCTATCAGCAGCCCGTCCATCGGCGATATGCTGGACGGGATCCCGCTCGGGCAATTGCTGGAAGCAGGCGCCCCGGAGGTACAATTCTGCGACCAGAAATCGAAAGGGTGCATCTTTCTGACACTCACGCCCACCATCGCCAGCGCCGATTATGTGGCAGTTTCAACCATCTTCACAAAAGAATGGACGGAAACACCGGTGGCGAACTTCCGGGTAAAGCCTCGATCGCCCCGGCTGGAACATCTGGGCTGACGACCCCGCGACAATGCTGCAAGGACAATATCCGGCGTAACGCTGGAAACGTCGCGGAGTCGCGCGTATATGGATGCCGCAAGCCGCGTGGCTTCAGGAGAGACATATGGGAAGTATGAGCATCTGGCACTGGATCGTCGTCGCGGTGATCGTGCTGCTGCTGTTCGGCAAGGGGCGCATATCTGAAATGATGGGCGACCTTGCGAAGGGCATCAAATCGTTCAAAAAGGGGCTGGCCGAGGAAGATACGCCACAGGAAAAGGCTCCGCCGCCATTGCTCAACCAGCAGCAACCGGCGCCGCATCCGGAAGGGCAGGAAAACCGGCAGGCCGACGTTCGTTAATCATTTCAAATGTTTGATATTGGCTATTCCGAACTGGCGATGATCGCGGTGGTGGCATTGATCGCCATCGGCCCGAAGGATCTGCCCAAGGCCATGCGTGTTGTTGGTCAATGGATGGGCCGGGCCAAGGCCATGTCCCGTCATTTGCGCGCCGGCGTGGATGAAATGATGCGCCAGGCCGAACTGGAAGAGTTGGAACAGCAATGGCGGGAGCATAACGCGAGGATCATGGCCGCCGCGCCTGCCGCCGCCGATTTCGAGCCGAAGCCTGCCGAATCGCCTGCCCCAGCCGATCCGGCTTCACCGCCGGCAACGGAACGCTCGCTGCCATGAAGGATATCGACGACAGCAAGGCGCCCCTGCTCGATCATCTGATCGAGTTGCGCCGGCGCTTGCTTTATTGTGTGATCGCAACAGGTATCTGTTTTGCCATCGCCTATTATTTTTCATCCGAAATATTCGCGATTCTGACCAGACCACTGATCGATGCATTCGGCCCGGAAGGCGGGACGCTAATCTACACCAAGTTATACGAAGCCTTTTTCGTTGAGATCAAGGTAGCGTTATTTGCCGCCGCACTTTTGGCCTTTCCGGTGATAGCATCGCAATTATGGGCCTTTGTCGCGCCCGGCCTCTACCGGCAGGAAAAACGCGCGTTACTGCCGTTCATCCTTGCCACACCCTTGCTGTTCGGCGCAGGGGCGTCTTTGGCCTATTTCGTCGTGATGCCAACAGCTTTTCGCTTTTTCCTCGGATTTCAAAAGAGCGAAACAGCTGAAGGCCTGGCGCAAACCGCGCTGCCCACGATGGAAAGCTATCTTTCCTTTGTCATGCATTTCATCTTTGCGTTTGGCATCGCGTTCCTTCTGCCAGTGCTGTTGATCCTGCTGGAACGCGCCGGGATCGTTCAGCGCGCCACGCTGATTTCAGGAAGGCGCTATGCCATCGTCGCCGCCTTTGTGATTGCCGCTGTCGCCACACCTCCCGATGTGGTCTCGCAGCTCATGCTCGCTATCCCCTTGGTGTTGCTTTATGAAATATCTCTGATGGTAATCTGGTTCACAGAGCGCCGCCGCGCCAAAAACAATGTGGAAACCCTCCCCGCAGAGCCGGCGGCGGAATAATCATTCCGCCTTCAACGGGCGCGCCAGCAGCAATTCCACCACTTGCGGCACCGTCACCCGGCCCGCCAGCAGATCAGCTACCGCCGTCGCAATCGGCATATCGACTTCAGCACGTCGTGCAGCCTCCACCAGTACCGGCGCGGTGGCGACGCCTTCCGCAACCGATCTTCTTTCCGCCAGAATATCCGCCGCCCGGCCACCCTGCCCCAGCGCGACGCCCAGCGACATATTGCGTGACTGGATGCTGCCACAGGTAAGAACCAGATCGCCGAGCCCGGAAAGTCCGGCCAGCGTCTCTGCGCGCGCGCCACGCGCCATTCCGAACCGCACCATCTCCGCAAAGCCGCGCGCAATAATGGCGGCACGGGCGCTTTCCCCCAGATCCGCACCGATCACCACCCCGCAGGCGATCGCCAGCACGTTCTTCACCGCCCCACCGATCTCGCAGCCGATAACATCATCAGACGCATACGGACGAAACGCCGGACGCGCCAGGAGCTCCGCCAGTTCGCCTGCCCGCTCCAGGCTCTCCGCCGCGAGCGTAATGGCCGTCGGTTTCCCTCTCGCCACTTCACCGGCAAAACTCGGCCCGGAGAGCACCGCCAGCGGAGATTCCGGCGCGATTTGCGCAGCCACCTCCGTCATCAATTTCAGGCTGCGGGCCTCGATTCCCTTTGCGCACAAAACCAGCGTTGGCCGATCCTGTAGTGGCGCCTCCCCGAGCACTTGCCGCAAATGCTGGGCCGGCGCCACCACCAGCCACACTGACACACCCTTAAGATCCGCCAGATCATCTGTCGCCTGAATATGGGGCGACAGGGGAACGCCGGGCAAAAACAACGGGTTCTCACGATCCTGGTTAATTGCCTCTACAACGGCCTTCTCGCGCGCCCAAAGCAATGCACGCGCACCATTCCCGGTTACGGTCTGCGCCAGCGCCGTTCCCCACGCCCCGCCCCCCAGAATCGCAATGTCCGTCATCAAAACTCCGCTTAAAGGCACAAACGCGCGCTTCGCCAAAGTCTTACCACACCGTTTTTGCACATGCATCCCAACGCTGCGGAGCAAAATCGCGCGGATCAGGATAAAGTGGATAATTTGTCCCATCCGCCCGCACGATACTTGTCAAACCCGCCCCCACCCTGCTACCGCCCCCTTTCCGCGTCGGAGCGGTGGCCGAGTGGTCGAAGGCGCACGCCTGGAAAGTGTGTATAGGTCAAAAGCCTATCGTGGGTTCGAATCCCACCCGCTCCGCCAAAACCTCCATTCCAGACGTATCAGATTGCCTCACACCCCCTTGATATACAGGGGAAAAGCCATTTTATCTGTATCCAGTCGTTTCTGCCGATACCCCCTAATCTCCGAACTTTGGGGGTGCGCAAGGGGGTATCGGTTCGAGATTGGGGGTATGATGAAACTTTCCGATGCCAAGGTGCGCAAGGCAGCGAGCGGCGAGAAGGATTACAAGCTACCGGACGGGCACGGCCTGTATTTGCTGGTGACGACGCGTGGCACGAAGCTTTGGCGGCTCAAATATCGGTTCGCCCGGAAGGAAAAGCTTCTGGCGCTGGGCTCCTATCCGACCATTTCCCTACTTGAGGCGCGGGAGCAACGGGAAGCGGCGCGCAAGATGTTGCGTGAAGGTGTTGACCCGTCTGTTGAGAAGAAGCGGCGGGTGCTGACGGCACAGGTTGCCGCCGCCAGCGATTTTGAGACTTTGGCGCGGCAATGGTTCGACCTTCAAAAAAGCCGATGGGTGCCGGTTCATGCCGCTGATGTTATCAACAGCCTGGAGCGCGATGTTTTCCCGTCCATCGGCGGCTTGCCTGTCGCGGCGATCGATCCGCCGATCGTGCTGGAAACCTTGCGCGCGATTGAAAAGCGGGGGGCGATCGAAACGGCCAAGCGGGTGCGGCAACGCATTTCCGCCGTGTTCGTCTATGCCATTTCCGAAGGGCGGGCGACAAATGACCCCGCCGCGATCGTGACGAAGGCTTTAAGGCCGATGCCGGCAAAGCAGCGCCAGCCGGCTATCACCGATCTGGACGAATTGCGCGCCATGCTGCGGGCTGTCGAGGCCTCCGGGGCTTCTCCTGTTACCTTGCTGGCATCACGGCTGCTGTCATTGACTGCCGTTCGCCCTGGCGTCCTGCGGGGCGCGGAATGGGCGGAATTTGAGGGCATCTGGCCTGATGCCGAATCGGAACCCATGTGGCGCGTACCGGCGGGGCGCATGAAGCTGACGCTCGAGCGCAAGGATGATGAGGCGTTCGATCATCTGGTGCCATTGCCGCACCAAGCGATCGACGTACTGCGCATGACGTGGGAATTGCCGAATGGCGGCGGCAACATCTCAACTAACCCTGAACCGGAAGGACGGATAATGCAGAAGAACTCAAAGAGCGAAACGCCAGCCGATGGCGCGGGCGGCGTGAATGCGGGCCATCCATGGACGGAATGGGTAGATCATGCGGAGGCGCTGGAAACGATCCTGGATCACGTCGAGGCGACGATTGGGGCCGCGAACGATCTGGGCATTCTGGAAGGACTGCGGATTGACCCGGAGCAAGAGCGCGCATTTGTTTCTACGCGATGGCTGCTGCACCTTGCGTCTATGCGGCTGGCAGAGCGGGGCGTCATCGACGAACCTTCCCTAAGCGAGTGCCTGGCGAGGGCCAGTCGGCAAACCGGGAAGGCTGATGCTGACCACCCATGGCGGGAATGGGGATCGCGCGCCACGAACCTTGAGTTGATCGTCGCCCATGTCGGGGCGCTTCTGGACGCCGTTGATGAAATGGGCATTGTGCATGAACTGCCGATCGACCCCGAAGGGCGTCGGAAAGCTCACAATGCCGGCTGGATGCTGCATCTGGCGCGCAAGCGACTGGCAGACAGCCTGGCCATACCCGGCTGCGATCTAAGCACCAGTCTGTTTGCCATGGGCAGCCGGGAGCGGCAGGCGGCCTGATCTTGGGGTGGTGGTGAATGCGCGCATGTCATCGCCGCCACCCATGCGTCCGAAGCATGGCCTGATGACAATATTACACCGAAAAGTAATAATGTTGCGGAAACGTGGGTCCTATTAGATGCAATCGTATGCGGGGAGCAGAGGCTCCATGTTGCGGGACATTTGCACATAACAAAAAAGGTGCAAGTAATGTCATTATATTGCGCAAGAGTAGGGATGTTTGAATGAATAATGCAAATTCTGATATGCAGCCGTTGCATGACGCCTTCCCGATGATCGACGCGGATATGAGGCGTCTGAAGCTGGGCCTCTCCAGCGCGGCGGCGGCGCGGGCGCTGGGCGTGTCGCCTGATACCCTGGCCGATTACCGCGACCGTGGCCTGATTGCGCATCACAAGGTTCCGGGCCGGGCTGGCAGGTTCTCCTACTGGTATCCACGGGAGGCGATCGAGGATTTCCGGAAAGCAACCTATGTCGCGCCATGGGGAACCGGCAATAATCTGTAAACCCGGCAACTATCCGTTCGACCCCCGATCATCGGTAATGCTGACCCGATTCGATTCAGGCATGCGCATGTTCAGAGTTTTTATGGATCGACGCAAGGAACATGCGCATGCCCGACAATACAAAAATGCTTCCGCCGCAACATCGCTCGCTGCAAGTGCGGGGGAATACATGGAATGCCGACGACCGGACGGTCGAGGTTATTTTTTCAACCGGCGCACGGGTGCAGCGGTTCAACTGGGACAGCTATCAGGACGTAGAGGAAGAACTGTCGCTTGAGCCGGGGGCGGTTCGACTGGAGCGCCTGAACGCGGGTGCACCCGTCCTGAATATCTGGCAGCCCGTGGCGAACGCGTAAGGGACCATGTAAGCCTGCCTTAAGCTTTCCTTCCGATCCTATTTGCGATGGACGACGTTATCCAGCTTGGCCCCTTGATGTTCTCCCCTGACCGTTTGCTGGCGGTCGGGCTGATCTGGCTGTTTCTCGGCCTTGGTGCGTGGATCGACAAACGCACCGGCAATCGCGTCGCGCGCGCGACGTGGATCGCGTTGCTCGTCGGCATTCTTGTGGCGCGGGCGGCCTGGGTGGCGGACAATTACGGGGCCTTTGCCGTCGAACCATGGACGATCATCGCCTTGTGGCAAGGCGGGTTCAACTGGTGGGCAGGCGTCCTGGGTGCGGCACTGGCGATCATTCTGCTGCTGCGGCGACAACGCGCGACAGGCATGTTGCTGGCGTCGCTTGCCGGGCTGGCGTTGATCCATCTGGGCGCGCTGCACATGCTGGCGGCACCCCCTCGCCCACTGCCGCAGGGCATTGTTGTGGCGCATGTGGATGGCCGCGCGCTCCCGCTCGACGAACTGCGCGGGCAGCCGTTCGTCCTTAATATCTGGGCGACATGGTGCCCGCCATGCCGGCGCGAAATGCCGATGCTGGTCGATGTCGCGGGCAGTTCCGATGTGCCGATATTGCTGGTCAATCATCGCGAATCCCCGGCCATGATCGAAGCGTTTCTGGCGCGGGAAAAGCTCGGCTCATCGGCCATTGTGCTCGACCCCACCGGCGCACTGGTTGCGGCGACCGGCGCACAGGCCTTTCCCACCACCCTGTTTGTCGATGCCGCCGGCAACATCCGTACCACCCATGCGGGCGAAATCTCCCGCGCCGCGCTGACGGCCGCGCTGCGCAATCTGAAAAGGAATCCGGCATGAAGAAACTTCCGCTCCTCGGTGCATTGGGGGCCGTCGCACTGGCAGCCGGTGTCGCAGCTGTCGGAGCGGGCCGCAACGACAACGCCTATGCCCAATCGCCGGAGAGCGACACGGCGAAAGGCGAGCGTATCCGCCACGAAATCCAAAATGATCCGGTCGCGCCAACCATCGCGCCAGAGGGACATGATGTAACGGTCGTGGTTTTCTCCGACTATCAGTGCCCTTATTGCCGGAAAATCCACCCGGTACTCGAAGAACTGATGCGCAAGGACAGGAAAGTGAAGCTGGTCTATCGGGACTGGCCGATCTTTGGCGCGGCATCCACCGAAGCGGCGCGCGCGGCCATCGCCGCCCAATACCAGGGCAGACATGCGGCATTCAACGACGCCCTCATGCAGACACAGGGAAGGCTCAATTCAAAATCGATCCGGACAGCCGCCGACCGCGCCGGGGTGGATTGGGCGCGCTTGCAAGCTGATCTGAAAACGCACCGCACGGAAATCGACCAGCTGCTCAGCCGCTCCAGCCGCTACGCCGCGATGATGGATCTGGCGGGCACGCCGGCCCTGCTCGTCGGATCATATCTGATCCCCGGCGGGGTTGATATCGGCCCGTTACGCGAAGCGGTAACCCTGGCCCGGACACAGGAGCGGACCGCACAGGCGCAATAAGCTGCGCCAACAAATGCGGGGCCATCACCCCTGGGCCAGCCGATCGAGGCGCAGGCGATCACGATCGTCGCTGATGCGCCGGACAGCCACATACGTCGCGGCGAGCGCGCCGAAGCCGGCGGCGGCGGAAAGAAGAAACAGAATGAGGATCTGGTACTTCGCCGCTTCGAATGGCGGCATTCCGGCAAGAATTTGCCCGGTCATCATGCCAGGCAGCGTGACGATACCGGCCGCCGACATTGAATTGATGATCGGAATCATTCCGGCGCGTATTGCACTGCGCTGCAAGGGCTTGAGCGCAATGTCACGGTCTGCGCCCAATGCCAGACGTGCATCGATCACCGCGTGCTCACGAACGACGCCCGTGTTGAACGCGTTGAGACTGATGCTCACGCCGTTCATCACGGTTCCGAGCATAATGCCGACGAGTGGAATGACGGTCGCCGGGGAAAACCACGGATCGGGCTGTAAAGAGATCAGCGCGAACGTTGCGACGATCAGGGTCGCAACCGTGGCCGCGCCGGCGCCGACGCCAAAACCCCAGAAGCCGGCAAACCGCCGCTCCTGACGCGAGGCGATCTCGTAGCTTGCAGTTACAAGCATAAACAGCACGATGCCTCCGACAAGAAGCGGCGAGCCAAGTTCAAATACCGTCCGTAATACCAGGCCGACCAGCAGCAACTGGACGGCCGCACGAACCGCGGCAATGATGAGCGCGCGCTCGAAGCCGAGACTGAGCAGCAGCGAAAGCGCTGCGTTGATGACCACCAGCACGGCGGCTGCGGCGAGTTCCCAAAAACCGAGCAGTGGAGCACTCATACTGGCCGTTCCTTCAGCATGCCGTCACGCAGTTCGAAGTGCCGCGACGCCATTCGCGCTGCCTGCTGCGGGTCGTGCGTCACCATCAGGATCGCGACGCCGCGATCCAGTTGTTGCCGCAACACCTCCTCCGCCATCTGCACGCTTGCCGGATCCAGGCCGGAGGTCGGCTCGTCGAGCAGCAGGACGCGGTTCGCAGGTCTGAGCGCGCGCAGCAGGGCCAGCCTCTGACGCTCGCCGGTGGAAAGCCGGTCAACGGGCCATCCGGCAGCCTCCGGGGCGATACCGACGGATGGCAGCAACGTCGTGAAATCAGTTCCGTCCGGGAAATGGGCATCCACCCGTTCGTCCCACCAGCCCGATTCCGCCGGAACATAAGTTACCATGCGACGCCAGACCGGGGCCGGCATCTGCGCACATGCCGCGCCATCCAGAAACGCGTCGCCCTCATGTGGATCGAGATCGGCGATCATGCGCAGCAGCAAAGACTTTCCCGAACCGGACCGCCCCATGATCGACAGGCAACTTCCCCGCCCGGCCACGAGATCGACAGGCCCGACCGTGAGGCGGCGCAACGCGCGCAGTTCAAACATCTGGCCACACGAGCAATCCTGCGCTCATGTCAGATCGATCAGGCATGGTCGTTTCCTCCCTGGCATCAGCGGATCCGGTATCACGCGGAGACGTCGCCAAGGAAGAGGCCCCGGAATGTGCGTGCCGAAAGTGCGTGATATATCAGAATCTCTTCATGGAGAGGACATCGAAGGTCTGCCGCAATATTTCCGTCGCACGATCATAGTCCGCCATGGCGAGTGCGGCGATCAGGGCATCCACGACGCAAAGCTGCGCGATACGGCTCGCCATGGCCTCCGTTCGAAACTCCGTTTCCCGTGCCATGGTATAGAGCAGAATATCAGCATGTGCATGGATGGGCGAACGGGCGAAATTGGTGATGACGATGGTACGCGCGCCGGCTTCGCGCGCCAACCGGGTGGATGAGACGGTTTCATGCGTCGAGCCGGTGTGGCTGATGGTGATGACGGCGACATCGGAACCGCAACGGGACGCGCTGATCGCCTGGATATGGCTGTCTGTCACCGCCTTTGCATCAATGCCGATGCGCAACATACGATAATGCGCGTCCTCCGCGATCGGGGCGGATGAACCGACGCCGTAGATTTCGACCCGTCGCGCTTCCCGGATGGTTTTGATGGCCTCCGAAAACGCGCTGGGGTCGAAGACCGAAAGTGTATCCCGCAGTGCCTGGATGCCCGAATGAAAGACCTTACGATAAATGGTGTCGGCATCATCGCTGCGATCCAGATCCTCGTGAATGAATTGCACCGGCTGGACGATTTCCTGGGCGAGGCTGAGCTTCAATTGCTGGAAACCCGCAAGCCCGATCGTTCGGCAAAAATTGATGACGCTGCCCTCGCTCACGCCCGCGGCCTCGGATAATTCCGTGACCGACATGGGGATAATGCGTTCGGGTTCGGTCAGAATGTAATCGGCAATGCGCTGGGCGCCGGGCGCCATGCGTGGCTGGCCGATTCGAATCCGCGTCAGGGCATTGTCTACCGGATGATCGGGCGCTTTCGCTGCCCTTGCGCCGTTTTTTGCTGCCCTGGCCATATCCTGCACACCTTCCTTGTTTCGTCTCCCCATCGAGACCCCCGCTCCGGTGGATTGCCGGAACGGGCCGGAGGTTCAAGGAAAAACGACAAAACTGTGAATCACACTCAAAAAAAATAATCCGTAAATTGAGCAAACTTCATTCAACTGTCATAATCACACCCTAAAGGCACGCTCGTCAGCCTGGCGGCGGCCGTCCATTGGAGGATCGGCGCGCGCTCAGGCTGCCGGTTTTCCAGCAAGGGGAAGTTTCGTGCACAGCCGCCTGCCTGTTTCCAAAACGCGGATCGCTGCGTTGCTCCTGGGGAGCGCCATGGCGTTCCAGCCAGCCGCAGCCGAAGTGGCCACCGCCACCGATGCCGCAACCGCCGCCGCCAGCGACATTATCGTCACCGGCCAGCGCACTGTCGCCAGCGAGATCGCCAGCCAGGCGGTCGAATTCGGCAATTACGTCCAGGTCGTCGGTTCCGAGGAAATCGAGGCGTCCGGCGCAAGCAATTTCGCCGAACTCGCCCAGTTTCTGATCAAGGGCGCCAATGTCGGCTATTCACCGGACGAAGGCGAATACACCATCCGTCTGGACGGCGGCGGCGACCGCGACACCCTGGTCGTGCTTGACGGCGTTCCCCTGTACGATCGCGGGTCCGGGCTGGAAACGATCTGGGGTTCCACCATTATCGATCCGCACATTATCGACCGGGTTGAAGTGTTTCGCGGTGGTAACAGCCTGTTTTTCGGCAGCAACGGCGGGATTGGCGTCGTCAGCGTCGTGACGAAGGAACCGAACGGCGAACGCAAGTTCGAGTTCGGCGCCAGCTACGGTTCGTTCAACTCACGCGAATTGTGGGGGAATGCGACGCTGCCGATCGACAAGGACGGTCGCCACAGTATCATGGTGTATGGCACCACGAACAATACCGACAGCCCGCGCATTTTTGCGCCCGAATCCTTCGTGGACAATGTCGCTGCCGGTGGAGGTATCCAGAAATACCCCCTGAATCGCAACAACCTGGGCGTGAAATATCGCTGGGAGATGGACGACAAGAGCGTATTCAAGGCCCATGCTGCCTACACCCGGATTGAATTCCATGATCCGTTTCCGGACAATAATACCTATTCTCTGAACTTTGTTTCCTACCCGATTGTCAATTTCAGCTTTGACCGCAAATGGTCCGATCAGATTTATACGGAGCTTACGGGATACTGGAGCAACCCGATGCTCCACAACCATGAAACCTATCCTGATATCTGCAAGATCGAGACAGGCTGCGTCGATCCCGGCAACGCCAACAAAATCATTCCGTTCGGAAAATATACGGGCCGGAGTCTTGCCTATCCGAACCAGGGTTTTGGCGATGAATCGAAAGAGGCGGGTTTCCGGGAACTGGGCCTGAATTTCCGCAACACCTTCACGTTCAAGGATGTCGTGGAAGTTGTCGCCGGCGTACAAATGGTCAATTACAAGAGCGACGCCGATCCGGTGTTCCCCATCGGCGATGATGCCACGACCGTTACCGGCGTTTATTTCGATGTCCGCCCGGTATTGCCGTTCAGCCCGAACACCAATATTTCGCTGGCCGTCCGAACGGACTTCGCCGACGCGTTCGATTCCAAGACAATCTGGAAGTTCGGTCTGCGCCAGCCGATCGGTGACAGTTTCTATGTTCGCGCCAACGGCGGCACGTCCTACAGCCTGCCGCAGATCAATGAATTGTATCGCCAGACGGCGGAAACGATTGGAAACCCCAATCTGAAGCCCGAGGAAACGGAAACCTACAACGTCGCCGCCGGCTTCGCCCAAAGCTTCGGCAATGTCGCTGTCTCCGCCGAGGTCGGCTATTTCCACACGGACATCACCAACCGTATCCGCACGACCTCCGGCCTGACGCCGAACACCTATTTCAACAATGAGGCAGTAACGGAAATTCGCGGCATCACCGCCGATATTGACTTCAACATCAATCAGCAATGGACCGCGAACATCGGTTTCACCAAGCAAACTGCGAAGCCGCGCGACAGCGATCTTCAGATCAACGAAACGCCGGAATATATGATCCAGGGCCAACTGTCCTATCGCACGCCGGACAAGCGTCTTCAGGTGACGCTGTTGCCGCGTTATCAGGGGCCGGAATGGGCGACAGGCGGAGTAAATGCTTCGCTCCGTCATAATTTTGGTAATTATTTCGTGATGAACGGTTCTATCGCCTATTGGCTGGGCGATGAACGCCAGCACAAGATCCAGCTGCGACTGGTGAATATTTTCGATGAGAAATATTCCGAGCGCTATGGATTTGGCAACATGCGCTACAGTGAAGATTTCATTACCGGAAAGATTGCACGGAACAGCCCGGAATATTTCTACGGTTATGGCTTCGAAGGCAAGCCGCGCGCCGTTTACATTTCCTATCAGACCAAATTCTGATGCAATGGGGCCGGTGTGTACGTCGGCCCCATTTTCCCGCCTGTGCCATGAAAGTCATATCGCCGCGCCCGCCGGTCTCGTCACCGAAGGGTAACATCCCCGGACTACGCGCGGCGATATCGACCTTCGGGCACAAACGGAGCCACCTATGAATCGCTCAACCCTTGCCGTAATTGTCGCGGCAATCCTCCTCGTCATCGGCCTTCTTCTGCTGCGTCCGTGGCAGGGCCCTGCCGACCAAAGCGCCGCCGCGCAGGCGTTACAGGTGCTGCTTATCCCGGCCGACGGCGGCACTGAAAGCGGCACGCTCGCGGATTATCGCCCGCTGTTCGGGGCCGTTTCGCGCAGCACCGGCATGAAATTCGATCTGGCGGTAGCGCAAAGCTATGGCGCTGTGGTGGAGGCGCTTTGCAACGCCCGGGCCGATATCGCCTTTGTCGGGCCGGTCGTTTATTTGCAGGCAAAGGAGCGCGGTTGCGCCGACTTGCTGGCCGTCGCCGTGATCGACGGGGAATCTGAATATTATTCCGGCATCTTTGTTACCGCCGACAATCCGGCCACCACTCTTGGCGATCTCAAAGGGCAGAGGATGGCGCTGGGCGATGTCAACTCCACCACCTCCTTCATCTACCCGCTCGCCATGCTGAAGGCGGCGGGCCTGGACCCTGTGGCGGACCTGAAAGCGATACGGGTCGTCGGGAGCCATGCCAATGCTGTCGCCGCATTGCTGCAAGGTCATGTGGATGCCGCGGGTATGTCATTTGAATCCTATGACAAGGCGGTGCGCGAAGGTATTGTGGAGCCCGGACGCCTGAAAGTGATCGCGCGCAGCGAACCTGTTCCCTATCCGCCGCTGGTGATGAACAGCCGCCTCAGCCCGGAAGTTCAGGCCAGATTGCGTGCGGCCCTCGAGAATATCGGCGCCGATCCGGAAATTTCGCCGGAAATGATCCGTGGGTATGGTGGCAAACAGGTCGACGGTTATGACACCGACTTTCCAGCGGAAAATTTCGATGCGGTGGCCCGGACGATCGCCATGGTCGATGATCGGATGAAGGCGGCCATACTCGCCCGGGCGGCGGAACGGTGAGCGGCATGGACCTGCGCTTCGATGGAGTGGGTGTCCGCTATGCCGGCGGTCCGCCGGTGCTGGCGGAGATATCCTTCACTGTGGCCCCGGGCAGCTTTTGCGTCATCCTCGGCGCATCAGGCGCCGGTAAATCGACATTGCTGCGAACCGTGAACGGGCTTGTCGCGCCATCCCATGGGCGCGTGCTGGTGGGCGGAACTGCCGTGGACCGTAAAACGAAGCGCGGGTTGCGGCGGCGGATCGGCATGATCCATCAGCATTTCGCCCTGGTGCCGCGCGCATCGGTTGCGTCCAATGTCATGGCGGGCGCGGCCCCGGAACTGCCCCTTTGGCGCATAATGACCGGAATCTGGCCGGTGGCGTTACAGCGCCGGGCGATGGAATTGCTGCACGCCACGGGCCTTGGGCAAGAGC
>Ga0172382_10001469_pt1 | contig 42175 bp, 35 predicted proteins | sample Leawel138RmetaG_FD_122245 | JGI IMG/M metagenome (GOLD analysis project Ga0172382, IMG submission 122245) | Leachate microbial communities from a municipal landfill in Southern Ontario, Canada - Leachate well 138R metaG | ecosystem: Engineered > Solid waste > Landfill > Unclassified | place...
CATCGAAAAGTAGCGATAGACCTCTGCCGCGGAGGCCGAGCCGTCGTGGTCGGCGTGTTCGATATCGTAGGCCCCGATCGACAGCCAACGCTTCGTGAACTCCACGGCATCCTCGAGCCGGGTCGCCCCGGTGATGGGGCTGCCCCAGATGGTGCTGACGGTTCCGCACATCTTGATCCCCGCATCCGCCGCTTTTTGAATGCAACGCTCCGCCTCTTTCCAGTACATGGAGAGCGTCGTGCCCGAGTTGGCGAAGTGGTGCTCGGGATCCGTGGAAACCATCATCAGGATCCGGTCCGGCCCGATGCCCTTGTTTTTCAGCTCGATCGCCCGGTCCACCGCCGGTTCGCGGATGGTCACCGCCGTAAACATGATGTCTTCCGGCTTGATGCCTTTCCTCGCGATCCGCTTGAGGAACCGGTCGCCCCGGAAATAGGAGAGGACCTGCTCCGCATCACGGAACTGGGGGATCCCCGCCGGGTTGCCGAGATTGGTCAGTTCGATCTCCCGGCAGCCCGCCAGGATCATCTCTTCGGCATAAAATATCTTGGCCGCGGTGGAGATGAACTTCTCCTCATGCTGAAACCCGTCGCGGATGGTGATGTCGCCAATGGTGACCTTCCGGGACATGCGCGGAAAGATTTTCCAGTAATCATACTCTGTCATAAAAGCCTCCCTCTGATCTTAGCCTGTCCGTTCGCTGCTCGGTCCTACTCGCCCTTGAAAACGGGCTTGCGTTTCTCGGCGAAGGCCGCAAGCGCCTCCAGGCGGTCCTTTGTCGGAATCGTCACCTCGTAGGCCTTGGATTCCAGGGGCAGCGCAACCCCCAGGCTGGCCTCCATGCCGTTATTGATGGCAAACTTCGCCTGGACGACTCCGATGGGGCCGTTCTTCGCAATCTCGCGGGCCATCTCCAGTGCGGCATCCAGCAACTGTCCGGGCTCCACGACCTTGTTCACGAGCCCGATCTCCAGGGCCGTCTGGGCGTTGATCCGACGCGCCGTGAAAATCAGTTCCTTCGCCTTGGCGATCCCGACGATCCGGGGCAGCCGCTGCGTTCCGCCCGCGCCGGGAATGATGGCCAGGCTCGTCTCCGTCAGTCCCATGACGACGTTCGACGAGGCGATCCGAATGTCGCAAGCCAAGGCCAGCTCCGTTCCGCCGCCGAAGGCGAAGCCGTTGATCGCGGCGATCACGGGCACCCGGACCTGTTCCACGGCCGTGAAGGTATTTCGGATGGTGAAGATAAACCGACGGACCTGATCCGGGGTGAGCGTCCTACGTTCCTTGAGATCGGCGCCGGTGGAAAAGGAGGCCTTCTTCGGATCCGCGCCCGTTGCTGCCGTAATGACGATGCAGCGCAAATCGTTGTCGAAATTCGCCTCCCGAATGGCATCCCCCAGGGCGGCCAGCAGATCGAAATTGAAGCAATTCATGGCTTCCGGACGATTCAGGGTGAGAATCAGAATCCCCTCCGCCGTTTTTTCCTGTAACAGTACATCCGCCATTTCAATGTCCTCCTTGCAAGTCCAATCTCGTGCGAACGCCTACACCTTCATGTCGCCCCAGTCGGACTTCTGAATGGGAACGTGCAGGGCGATCTCGAACGCGCGTGCCAGCCGGTCCCGTGCCTCGCTGAATGCGATGACGCCGTCGTGGAACAGGAGCGATCCCGTGTAGAAGGGATGCCCCTCTTCGCTATAGCGGTCGCGCATCGTCTGGCGGAAGGCCGCCATCTCTTCCTCGTTGATTTGACCGCCCTTGGCCTCGATGTTCTTCCGACGCAGCGTCTCCAGGATGAAGCCGGCCGTATTTCCGGACATGACCGTCGTCCGCCCGCGCATGTTCGTGAAGGCGAAACGCGGCTTGAAGGCGCGCCCGCACATCCCGTAATTCGCCGCTCCGTGGTCCGGTCCGATGACGTACGTCACCTTGGGTACGTTCAGGCAACTGCACGCGCGCACCATGTCGGACCCGTACTTGCCGATGCCGCCCCACTCCTCGGCCTTCCCGACCATATACCCGGGTGATCCCTGGAGGAACAGAACCGGCAGCTTTGAATTCCCGCAGCGGATCATCCATTCCGTGGCTTTGCGGGCCGCTTCGATATAGATCACGCCGCTGGCGTTCGACGCAATGACACCGACGGGAATCCCCTTGATCCACATCTTGCCGCAGACGATCGCGTCGCCGCGTCCGGGTCCGTAGGTCGTTTTGTACTCGTGGAAATAGCTGTCGTCCGCCAGACACTTGATCGTGTCTTTGATATTGATGTAGTGGTAGGTATCAATGGGCGTGTTGCGCATCATTTCCTTGACATCGAAGCGGGGCTCTCGCGAAGGTCGGCGGTCGATGCAGAGCGGCTGGGCCGGCTCGAATTCCATCATCGCCCGCAGTTTTTCGATGCCTTCCTCCTGCGTCCGGACGAAGTGGTCGCAGCCTCCCGAATGCTGAGTGTGGACATAGGCGCCGCCCAGGTCTTCCATGGACACCGTCTCCCCGATCGCCGCCTTCACCATCGGCGGGCCGGCAAGGAACGCATAGGCGAGCTTCTCGATCATGACCGATTCCGAGGCAAGATAGACGATATAGGCCCCGCCCGCCGTGTTTCCGCCCGTGGACAGGGTAAACTGCTTGATGCCGCGCGCCGACATGCGGCACATGTTGTAGAACATCGTGCCGAAGTGGCCGTCGTCCGCAAAGCACCCGACCTGGAGCGGCAGGTTGAGTCCGCCGGAATCGGCGATGTAGATGCAGGGGAGTCCGCACTGCTCGGCAATGGCCTGGGCGCGCATGTGCTTCTTCAGGGTGATGGGGAAATAGCTGCCGGCGGCAAAGCGGTTCTCATTGGCGAAGATCATGCAGTCCTTGCCGTGGACGACGCCTACCCCGGTGATGACACCGCCGCCGGGGATGTGACCGCGCTTTTCCTGCTCGTAAACTTCGCCGCCGTAAAGACGCTTCTTGCCGATGTCATACCCCGCGTCGAGGCCGAGTTCGAAAAACTCCGTGCCGGGATCGATCAGCATCTTGACCAGCTCCCGCATGGGTTTCTTGTTCTGCTTGGTCAGACGGGCCACCTGGTCGGGGCCGCCGATGTCATACGCCTCCTGACGATGTTTGAAAAGAAGGTTGTCCTGCTCCTCCCAGTGCAACACGTTGGCCTCACGCTCCTTCTCCAGGCGTTCGGCCCTCGACATTCTTTGCTTTTTCTCATCCGCCATCGCGTCTTCCTCCTGTCCGTTTCTTGTTCACGTCGTATCGAATCCGTTCCGAGGACCTGCACGACGCATGGATCGCGCGTTCTATCTTGCCCCTCATCACGGGACCGGCGATCGCGCCGGATTTTGGCACTCCCAGGTGCAGAACGGGTATAGGGACTTTCTCTCGCGGCACGACCGCACCGATCCGGGGCCGCGCACCGCCTTTTGAATGAACGATTCGCCGTTAACACAAAGCGATTGACACGTCAATCAATTTGTCGGCAGCGGCAGAAGATGAACGCCATATCTCGGGAATAGTCCTTGATTTAGCCCTTGCATGTGATAATTAGTATTAAATTTGGCGCGGAAATGCTTTCCTCAGGGCTTTAAGCTCCTAATGCTTCGTCGCGGAGGAGATGACGCAACTACCCAACTGATGCCTGTCTGCCGTTGTTCATAAATTTGAGTCAAGAATATTCATCTGGTCGGGGCTTCAGAAATGAAAAGTGTTACCGAAATCAAGGTTCGCGGCTATCACCTGGATCAGCACGGGCACGTCAATAACATACGCTATACGGAATTCTTGGAGGAAGCCCGTTACAACCTTCTCGACCCACACGAAGACGTGCTCTCCGTATTGAAAACGAGAGGGATCCTGCTCTTTATTGTCAACATCAACATCGATTTTTCACAACCGGCCTTTCTGGGAGATCTGTTGAGAATCGAGACCGGGATTTCTAAAATCGGTCGTAAAAGCGGAATCATCCATCAAAAGGTCATGAAGAACGACCTCGAAAGACCGATCTTGTCAGCCGACGTTACCTTTGTGGCGATGAACGCCGCCACGGGCAAGGCATTGCCGCTGGAAGGCGAACTGTTGGCGGGTATTCAGAAGATCGCAGGCTAACAGAGGGATTGCCCCGCAACAGGGAAGGTGCTCAAGGATAACACCCGTCTGTCTTGACGTTGCGCGACCCCCTCGTGGCGGCGGCGCGACATTCAACCTCTTTCAATCACCTCGATACATTTCTTCTATGACATCGGCGAACTGGGCATTGATCGCCTTGCGCTTTACCTTCATCGTCGGGGTCACCTCGCCGTCCTCGGTGTAGAGCTTCTTATCCAGAATCCTGAACTTCCGGATGTTCTCGACCCGGGCTACCTGTGCGTTCACCTTGTCGATCTCTCGCTGGATCAGTTCGATCACTTCAGCGGTTTTCGTGAGTGACGCAAAGGTTGTGTACTGGACCTTGTGATCCTGGGCGTATTTGACTACGTTGTCTTCATCGATGACGATCAGGGCCGCAACGTATTTTCGCCGGTCGCCAATGATCACGGCATCGTTGATGTAAGGCGAGAACTTCAGCAGATTCTCGATGAATTGGGGCGCGATGTTCTTCCCGCCGGCCGTGATGATCAGGTCCTTCTTGCGGTCGGTAATCTTGAGGTACCCCTCTTCATCCACCTCGCCGACATCACCCGTGTGCAACCAGCCGTCGATCAAGACCTGGTTTGTGGTTTCCTCGTCCTTGTAGTACCCCTTGAATAGGGCGTTGTGTTTGACCAAGATCTCGCCGTCCTCGGCAATCTTCACTTCCGTTCCGGGCAACGCCTTGCCGACGTAGCCGAGCTTGAAATTGTTGAGGTCGGACATATGGGTACCCCCGGTTGTCTCCGTCAATCCATACCCCTCACGGATCGGGATCCCCATGCTCTGGAAAAACTTCAGAATATTATGGGAGATCGGCGCCGCAGCTGAAACCCCCAAGCGCATGCGGTCGAATCCGAGGCGCTTCTTCAATTTCCAGAAAACGGTGAAATAGGCGAGTTTGTAGGCAATCGTCAGCCCCAATGATGGTTTCTTCCTCTGGAGAATCAGCTCATTATAGGCGGTGCCGATCTTGACCGCCAGATGATAGAGGTTTCGCTTCAGCCAGGTAGCGTCGTCGATGCGGATGATGATGCCGGAGTAATACTTTTCCCAGATGCGCGGCACGGCGTGGAACATCGTGGGAGACACGTCGATCATGTCCGCCATGACGGTATCGGTGTTTTCCGTAAAGTTGACGACGTGTCCAATCACGTTATGCACGAGAAAATCGAAGATCTGTTCGAAGATGTGGTTCAGCGGCAGAAAGGAGATGGTTTCGTCGTTCTCATTGATGTCGGTAATGCTGCAGACCGCTTTCCCCATCCACAGATAGCCTTCATGACTCAACATGGCGCCTTTCGGCATCCCCGTCGTTCCCGACGTATAGATGATGCCCGCAATGTCTTCCGGCTTGGTCTGATTGATCAGATCAAGGAAGAGCCCCGGGGTCTCTTCATCCGTTTTCCGGCCGAGCTCCAACAACGCATCGAAGCTCATCATCATGGGATCCTCGAAATGCTTCAGCCCCTCCATGTCCCAGACGATCGCCTTTCTCAAACTCGGCGTCTTGTCCCTAAATTCGAGCGCCTTATCGAACTGTTCTTCGTCCTCGCAGAGATAAACGACCGACTCCGAATGCCCGACGATGTATTCGCACTCCTTGGCGGGGCTGGTGGTATAGATGCCGACATAGATCGCTCCCGAGCACATGGCCCCGAAGGCGCAATAGAGCCATTCCGGTTTGTTCTCGCCGATGATGGCGATATGGTCCCCCCTCCGCACACCAAGGGCATACAGGCCAAGGGCGACCCATTTCGTTTTCTCCAGGTACTGGGCCCAGGTGATATCTCTCCAGATCCCCAGGTTTTTCCAGCGCATGGCCACGCGCTGGGGTTTCTTTTGGGCCCGATCCAAAAATGCCTTTGGCAACGTATCGATTGACATCATCCTCTCCCCTATTAACGGAACCGCACCTTTCTCCGATACCGCTTGTAGCCCTTGACCGATGTTTCCGTCGCGATGCCGAGATAGAATTCCTTCACGTCCGGATCCTCCCGGAGGACTTCAGGCTTGTCCGCCCGGACAATACGGCCATTTTCCATCAGGAAGGCGTAATTCGCGTACTTCAAGGCCATATTGACGTTCTGCTCCACGAGGAGAATCGTCACCCCGTCCTTTTGATTGATATCCCGGATGATATTGAAGATCTCTTGCGTCAGGAGCGGGGAAAGGCCCAAGGACGGCTCGTCGAGCATCAGGAGCTTGGGCCGGGTCATCAGCGCCCGACCGATGGCCAGCATCTGCTGCTCGCCGCCGCTCATATAGCCGGCTTCCTGATTTTTTCTTTGTCTTAAAATGGGGAAACGTTCAAAGATGTTCTCGATATCCTCCTTGATGCCCTTCGCATCGCGCCGCGTATAGGCGCCCATGAGGATGTTCTCCATCACGGTCAGTTCCGGAAACACCTCCCGGCCTTCGGGGACGTAACTGATACCCATGCGAACGATCTGATCCGTATCCTTGCGGTCGATGCGCCGGCCCATGAATTCGATCGTTCCTTTTTCGGGCTGCTCTTCCTTGAGGTCATAAAGCAGGCGCATGATCGTCTTCAAGGTCGTTGTCTTCCCGGCGCCGTTGGAACCGAGGAGGGCGATGATGTCTCCCTGCTTGACCTCGAAGGAAATGCCGTGCAGGGCCCGGATGAGATCGTACCAGGTTTCGATGTTCCTGACTTTAAGCATGGACCCCCTCCTCCCCAAGATAGGCCTTGATCACTTCGGGATGACGCTGAACCTCCTGCGGGACACCCTCCGTAATTTTCTCCCCCTGGTTGATGGCAAAGACCCGGTCGGAGATCCCCATGATCATGTTCATGTCGTGCTCGATGAGCAGGATCGTGACCTTGTAGTCTTCCCGGATGTCCTTGACCCAGATGTTGAGGTCCTCTTTCTCCTCCGTGTTCATCCCGGCGGAGGGTTCGTCCAGCAGGAGAATCTTGGGTTCGAGGGCCAGTGCCCGACCGAGCTCGACCAGTTTCCGTTTCCCGTAGGGCAGATTGGCGACGAACTGATCCCGGACGGACTGAAGATCGAGAAAATCGATGATCCCCTCCACGATCTCCCGGTGCCGGATCTCCTCGCGGGCGGCGCGGGATCTCCTGGATAACATGAAGGCGCCGGCAACGATGCCCGTCTTCATGTGGATATGGCGCCCCAGCATTAAATTGTCCATGACGGTCGCATTGGAAAAGAGCTCGATGTTCTGAAAGGTACGGGCGATGCCCTTCCGGGCGATCCAGTCCGGATAATGACCCAGCATGTCTTCCCCGTCCAGGATCACCCGTCCCTGATCCGCCTTGTAGATGCAGCTGATCAGGTTGAAGATCGTCGTCTTGCCCGAACCGTTCGGACCGATGATCGAGAAGATCGAGTTCTTTTCGACATTGAAACTGACATTTCTGACCGCCTTGAGGCCGCCGAAGCTGATGCTCAGATTTTCAACCCTGAAATGGTCCATCGTAATGCATATCCCTTCGTTGATAGAGGTTGAACGCCGCGAAAGGTCAAGCGTTGAGGGGGCCGTCCATCAGGCCGGCGCCCCTCGGTGCGCTCAAGGACAAACCGCCCTGCCTGTAAAAAGCGCGGGCGTCGACATCGACTACTTCTTCTTCCACGTTGCCAGTTCATTCTGCGTCCATCCCTGCATAACCATCGTCTTGCCGCCGGGACCGCACTTCCAGATCATGGCCGAATCCACCCCCTGGTGCTGATTTTTGCTCCAGTTGATCGTCGGACCGATGGTCTTGTAATTTTTCGCCGAATTGAGCTGCTTGAGAACCGCTTCCAGGCTCAGTTTCTTCCCCGCCTTCTTAAGGGCGTCGATCAGCGGATCAGCCACGAGCAGCCCACCCATGAAGAAAAGCCCCCAGCGTTCTTCCGGCATATATTTCTTCTGCGCCTCCCGGTATTTGACGACAACGGGCAATGACGAATCCGGCGGCTCGACATACGAGGTGTTGATGACGCCTTCCCAGAGCCCGCCGGAGATCTTGTGCATCATGGGATAGTCGGCCAGGGGCGTTCCTCCCGCCCACTGGGGCTTGAATCCGATCGTGGCCGCGGTCTTCAGGCTGATGACGGCGGTCGTCGGCGCCACCCAGAGGATGACGGCCTCCGGACCGGCATTCTTGATCTTCATGATGTGGGACGCAAGATCCCGCTCCGTCGGCTCCACGGGAATTTCCGCAACGGCCTTCATCTTGTATTTGGCGAGGCGCTGACGCATCCCGGCCAGACCCGCCTGGCCGTAGGAATCGTTCTGGTACATCAGGGCGATCTTCTTCATCTTCGCGGTTTCGACCAGATATTTGGTCATAATGCTCGCCTCGTCCTCGTAGAGCGGCGTCAGACAAAACAGGTAGGGCGTCTGGGGAAAGACGAGTTCGCGGGCCGAGGCCGTCGGTCCGATCCAGATGATCTTGTTCTTGGTGAGGTAATCCTTTGCGGCGATGCTCCCGGCCCCGGCCACACCGCCAACGATGGCGAAGATGTCCTGATTCTCGACCAGTTCCTTGATCACGGTCACGGTCTGCGCCGGGTTGTACTGATCGTCCCGCATGAAGTACTTGATCTTTCGACCATGGATGCCGCCTTCGTCATTGACGAGTTGAAAACGGAGCGCGCTGCCGCGCAGGACCGCCCCCCAGGGCGCGGCGGGTCCCGTCAGGGGGCCGAACTGACCGACCCGGACCTCCTTGTCGTCAAACCCCTTCCCCGCCTCGGAAGCTGGCGCCAGGAGCAACAGTCCCAGCACCGCTACGACCGCAAAAATCCACACACGACTTGCTTTCATAACCCCTCCCTTATTTTATCTCGGGCAATTCCGGCCCGGTTCCCTCCCCTTCAGCCATCCTTCCCGGAGGCGGTCACCCGCGCTTCCGCTGGTCCATCATCGAACCAGGGGAAGCGGGCGATTCACGCATCCCGAATTGACAGCCTGTTATTTCTTCCAGCTGGCGAGTTCGTTGGATGTCCAGTCCATCACCTTGATATAGGTCGCATTGGGACCGCATTTCATGACCATGATGGAGTCCGTCCCCTGATGCCGCTTCGGCGTGTAGGTAATCTTCCCGCCGGTACCCTTGAAATTCCTGATCTTGTTGAGTTCCCTGAGGCAGGCCTCCGTGCTCAGGTTCTTGCCGACCTTCTTCAGGGCATGGATCAACGGCTCGGTGAACATGATCCCCGCATGGAAGAAAACGCCCCAACGTTCCTCCGGCGCGTATTTCTTCGTCGCCTCGCGGTACTTATCCATCAGGGGATGCCTGGTTTCAGGGGGCAGGGTGAAGGCGCCCGTAACCACGCCCTCCCAGAGACCGCCGGAGATCTTGTACATCAATTCGTAATCGCCGAGCGTCATCGACGAGACCCACTGGGGGGTGTAGCCCATGGACTTGCTCGTCTTGAGCGCGATGACGGCCGTCTTGGGCGCCACCCACATCAAAACCGCTTCCGCACCGGAACTCTTGAATTTCTGCATCTGGGAAGCCAGATCCTGCTCCGTGGGCTCGACGGGGATCTCGGCCACGGCCTTCATCCTGTATTTCTTCAGGCGCTGCAGGACGCCCTTGAGGCCGTTCTTTCCGTAAGGATCGTTCTGATAGAGGATGCCGATCTTCTTCATTTTCAGTTTTTCGACGACATATTTCGTCAAAATACTGGCTTCATCCTCATACAGAGGCATGATCGTGAACAGGTAGGGATTGACGGGGAACACGTACTCCTCGACGGACGTGGCCGGACCGACCCAGATAACCTTGTTATCCTTCAGATAATCCTTGACGGCCATGCCGCCCGCGGCGGACGTCCCACAGACGAACGAGAATATTCCCTGCTGTTCGACGAGTTCCTTCACGACGAGTTTCGTCTGCGCGGGGTTGTACTGATCGTCACGCACGAAGTGTTTCAGCTTCCGGCCGTGAATCCCCCCTTCGGCGTTCACGATGGCGGCCATGACATTGGGGCCGCGCGCCACGTTTCCCCAGGCGGCCGCCGGTCCCGTCTGCGGACCCCAGGCGGCAATCCGAATTTCCTTGTCGTCGAATCCCGGTTTTCCGGCGAGCGCGGCTGGCGCCATGATCATCGCGGCGGCCAGCGCCACAACCATCCATCCAACAGTCGTCTTGAACCTCATGTACGTCTCTCCTTTCCGGTATCGGATACATTTCCCCCAACAGTAATGCGGACCGTTCAAAGGTTCCGCATCACTGTTCCTCGCGCACGTCTTCCCGGACGTCGCCCAGATCCAAATCTCTTCATTCACCCCCTTCCCTCTTTATTATCTTGATTCAATGCAGTATTCGTCTATGAGGCCTTCATCCTTTGTACCATTTCCCCCTCTCCTTGACGAAAGGGAAGGCAAAATTGACCTCCGTTTCCTGCCCGCTGTCATCCAGGACAAGAACCAGTTCCACCTCGACCCGGGCAATCTTGTCGATCTCCGGGTAGCGCTGGCGATCTTCATTTCGGCGGATATTGGATATTCTGACGATCCGGTAGGAGGCGATCGCCGGAGCGGTCTTTGCCTCCGCGAGGTACATCTCATAGGTATTGCGAATGCAATAGGGCGAGGACGGCGCCAGGCTCTCGTATATCTCCTTGTGGTCCCGTCCGACCTCCGCGTCCAGATAATGAATCACGGCCCGGTAGACGGCCCGGTTTTCGAAAAAAGAAGCGGCCCGATCGCCGGCATCCGAGCAGCCGAGGAGGAAGACTGCGATCAGGAGACCCACCGCAACGCGTCCCGAAAAGCGCCCTAGCCGCGACGCGGGACGTACCTCACCGAAATCGGAATCTTGATAAAGAATGCTCACGGATACGCTCCTAAAGCAGGGGGTCTACACCTTCTTTACATAGTGTTTGGCAAAAAGCCCGCTCGGGCGGAAACACAGGACGAGAACAATCACGGCAAACGCGACGATGGGCTTCCATTCGGGCCAGACATAACCAAAAAAGTTCTCGATCAGCCCCAGGAGCTCCCCGCCGATGAATACCCCAGGGATGCTCATCAACCCGCCCAGCACCGCCGCGGCGAACGCCCGCAGAAACGGCTCCAGCATAAACCCCGGATCGAGCGTTGAGCGGGATGCGAAAAACATGGCCGCGATAGTGCCGATCAGCGAGCTGAACCCCCAGGCGATGGAAAATACGCGCTCGACCCGGATGCCCATGATCTTGGCCGCATGCTTATTCTGTTGCGTGGCGCGCATGGCGATACCCAGCTTGGTGTACTTGAAGAACAGGAAGAGCAGAACCATGACCAGTGCGGAGGTGACGAAGACGGCGATGGCCCAGTCGTTGATGATCATGCCCTGAAAGGGCTCGTGGGTGACCTGGTAGGACATGGGAACGACGAATTCCTTCTGTTCGGCGCCCCATTTCCACCCGGCCAGCCCCATCAGCAGCATTTCGGCGCCGAGGGTGATAACGATCAGTCCCAGCAGGCTGGGATGCTTGGCCGGCCTCAGAAACAGGAATTCAATCAAAACGCCCAGCAGGATCGCAAACGCCATGGTCAGGATAAACGCGAGCCAGAAGGGGTAGTGATAATAGTTGAGGATATGGAAGGCAATGAAGGTCGACAGCATGGCCATTTCGCCCTGCGCGAAATTGACGACTTCCGAGGTTTTGTAGATGATGACCACAGCAATGGCGAAGAGTCCGTAACACGCCCCGATGGCCAAGCCTTCAATGATGAGTTGTCCGATCATCTGTTCCCCCTGTTGTCATGAACACCGTATTTCAACGTTTGGAACGTCCTGATTTCATGAGGTCGCGGGGTTCTCTCCCGCATCCCCCGTTCAGCATCAGAACGGCCAAGTCATCCAGTACTTCTTGATCCGGATCCAGATCCCGTACATGCCCAAGGGCTCGAAGATCACGATCCCGATCATGATGAGCCCCAGGACGATGCTGTTGATGTTCTCAAGTCCCATGACGGAGAACCACCGGCTGGACACGGTCACCAGGAAATCCCCGACGACGGGCACTTCGGCCACGTTTTTGAGCAGGCTGTACTGGAGATAAGTGATCAGCACCGCGCCCATGATCGGCCCGGCGATCGAACCGAGCCCCCCGACAACAACCATCACCAGGAAAATAATTGATAATATCATGTTGAAGGTGAAGGGATCGAAAAACCCGAGAACGAAACCGAAAAGTCCTCCCGCAATCCCGGCGTAGAAGGCACTGATGGCAAACGCCAGGGTTTTGTAGATCGTCAGATTGATTCCGATCACTTCCGCCGCGATGTCGCTATCACGGATGGCGACAAAAGAGCGGCCCACCCGCGTCTTCATGATGTTGCGGGCGGCAATGATCATCAGAATCGCGATGACAAGGATCAGGTAGTATTTCTGGGCATCCGTCTGCAGGATGAAACTGGCGTTCAACTGCGGGATGCCGATGTCGAGAGGAGGCGCCTGGATGCCGGTTCGCCCCCCGAAGAACTGCCAGTGTCCAATGACATGCATGATGGCCAAACCGAATCCCAGGGAGGCCACTGCCAGATAAGGCCCCTCCAGGCGCAGAGCGGGCAGACCCAGCAGGAATCCGAAAAAGGCGGCGATAAATCCGGCGAGCAGAATGGCGACCACGAAGGGGATCTGGAGCTTGAGCATCAGCAGGGCCGTGCCGTAAGCACCGATGGCAAAGAATCCGGCATGTCCCAGAGAGATCTGCCCCGTATAACCGACCAGGACATTCAGTCCAACCGCCAGAATGACGTGAACCATGACGATATTCAACAGAAAAATGTAATACTTGGGCGCGAAGAACGGAATGGCAAAGAGCAGCAACATGAGCGCCACCGACCAGAAGAGCACCACATTACTTTCAAACAGTTGAACATCCTCAAAATAATCACGCTTCATATCCATAGCAATACCTCATCAACCGGAAATGGTTTTTCATCCCGTTTAGCAAAACGGTTCTTTTCGGGCAGCGACCGGCCAGCTGCATGAAAACGCGCCGGCATGGATCAGAAAGACTGACCAGTCATCGCTGCCTTCGAACACGGTAAGTTTCTTCTGCCAAAGAATCAAACCAACACGTTTTGAAAGGTCGGCCGGAAGGTCGCTCTCAGGATGTATGGAAGATAAAAAGAATTAAAAAAGCGGAAAGCCCAGGCCCCCCCCGAAGCCTGAGCGTTGATAGCAGAGGCCTACCTGCCCTGTCAAGCGGAAAGAGTCCCTCAAGGAATGGGTTGTCATGCGACGCAGGGGTGTGCTATAGGTGCGCCAACAAAGCAGGGGATTCCTTAGATCCATGAAATATTTCCTTTGTGTCCTGGGGATGGTCTTGATCATCGAAGGGCTGCCCTATTTCGCCTTCCCGGATAAAATCAAGCAATATCTCATCCGAATCCATGAAGTCCCGGATCAAACGCTCCGGATCCTGGGTTTGGTCGCAACGGTCGCCGGACTGCTCTTCGTGTATTTCGGACGTCAATAGCGGGATGTCCCGCATCATGGAGCGTCGCCCGGCAGGCGGCATGAAAGGGGGAGAAGCCTTCAGGGCATCCTGTCAAATTCCGGTACCGAAGCAGGCTTGGCAGGATGAGAGGGCATGTCCATGGATTTGACCGATTTTACCTATGAGTTGCCGAACACACTGATCGCGCAGCGTCCCTGTCCGGTTCGCGACGCATCCCGAATGATGGTCCTTCACCGGCAGGAGCAACGGATCGAGCATCGACAGTTTTTCGAATTGCCGGATTATCTGGAAAAGGGCGACGTGCTGATCGTGAACGATTCGCGCGTCATCCCCGCCCGCCTATACGCACTCAAGGAGACGGGCGGCACGGTTGAGGTGCTGCTCCTGAAGAAGCTGCAGGAAGCGGGCCCGGACACGCAAACCTGGGAGGCCCTGCTGAAACCCGCCCGTCGCGCCGCCGCCGGTCAGGTGCTGTCTCTGCCGGAGGGGGGCCGGGCCGTCATCCGGGAACGCGTATCGGATAAGAAATGGGCCGTTGAATTCTCAACCGGCACGGACTTCGCCGCATATCTGCGCCGGAACGGAGAGGCCCCGCTTCCCCCTTACATCAAGCGCCGTCCCGGTGACGCCTCCCATTTTCCCGACCGCGACCGCTATCAGACCGTCTATGCCCGCGCCGACGGCTCCGTCGCCGCGCCGACGGCCGGACTGCACTTCACGCCCCGAACCTTCGATGCCCTGCGCTCACGCGGCGTTTCAGTCGCCGCGGTTACCCTGCATGTCGGTTACGGCACCTTTCTCCCCGTGACGGCCTCCCGGATCGAGGAACATGTCATGGAGGAGGAGTTTTTCGAGATCGGCGCCGAGGCGGCGGAAGCGATCAATGCAGCCAGGCGGGTGGTCGCCGTGGGGACGACCGCGACACGGGTACTCGAAGCTGCGGCCGACGAACGCGGGAGAATTCACCCGACCGCGGGCACCACGCGCCTGTTCATTTATCCCGGCTACCGCTTCAAGCGCGTGAACCGGCTGCTCACGAATTTTCACCTGCCGGCCTCCTCGCTTCTGCTGCTCGTATCCGCTTTCTCGGGCCGGGAATGCATTCTTGACGCCTACCGTCAGGCCGTCGAGGCCTCCTACCGGTTTTACAGCTATGGGGACTGTATGCTGATTTTATGAGCCCGGGCAACGGGCGTGAAGCCCGGAGCGACGTGCAAAACAAAAGACGGCGCTCGGGCGGCTTGCGTTAGAACAAAAGACAGGAGCCAGGACTCGGATCATGGCGGTGTTTCATTTCCAAATCCTCAAAAAAGACACCCGTTCCGCGGCGCGGCGCGGAGAGATGGTCACCCCCCATGGCACGGTGCAGACGCCGGCGTTCATGCCGGTCGGAACACAGGGAACCGTCAAGGGCCTCACCCCGGAGCGGCTCCGCGAGCTCGGCGTCGAGATGATCCTCGGCAACACCTATCACCTCACCCTGCGGCCGGGACACGAGCTCATCCGGCATCTGGGCGGACTGCACCGGTTCATGAACTGGCCGGGTCCCATCCTCACCGACAGCGGCGGCTTCCAAATTTACAGCTTGGGCGCCCTGCGCAAGATCACCGCCGACGGGGCGCTTTTCCAGTCCCACATCGACGGTTCCCGTCACATGCTCACGCCGGAGCGGGCCGTCGAAATCCAGGAAGCCCTGGGCGCGGATGTTATGATGTGCCTCGACGAATGCACGCCCTACCCGGCCACGTGGGAGCAGGCGGAAGCCTCCCTGAATCTCACGCTGGTCTGGGCGGCCCGCAGTCAGGCGGCTCGGACACGGGAGGATCAGGCCCTTTTCGGCATTGTCCAGGGCGGCATGCACCTGCCCCTGCGCCGCCGGTCGGTCGAGGCGCTCGCGGACATCGGTTTCGACGGCTACGCCCTGGGCGGGTTGAGCGTCGGCGAAGCGAAGGACCAGATGCAGGGCGTCGTCCGCGAGATCGCCCCTTTGCTTCCCGAGGGGCAGCCCCGCTATCTCATGGGTGTCGGCACACCGGAAGACATCGTGAACTGCGTTGCGTACGGAATCGACATGTTCGACTGCGTGATTCCGACCCGATGCGCCCGGAATGGATTGTTATTTACAAACCGTGAAAAGGTTGTTATAAAGCACGCCCGCCACAGGGAGGACCCCTCTCCCTTGGACTGTTTATGTGATTGTTACACTTGCAGACATTATTCTCGCGCCTATCTTCGGCACCTGTACATGGCCGGCGAAATCCTGGCCATGGTGCTGAACACGATCCACAACGTCCGTCACTACCAGCGATTGATGGAGCGGATCCGGCAGGCCATCGAGGAAGAGCGCTACGATACGTTCAGAGCGCAATTTATGGACGAACAGAAACGGGGAGGGGGGCCGACCCCCAGGAATAATCATTCCCAATCAGGCCCGTGAAGGAGGATTTGACGTTGACAGACATCGCCTATGCCATGGGGAGCGCCGGCGGCGGGGCGGCCGGCGGCGGAGATCTCAGCTTTATCGTCATGATGGCCATCCTGTTTGCCATCTTTTACTTTCTCATCATTCGCCCGCAGCAGAAAAAACAGAAGGAACTCAAGGAGATGCTGGCAAATCTCAAGCATGGTGACGTGGTCGTGACGACGGGCGGGATCCACGGAAAAATCACCGCCCTGACGGAGACAATCGTGACGCTCGAAATTGCCGACAAGGTCAAGATCAAGGTCTCCCGGGGATTCATCAGCGCCGTCCTACCCAAGGGCGATCAGTGAGGAAAGGGGTAACGGATTATGATGAGCGGCATCAAATGGCGCGCCGCCCTTGCGGTTGCGATCTGCCTGGGGGCATTGTTCTTTCTGACACCGACGCTGGTCGCCGATCTTCCGACGTTCTGGAACGATCACCTTCCCACGGACAAGATCCATCTGGGCCTCGATCTTCAGGGCGGGATGCACCTCGTTCTTGAGGTGGATACCGACAAGGCGGTGGACGGCACGCTCTTGCGGACGGCCGGCGATCTTAAGGAGACCCTGATGTCGAAACGGGTGCGCTTCCGCCAGACGCAAGCCGCCAAGACCGGCCTCATCACCTACGAACTGCCTGACGGCGCCTCCCGCACCGCGTTTGAAAAGGTCCTCAAGGACAACTATCCCGATATTGAAGTGGCCGCCTCCGAAGCCCGCGAGGGACGTGAAGTGGTCTCCCTCAAGATCAACGACAAGCGGTCCGGCGAGATCCGGAAATTGGCGGTCGAACAGAGCCTCGAAACGATCCGCAACCGCGTCGATCAGTTCGGCATCTCGGAACCGGAAATCATCCCCCAGGGTGACGACCGCATCATCATCCAGTTGCCCGGCATCAAGGACACCCAACGGGCCAAAAATCTGATCGGCCGTACGGCCCTTCTGGAATTCAAGCTGGTGAACGAGGAGTATTCCGTCGACGAGGCCCTGCGGGGCAACGTGCCGGAGGGCAGCATGATCCTCCATGAATCCCGCCTCGATCGCGAGTCCGGACGGCGAATCGACACCCCGATTTTGTTGAAAAGCGCCACCCTTATGACGGGGGAGTCCCTTGAAAGCGCCAAGGTGCAGATCTCGGACCGTTTCGGCGAACCTCACGTCTCGATCAAGTTCAACGCGCAGGGGGCCAAGGAGTTCGAGCGCATCACGGGGGCAAACGTCAAGCGGCGCCTCGCGATCGTTCTGGACGGCGTCGTCCATTCGGCGCCCGTAATCCAGGAGCGGATTGCCGGCGGCAACGCTCAGATTACGGGTTCCTTCACCATGGATGAGGCGCGCGACCTCGCCATCGTGCTACGGGCGGGCGCCCTCCCCGCGCCGGTAAAGATCCTCGAAGAAAGAACCGTTGGCCCCTCTCTGGGGCAGGATTCCATTGATCAGGGCATGTGGTCGATTCTCATCGGCGGACTCCTTGTTATCATCTTCATGGTGATCTACTACAAATGGTCGGGCGTCGCCGCCGACTTTGCCGTCATCCTGAACGTGATCATCATTTTGGGCGCACTGACCGCTTTTCGCGCGACACTCACCCTGCCCGGGATCGCCGGCATCGTCCTCGTCATCGGTATGGCGGTCGACGCCAACGTACTGATTCTGGAACGCGTCCGTGAAGAACTGCGTTCCGGAAAAACTCCCCGGGCGGCCATCGAGGCGGGGTACGGCAAGGCGTTTCTCACGATTTTGGATTCAAACGTCACGACCCTGATCGCCGCGCTCTTCCTCTTCGGATTCGGTACCGGCCCCATCAAGGGATTTGCCGTGACGTTGAGCATCGGGATTGTCGTCAGCATGTTCACGGCGATCTTCGTCACCCGGATCATCTTCGATTACTTCGTGTGGAACCGCAAGATCCAGACGGTCAGCGTATAGGAGACAGGCATGGAATGGATTAAGCCCAACATCAATTTCGATTTTGTCGGCAAGATGAAGCTGGCCTTCCGGGTTTCGATCGCCCTGATCGTGATCAGCATCGCCTCCATCGTCTGGCACGGGGGGTTGAACTACGGCATCGATTTCGCCGGAGGCACCCTCATCCAGATCAAATTCCAGCAGGACCCCTCTCCCGACCGCATCCGCTCGGCCTTCAGGGCGATCGGCCTGACGGACAGCGTCATTCAGAAGATCGGCGAAAAAGAGGTGGTCGTCCGGACGGCGGCCACGCAATCCGATATGAGAGGCCTGTCCGATCGAATCGCCGAATCCCTGGCATCCCTCCAGGGCAGGGACACGTTTGAGATCAGGCGCGTGGAAGTCGTCGGCCCCAAGGTGGGAAAGGATCTGACGAGGAAGGCCATCCTGGCCCTGGTCTTCTCCTGGATCGGCATGCTTGTCTACATCGCCTGGCGGTTTGAGTTCCGTTACGCGGTCGGAGGCATCCTGGCGCTCGTTCACGACACCCTCATCGCGATCGGCTCTCTGTCGCTATTGGACAAGGAATTTACGCTTACCATCGTGGCGGCCCTGCTCACCATCGTCGGTTACTCCATCAACGACGCCATCGTGGTCTTCGACCGGATACGGGAGAACGCCCGCAAAAATGTGAAGCAGCCCTTGAGCGAGGTGATCAACAGCAGTATCAACGAGACGTTGAGCCGAACCATCTTGACCGCCTTTACCGTATTCCTCGTCCTCCTCGCCCTGTTCTTCCTTGGGGGCGCCGTGATTCACGATTTCGCCTTTGTCCTCCTGGTGGGCATCGTCATCGGCACCTACTCCTCCATCTTCATCGCCAGCCCCATCGTCCTGTTATTTGAAAAATTCAAGCCGGCGCGACCCAGGGGGAAAAGCCGTTGACGCCGCTTGCGACCGCCGCCCTGACCGTCTTCATTCTGATACTGATGATCGGGCTTTTCATCACGGTGTTTGGACTCCCGGGAAGTCTGCTCATCTTCCTGGCGGCCCTGTTCTACGCGGTGGCGACGGGGTTTTCTCCTCTCGGTTTCCAGACGATCCTGGCGCTGCTGCTGCTCGCGTTCTTCGCCGAAGGGCTGGAGTTCCTGCTCGGCATGTGGGGGGCCCATCACGCCGCCGCCTCCCGACGGGGGTTGGCGGCCGCGGGAGTTGGGGGCGTCGTGGGCATGATGGTCCTGACCCCCTGGCTCTACGGCCCCGGCGCCCTGATCGGATTGTTCGCGGGGGCCTTTACCGGCGTCTGGATCACCGAGATGATCCGTCAGTTGAACCTCAAATCCGCCTTTCGCGCCGAACCGCGCGCCATTCTGGGATGGACGGCCGGAAGCCTGGTCAGAGGTGCGCTGACCGTCGGAATGACGGTCGTGATCCTGATCACGATCTATTCATAAGGAAAAACCATGACGAAAGAAAAATCGAAAATCCAGGAATATGTCGAAGCCATCATCCTTGCCATCCTGATTGCCTTCTTCATCCGCACGTTCGTCATCCAGGCCTTCAAAATCCCTTCGGGCTCCATGAAACCCACCCTGCTCATCGGCGATCATATCCTCGTTAACAACTTCATCTATGGGGTGAAGGTGCCTTACCTGCGCAGTACGATCCTGCCGTTTCGCGAACCCAAGCGGGGGGATATCGTCGTGTTTATCTATCCGGAGGACCGCTCCAAGGATTTCATCAAGCGGGTGGTCGGCGTGGCCGGGGATACCCTGGAGATCCGGAACAAGAAGATATTCCTGAACGGCCTCCCCTACGACGACAAGCACGGCGTCTATGTGGACGATTTCATCATTCCCGGCGCCATCCAGCCCCGGGACAATTTCGCACCCGTCACCGTTCCGAAGGAATCGCTCTTTGTCATGGGCGACAACCGGGATCAGAGCTATGATAGCCGGTTTTGGGGATTCGTAGAACAGAAGGATGTTATGGGAAAGGCCATGGTCATCTACTGGTCCTGGAACCGCGAGGCGTTCGGTGTTCGCTGGAGCCGTCTGGGGAAGATTCTGCGTTGACGGCGTCGTCACCCGGTTAGAGATGTAAACCCAACAAAAAAAGGGAGTCGTCCGACTCCCTTTTTCCCTTTCATTCCGCCGCGGGATCTGTAAGTGCACCCCTGAGGGGCTCGCCCTTCCGCACCTCTTTTCAGACGCGAACCTCAGTACTCCTTCGTCAGTTTGTCCAGCTCCGCAAGCGTGAAGACCGGTCCGTCCTTGCAGACATATTTGCTGCCGACGTTGCAGCGGCCGCATTTGCCGATGCCGCATTTCATCCGCATTTCGAGGGAGGTGACGATGTTCTCCTTGGAAAAACCGAGATCGAAAAAGACCGGCAGGGTAAAGCGGATCATGACCGGCGGGCCGCATATGACGGTCACCGCATTCTCGGAGCTGGGCGCCACTTCCTTGCAGACGGTGGGGACAAAGCCCTCCCGTCCCTTCCAGGAGGCGTCTCCCTTGTCGACGGTGACGTTCAGGTTGATGTCGGACCGTTTCTGCCATTCTGCCAGTTCATCCTTGTAGATGAGGAGCCCCGGGGTCCGCGCGCCGTAGATGACGGTGATACTCCCAAAGCGCTTCCGGTTGTCGTCGTGGATCATGTAGTTGATGAGGGAGCGAAGCGTCGTGAAGGCAAAGCCGCCACCGACGACCACGATGTTCTTTCCTTCCAGGTATTCGATGGGCCAGGAATTCCCGAGGGGTCCGCGGACCCCCATATGGGTCCCTTCCTCGATCTCGTGAAGGCTGGAGGTCACCACGCCCGCCTTCTGGACGGTAAACTCGATATAACCCGGCTGCGTCGGCGATGAAGCGATCCCGATAGGGGATTCCCCCTTGCCGTAGAGGGAGAGTTCGGCAAACTGACCCGGCAGATACTTGAAGTTGGCCTCGTCTTCCTTGTTGAGAAACTCCAGCCGGAAGGTCTTGATGTCCTTCGTTTCCACTTCCGTGATGATCTTCGAGACGACGACCGGAATGGGTAAATATGGATTCTGCATTACACGCTCCCGATTCTATAATTTCGAAATATCCGTGACGATTTTTCTGATATCGATGTTCACCGGACAGTACATCACGCAACGGCCGCATCCTACGCAGGCGATGGCGCTGAAATTGTCCACGTAATATTTGAACTTGTGCATGGCACGCTGACGCCAGCGCTCCTTCTGCGTCGGCCGCGGATTGTGTCCGGACGTCTCGAGCGTGAACAGGGGGAACATGCAGGAATCCCAGTTGCGAAGACGGATTCCGTCGTCGCCCTTCTGCTCGTCGCTGATGTCGAAGCAGTGACAGGTGGGACAGAGATAGGTACAGGTTCCGCAAGCCAGACATTTCTGGTGAATCGTGTTCCAGAAGGGATGCTCGAAATTGGCGTCCAGGATCGGCTTAATCTCTTTGGCTGGGATGCGGGAGGTGATTTCCTGCTCGGCCTGGGCGGTGATGGCCTGCTTCTGGGCGTCCGCCTCATCGCCGGCCTTCTCGCCCGCGAAATGGGCCTCCAGCTTCTCCCCCTTGGGGGTGAGGAACTCGACCAGATAGCGTTCCCCAAGATCCGTCAGGAGGATATCCGCGCCCGCGGCGTCTGTCGGCCCGCCGTCCACGGAAGTGCAGAAGCACGAGGTATAGGGTGGGTGGATACAGGCCAAGCAAATAACGGTGGTCTTCTCCCGTCTGGCGACATAGTAGGGGTCACGGTATTTTTCCTGATCGAAGAGCATGTCGAGAAGGACAAAACTGCGGGCATCGCAGGGGCGGACGCCGAACAGGACGGCGTCCCTCGCCTCCGCCAGTTCGCCGGAAAACGCCATGCCCTTTTCCGTCCGCGTGTACTTCATCAGCTTTTCCGTGTGCGGGAAGAAGAAGTTTTTCGGGGCGTTCTTGCTGTTGGCATACGCCGTCAGCGGCTCCATGCCCGGCGTCAGAACCTGGAAAAGGACGTTATCCCCATCCTTCACCGGGGCGTAAACCAGTCCCGCCTCCGCCATCTTCTTGACCCTGCCGTTCAGGCTGTCTTTCTTGATGTACCGTTTTTCCATATCCGTCCTTGCCTGCGTTTTTTCTCCCCCGCGAGGGGAAGCGTTTCGTCTTCTTCAGGGGGCCGTTCCCGCCCCATACCCGCCCGGGATGCCGCTCCCGACGTCCCGCTCCGGCTTTACCGGTTAGACCAGTCCCAGTCCGGTCAACAGGGGCCGCGGATCGATGTTGTGCAGCTTGAACCATCCTTCCGGCCCATCGAGCCCCATCGCCAGGGCCATCAGCTCCGTAAAATAAAACACCGGCAGCCGGACATGCTCTGAGGCCCGCATGTCGAGATTGGCCATGCAGACCGGACAGGCGGTCACGAGGCAGTTGGCTTCCGCCTCCCTCGCCATGGTCATGAGCCTGTCGACCATCTTGACAACGATGCCCGTCTTACTGATGGTCAGACTCCCGCCGCAGCAGTCCGTCTTGTAGGACCAGGGCCGGACTTCCGCCCCGAGGGCGCCGAGAATGCCGTCCATCAGGATGGGATTCTCGTAATCGTCGAACTCGCACACCTCCGGTGGCCGGAGCAGGAGGCAGCCGTAATAAGAGACAGGCTTGAGTCCCGTTAGTTTGTGGACCGCCTTTCCAGCCAGTGTATCGAGACCGACATCGTTCGAGATGATATCGAGGGGATGCCGAACCCGGATCCCGCCCTGATACTTTGCCCCGACGATGACCTCGATTTCGGATTTCAGCGCCTTGTCCTTGTCCAGGTGATGCTGTGCGGTTTTGAAGCGGTTGAAACACGCGGCACACGGGACCATGACGTCCATGGCGTCCCGTTCCGCGGCGATCAGGTTCCTCGCCGGCAGGGCGATGGAAAGTTTGAAGTTGGTACTGTGGGCCGATGTCGCCCCGCAGCACGACCAGTCATCGATTTCCTTGAGTTCGATCCCGAGCGCCTTGCTGACCGCCCGGACCGACTGGCCGTATTCCTTGCCCGTGGCATGAAGCGAGCATCCGGGATAGTATGAAACTTTCAAAAGCGTGCCTCCTTAAAAGCAGTCCTTTACGGCTTCGTTTTCGCGAAGATGTCCCTCACGGCCTTCATGTCCCGGGTCCTGGGGGAGAGCAGGGAGAGCTTGCCCTTCATGAACATGCCCACGCCCATGGCCATGTCGGAAAAGAGATCTCCGGAAGCCAGTTTGTACTGGACCATCATGATGGGCTCGTTGATCCTACCGCCAAGGCGGATGTTGGCGAGAAACGCTTTGTGGAACTTCAGGACGTTCGCCTCCTTCGCGGGGCGGCCCGATTCGATGCTCATCTGCCGGAGCGCATCCATCATCCGCGCGATGTCCACCTGGTTCGGACAGCGCGTGACGCAGGTTTCGCACGATGCGCACATCCAGATCGTCGAACTCCCGAGTACTTCTTCCTTCATCCCCATCTGGATCATCTTGATGATCCGGTTGGGGTTGTACTCCATGGCAAACGCCAGGGGGCAGCCCGCCGTGCATTTGCGGCAATGATAGCAACGCTGGATGGGAACTCCGCCGATCATGTCATTGACTTCTTCCAAAAAGGTTTTCATGCCGACTCCGTGACTGGATGTTTGGTCTTGAAGATTATTTCGCCTTCTGAGGATCGTAGATAAAATCCTCCCGATCATCTTCCTTGAACTGGGACAGGGGCGGCAGATCCTCCAGCGACGATCCCGCCCGATTGCCGAACAATTCGAAGACGTCCTTGTCGAGCTTTTTCAGGAACGTCCTTAAATCCACGCCCATGGGACAGACCGCGACGCACGACCCGCAATCCACGCAACGCCCGACCATGTGATAGAGGCGCATGATCTGGAAGACCTGCGTATCGGTTTCATCTTCGCTGATACCGACCCACTGCGGCTGGCTCTGCTCCGCGAAGCAGACCGGGCAATAGCAGGACGGGCAGACCTGCCGGCAGGCGTTGCATCGGATGCACTTGGCCATTTCCTTCTCGAAATAGCTCCATCGCTCCGCCAGCGACAGCTTTTCGTGCGCTTCGACGCCGGCATACTCGGACTCGGGCGCCATCGCCGGGGCCGGGCTTCCGATCATGAGGTCTGAGATGACCGGGTTGTTGAAGCGGCACGTCAGGCAATTGTCGGCCAAAATCTCGCCAAGGGGAAGGGTTTTCGCCTCTCCGGCCGTTTTGACGGAGAGTTGATCGCCAACGAGAGACGCCTCCCGGATCTCCTGACCCGCCACCCGCGCCGCGACCTTACACTTGTCCACATAGCCGCCGCAGGGGACGCCGACGACGAAGATATCGTCCCGGTTGAACTGCCGCTCCTGAAGCTGGATCACCAGGGAGCGTGTCGTGCATCCCCGGGCAACCACACCGACGACCTTTCGGGTCCGCGCCTCCGGTTTGACGCGCTGCTGCGACTGCCTGTGAAGGCTGATCAGATCCTGGACGAACTTGGCCAAGTTCTGAACGCAGAAGGCGTTCCACACGAGCCGGTCCGCCTCCTCCGGCGCGGTGATGAAGCAGGGGGTGGCCGTCATGGGCAGCGTGCCCGCTTCGTATCCCACGAGGACGTCGACCTTCTTTTCCGCCAGCAGCAGCTTCGCTTCTTCCCGGAGTTTCTTCTCTACATTTTCCACCGTTTTGATTTCCTCACTGGTATGGAGTTCATGATCCAAGGCGGGTTGGCTCGACCCCGCGTTTTTCCTAGAGCTGCTTGACCAAATTCCGGGCCGGCCCCAGGGCCCGGACGGCCTCGGTCACCCCTTTGATGACCTGGGAGAAACGCTCCCCCTCGGAAGCGGAAACCCAGGTGAACATCGTCCGGTCCCCCTCCACGCCGATATAGCTCAGGAAGCGCTTGAGGGTGGCAAATTTCCGCCTCGCGGAGAGGTTTCCCGTCAGATAGTGACATTCGCCCGGATGGCACCCCGAAACAAGAACCCCGTCCGCCCCAGCCTGCAGGGCCTTGACGACGTAGAACGGATTGATCCTCCCCGTACACGGAACACGGATGATCCGGACGTTCGGGGGATACTGGATGCGGCTGATCCCGGCCAGATCCGCACCCGCATAGGTGCACCAGTTGCAGACAATGGCGACGATCTTCGGTTCCCAGCTGGACGGTGCTTGATTCTCAGACATAATTTCTCCATGGAGTCTTAGTTACATCGCGAAGGCGGCGATCTGCGCCAGGACCTCCTCGTTGTTGAAGCCGTTCAAATCCACGGCGTTCATGCGGCAGGACGCCGTACAAACCCCGCAGCCCTTGCAGAGGACGGTATTGACGACGGCACAGCCCTCGTTCAAGTCCACCGCAATGGCGCTGAAGGGACAGTTCACCTCGCACAGCCCACAGGCTGAGCAACGGGATTTGTTGACGTAGGCCGTCTTCCCCTCCGCCTCGATGAAGTCCTTGGTCAGGATCACGCAGGCGCGGGACACGGCGGCGTTGGCCTGGGTGATGGCCTCCTCGCTGAGCTTCGGCGCGTGCGCCATACCGCACATGAAGACACCGTCCGTCGCAAAATCGACCGGGCGGAGTTTTACGTGGGCCTCGAGGAAAAACCCGTCCTGATTCGTCGACACTTTGAGCATTTTCCCAATTTCTTCGTTGCCGGGATTAGGTGCCGTACCGACGCTCAGGGCCAACATGTCGGCCTTCAAATCTATGAATCCGTTTAGAATAGGATCGAAAACCTTGACGGCCAGCCCCGATCCGTCGGCAAGAACCTCGGGCTTGCGGTCCTCGTCGTAGCGGACAAATTTCACGTTGAGTTCCCGCGCCTTCTTGTAGAAGTCCTCCTTGAGCCCGAAGGTCCGGATGTCACGGTAGAGGATGGTGACGTCCCGGCCGGGATCCATTTCCTTCAGCTTGAGGGCGTTCTTTATCGCCTCGCTGCAGCAGTAGCGGCTACAATAGGGCCGCTCGGGAGAACGCGAGCCGACGCACTGGATCATGACCACGCTGCCGGCGCGCTTCACTCGCTCGTCCTCTCCGGCGATCAGCTCCTCCAGATCGCGCTGCGTCAGGACGTTTGGGTTCTGCCCGCAGAGGTACTCCTCCGTCTTCAGCTCATAGGCCCCCGTCGCCACGATCACAACGCCGTGCTCGAACTGCTGCTCTTCGGATTTCACCCGGATCGTGGTCTTGTAGTTGCCGATGAAACCCTCGATCTTGACGATTTCCGCGCCGGTATAGGCTTTGATTAATTCCGATTTCCGGGCTCGGTCGAGCAGCCGCGTCAGATGTTCCCGCGTATCGAGACCCTCGAGGGTGTAATGGAGCTTCCGGTAATTCCCGCCCAGGACCTCCTCCTTCTCCACGATATAGGAGGCGAAACCCTGATCCGCGAGCGCCAGGGCGGCGGTGATGCCGGCCAGTCCTCCGCCGATGATCAGGGCGGCATGGTTGACGCTGAGTTGACCCGGTTTGAGAGGCTTCAGGAACTGCGCCTTCGCGATCGCCATACGCACGAGGTCCTTCGCCTTTACGGTCGCCGCGTCCGGCTCGTTCATATGCACCCAGGAATCCTGGTCCCGGATGTTGGCCATCTCGAAGAGGTAGCGGTTCAGCCCCGCCTTCTCGCAGTTTTCCTGGAAAAGACCCTCGTGGGTCCGGGGCGAGCAGGAGGCAACGACGACGCGGGTCAGATTCTTTTCCTTGATGACTTCGCCCATCTTCACGGCGGTGTCCTGAGAGCACGTGAATAGATTATCGGCCGTATAGACGACATTGGGCAGCCCCTTGGCGTACTCGACGACTTCGGGGACGCGCACGACGCCGCCGATGTTGATACCGCAGTGGCAGACAAAGACGCCGATGCGGGGACCCGTGCCGCGCATGTCCATCTCCGCGGGGAGCTCTGCCTCCGTTACCAGGGTGCCTCGACGGGACGCGAGCAACCCTCCCGCGCAGGCGGCGGCGCCGCTGGCCTCCATGACGGTCTCCGGGATGTCCTTGGGACCGCCGAAGGCGCCGCAGACGAAGACACCCGGACGCGTCGTCTGGACGGGATTGTCCAGGTTCGTCCTGCAGAAACCGTGCTCCTCCAGCTCGATCCCGAGGGCCTTGGCGAGGGGCGCCGCCTCCTTCGGGGGCGTCAGACCGACGGACAGGACCACCATGTCGAATTCCTCTTCAACCAGCGTTCCATCCTCCTGGACGTACTTGAGCATCAGGTTGTGCGTCTGTTGCAACTCCTTGACGGTGGAGGGAATGGAGCGGATGTAGCGGATGCCGTACTCGTTCTTCGCCCGGTTGACGAACCGGTCGAAGTCCTTGCCGTGGGCCCGGATGTCCATGAAGAAGATAGTCGGTTCCATCCCCTTGGCATGTTCCTTCCCGATGATGGCCTCCTTGGTCGCATACATACAGCACACGGAGGAGCACCAGCTGTTGCCGCAGGACGTGTCACGGGAACCGACACACTGGATGAAGGCCACCTTCTTCGGCTCCTTTCCGTCGGAGATCCTCTGGACATGGCCGAAATACGGACCGGACGCGGAAAGGATCCGCTCGAACTGGATGCTCGTGACGACGTTCGGATAGACGCCGAAGCCGAACTCGCCCCGGATCTTCGCATCGAAAATCTCGAAACCGGGTGAGGCGATGACCGCCCCGACCTCGATTTCCTCTTCCTCATACGTCATGTCGTGATCGATGGCCTTGGCCAGACAGACGTCCACACACTGGTAGCACTCCGAGCAGATCCCGCAGGAGAGGCAGCGACTTGCTTCGGCGACGGCCTGCGCCTCCGTCATGGGCTCGACCACCTCCCGGAAGTGGGACTTTCTCGTCTCGGGGGGTAGCATCGCCATCCGCACCCTGTCCGCCTTCGCGAACGCGCTCGTATCACCCGGATCGGCCAGACCCTTCGTCCAGTCGCACTCCCGGCCGGCCTTGACGTCCTCGCCGCGGAGATAGCGGTCGATCGAAACGGCCGCTTCCTTGCCTGCATAGACGGCCTTGACCACGGTGGCCGGACCGGTGACGACATCACCGCCGGCGAAGACGCCGGGCACGTTCGTGGCGAATGTCACGGGGTCGACGTCGAAATTTTTCCACTTGTTGATCGCGATGCCGCTTTCGGCCGGGACGAAGTCGAGGTCGGCCTCCTGGCCGATGGCGGGAATCAGGGCATCGCAGGGAACGATGAATTCGGAGCCTTTGATCTCGACGGGACGGCGGCGGCCGCTGGCGTCAGGCTCTCCCAGTTCCATCCGCGTGCATTCCACGCCCGTTACCTTGCCGTTCTCGCCAACGACGCGCTTGGGCGCCACGAGGAACTCCATCTTGATCCCCTCTTCGAGGGCCTCCTCGATCTCCTCGGGCGAGGCCGGCATCTCCGCGCGGGAGCGCCGATACAGGATGAAGACCTCCTTGGAACCCGTGCGGACGGCCGTGCGGACGGCATCCATGGCCACGTTCCCGCCGCCGACGACGGCAACCTTGTCCCCCAGAAAGACCTTTTCTCCCAGGTTCACACGCTTCAGGTAATCGACACCGTGGATCACCCCCTGCATGTCCTCGCCGGGAATGTTGAGTTTGCTGCTGTTCACCGTGCCGCACCCGATGAAGACGGCGTCGAAGTCGCTCTTAAGCTGTGCGAAGGGGACGTCTTTGCCGACGGCCTTGCCCAGGTGGATCTTCACCCCCGTGTCCTCGATGACCTTGATTTCCGCGTTGAGCACGTCCTTTGGCAAACGGTACTCGGGGATGCCGACGGCCAGCCAGCCGCCCGCCACCGGCAGCGATTCGAAGACCTCGACGGCATAGCCCCCGATGGCGAGATAGTAGGCCGCCGTGAGTCCCGCCGGCCCGGCCCCGACCACGGCCACCTTCTTGCCGTTCTTTTCCTTCACGTCCGGGAGATAGCGGTGCTCGTCCTTCAGGTCGAGATCCGCGACAAACCGTTTCAGGTGCATGATGTCGATGGGTTCGTCGACATCGCCCCGCTTGCAAGCCTCTTCGCAGGGATGGTTGCAGACGCGGCCGCAAACGATCGGAAAGGGATTGTCCCGCTTGATGAGTTTGAGGGCTTCCTTGAACTTCCCCTGGGCGATCAGCGCCACGTACCCCTGGACGCTGATATGGGTGGGGCAGGCGGCCTTGCAGGGGGAAGTCCCGCGTTTGTCGATCGCGAATCCGCTCGGAATCGCCTGGGGGAAGTGGCGGTAGATGGCTTTGCGTTCGTTGAGCGTCTCGTTGAAATCCGACGGGACGGATACCGGACAGACATTGGCGCAATCACCGCACCCCGTACATTTGTCCAGGTTGACGAAACGGGGGGCCCGCGTAAGCTTGACCTTGAATCGGCCGGGCTCGCCGGTCACGGAGTCCACGGTCCGGCGGGTCATGATCTCCACGTTCGGATGCCGTCCGACCTCCACGAGTTTCGGAGAGAGGATGCAGGCGGAACAGTCGTTGGTGGGGAAGGTCTTGTCCAACTGCGCCATGACCCCGCCGATGCTGATTCCGTTCTCCACCAAGTATACTTTCATACCGGAATTGGCGAGATCCAGGGAAGCCTGAATGCCGGCAATGCCGGAACCGACGACCATCACGGCACCGATTTTCTCGTTATCTTTTACCACCTGTCTGCTCCTCGGCAATGTTTATTGATCATCCCCAAAACTGACCCACGGTCAGTGATTGTTCTCAAAGCGTGGCAGCGGTTATCACGATTTCCCCGGGCTGTCAAGCGTGAACATCCGTGTTCAGACCTGCGCGCCCCTTCCCCTCAGGGGACCTGATTGGGGGACCGGAGGGCCTCCTCGACGGCCGTCCAGAGGCGCTCGCGTCCCTCGCCAGTCCGGGCGGAAAATACGATGACATCCGTCCCGCCACCCAGGTCAAGAGGTTTCCGGAAGCGGAGGACGGCTTGCCGCGCCTCGCTCCGGGACAGCTTGTCGATTTTCGTCAGGACCGGCAGCCAGGGGCGGCGGTAGGCCCGGAGCCATCCGACCAGGGAGAGGTCGTCCCGGGTCGGCTCCCGGCGGCTGTCCATCACGACGAGGACCATCCTGAGCGTTTCGCGCACCCTGAGGTACGTTTCCACCATCGGTCCCCACTGACGCCGGACCGCTTCCGGCACTTTCGCGTAGCCGTAACCGGGAAGATCAACAACGGAATATCGATCATTGACGGTGAAGAAATTTAGGGCCTGCGTTCGTCCCGGCGTATGGCTCGTCCGGACGAGCCGCCTCCGGTTCAGGAGGACGTTGATCAGGGAGGATTTGCCGACATTGGATCGGCCTGCCACGGCCAACTCCGGGGTCACGGCGGGGGGGTACTGGTCGGGCCGGGTGGCCGTCTTGACGAAAGATGCGCAGGTTATCTTCATTGTGCCCAGGGAATCGGATCGCGGGTCATTCCCGCTCGAAGTGCAATTTGTACTTTTCCAGCTTGCGTTCGAACGTCGGGCGGGAGATCCCGAGAATCTCGCACAGCTCCCCCTTGGTTCGGTCCCCGTACTCGGAGATGATCTTCCGGATGTACTGTTCCTCGACCTCGTCCAGGGTCATCAATCTCCCGCCTGGGGCGCCCGGCACCGGCACCGCATCGATGCCCCCCGTGCCGGCGGCGAGATCTTCGTTGAGCTCCGGGAAGTCGGACCGGCCCAGGACCTGCCCCTTGGCGACCACAACGGCACGGATCAGGAGATTCTCAAGCTCCCGTATATTGCCGGGCCAGGAATACTTCAGAAAAACCTCCATCATTTCATCCGACACGCCGATCACGCGCTTGTGCAGATCCCGGTTTATTTTCGTCAGCAGATATTCGATGAGGGGCGCAATGTCCTCGCGTCGCTCCCGGAGCGGAGGGATATGGATGGAAACGATGTTGAGGCGATAGTAAAGATCGTCGCGGAACTTGCCCTCCTGGACCAGCGCCTTCAAATCCTTGTTCGTCGCGGTGATGATGCGGGCATTGACGCGGACCCGGTCCTTGCCGCCCACACGCTCGAACTCCATCTCCTGCAAGACGCGCAGGAGTTTCGCCTGGAGGTTGACCGACATCTCGCTGATCTCGTCCAGGAACACCGTTCCGGACCGGGCGAGTTCGAACTTCCCCAGTTTTCGGGCAATCGCACCCGTGAACGACCCCTTTTCATGACCGAACAGCTCCGATTCGAGCAGGGTTTCGACGATGGCGGAGCAGTTGACGGCGATGTAGGGTTCATCGGGCGAGGTGTTGTTGTGAATCACCTTGGCGATCAGCTCCTTGCCGGTTCCGCTTTCGCCTTGGATCAGGACCGTCGTGCGGCTCTGGGAAACGACGCCGACCGTCTTGAAAATCTCGCGCATCTCGCGGCCCGTTCCGATGATGTCGCCGACCTTGAACTGGCGCGATGGCTCCATGAGCAGACCGTCGATCTTCCGCTCCATCTCGCACGCCTTAAGCGCCTTTCGAATGGCCATGTCCAGTTCATCCACATTGACCGGCTTGTGGATGTAGTCGAAGGCCCCACCCTTCATGGCCTTGATGGTGGTTTCCATATCGTGAAATGCGGTGATCATGATCACCTTGACGTTTTCATCCTCCTCGCGCAGGTCCTCGAGCACGGTAAAACCATCGATGTCCGGAAGACGAATGTCGAGGATGACGAGGTCAGGAACGGTCTCGACGAAGGCGTTCAGTCCTTCGGTTCCCGTGAGGGCGGTCTTGACCTCGTACCCCTCTTCGGTGAGGTACAGATCCAGGGTTTCACAGATCGAGCGGTCATCGTCAATTACAAGAATTTTCGGCATTCCTCACTCCTCATGGTCCATGATCCGGTGGTGTGACGACATCCTCATGCCGACGCGGCCGGAGGACCATCCGCGAGCGTCTGCGGGACGGGCAGCGTGATGACCGCGCGCGTCCCCTCGCCCTGCCTGCTCTGGATTTCAATGGTGCCCTGATGCAGTTCGATAATTTTCTTGACCTGCGTCAGCCCCAATCCCGTTCCGTATTTCTTCTTCGTGAAGAACGGATTGAACAGGTGCGGCATATCCTCCGGTTTGATCCCGCACCCCTCGTCGCGAATCTCGATTTCGATCGCGGGCGACGCTCCGGCGGCATATCTCGTACGGAGGGTCAGCGTACCGTTGTCCTCCATGGCGTCGATCCCGTTGCGGATGAGGTTCAGGAAAGCCTGTTCGAGCATGGCCGGATCCACCAGAACCGGAGGCGCGGCCTCGTCGTAAGACGTGGCGACGCGAATCGCCTTCTCGCTGATCCCCTTCTCCGCCATGGCCAAGGTTTCCTCGAGAATGCGGCGAACGTCGTACCGCTCCTTGCGGGGTTCGGAGGGTTTCGCAAAGATCAGCACATCGTTGACCAGATGTTCGAGGTGCTCGACCTCCTTCTGGGCGATGCGGAACCGTTTCTGATCGTTTCCCTGCGGTTGCAGGCGCTTCTCCAGGATTTGCAGACTCATCTTGATGGAGGAAAGCGGATTGCGGATCTCGTGCGCGATGCCCGCCGACAATTGACCGACCGCCGCCAGCTTCTGGCTTTCATAATACTTCTTTTCCAGGTTCTTGAATTCCGTGATGTCGCGCTGTGCCACGACGAACCGATCCGTGCCCTTGAGGGGGCGCGTGGTAATCAGGAGGTTGCGCCGCGACCCGTCCCGTGCGGTGACCTCGATTTCGTAGGGCAGGAAGTTGCCCCGTTTTCCCTCTTCCCAGCGCTGCATCATGAATTCCCGGAGCTCAGGTTCCATGAACTCGGTAAAGTGGCGACCTTTCACGGGTCCGGACGTCATGCCGCCCCCACGGGCAAAATCATGGCTGATATAATTGACGATCCCGTCGCCGGACATATCGTAGAGCTTGTCCGGGGAGCTTTCCAGGATGGACTGGAGGTAATTGTTCAGGGACTCGATCTGCGTGCGCAAATTAATGTTTTCCGTAAGTTCGACCTGAAGCGTTTCGGCGTACTCCTTGATGCTGCGGGACATTTCCTCCTCCCGCGTATGATCCTGGAGGGTTTCGATGGCGGCGATGACCTCGCCTTTTTCATCGTGAATCGGCGCGGCGAGGAAGTACAGATGATGGCTCCTGCCGTCCGTCAACTGGAAAAAGTCGCGGGCCTCGTAGGCCCCCTCGACGGTGGAGGATTTCCTGATTTTCTTCGTCCCGTAGTATTTCTCCAGATTCTCGATGTCTCCGTCGATGATGAGGTCGGCGATCAGGGGGCGTTTCCGGGTATAGAACGGCGCGTAGTGCCGATCGGTGCCGATCATCGTTTGCACGCCGAACCCGGTCAGCTCCGTACAAGCCTTGTTCCAGAGGATGATCTTGTGTTCCCGGTCGATGACGAAGGCGGGAATGGGCAGGCCTTCGATAATCCCTTCCACGGTCCGCTTTTCCCGGACGAGCTGCTCCTGCCATTCGCTCCGTTCCTGGAGCAGTTTGAGCTTCGCCTTCATCTGACCGTGCCGCCGCTCCGCATAATCGATGGAGATGCTGGCGATGATCACCGCGATGATCACGCCGGCCACGCCCATCATGACGTTGAGGAAGGCGCGTCTGACGACGGAGATGACGCGGTTGTATGGAGTGCTGACCACCATGAACCAGGCCTGCGGACCGATGCGCATCGGGGCGTACGCGACAATCTTCCGTTCCCCGGAACCACCTTCTTCACTCAGGACGTATTCCCCGTAGCCCGCCCGGCCCCGCAGAATGTCGGGCTGGAGCGCACCCGGGCGCCGATCATCTCTCTTTTCGAGGACGCTCACGTTACGCCCGGTGAACCCCTCCACCGGATGGACGATCAGCCGTCCCAGGTGATCGACGATCCAGGAATCCTGCGCCAGCTTTCCCTTGGGCTCCTTCACGAAGAAGTCGATCATCGTCTCCAGGGGCATGATCGCGAAAACCACCCCGGTGAAGAGATCCCGGCTTCCGTAGCGGTACTTGGGCACGCCGATCACGAAAACACGCTTCATCCCGAGAATCCGGAACAGCGGGGTATCTTCGGAAAGGTTCAGTTCTCCAACGAAGGGGCCTCTCGTTTTCCGGATCTGCTGAAAAAAGGCGTACCGGTCAAAACGTACCCCCCGCAGCTCGGCGAAGGTCCGATCCGGGTAAACGGACTGCAAGATCCCCCGCTCATCAAGGCGTGCGATGAAGCGGACCTTCCCCTCGAGGTGCTCGTGAATGACCTTCATGCTTGAAACCGTTTCGTCGGGGGTCACCGTCCGCACACTCGGCAGCATGGACAGCATGGTCAGATTCTTTTCAACGTTGCCCAGCAGGGCTTCGATGCGAGCCGCCGTACCCCTGGCCAGGGCAAGTTGCTGCAGGCTGAACTGATCGACGATATCTTTTTCCCGTACCCGATTCACCGTGAGGGCCATCAGCAGGATGAACACGATGACCGCAATCGTCGTCAGCCAGATGGAAATGCGCATTTTATGTTTCATCACGTCAGGACTCCTCAGCCTCACCGGACCTCACTGCGTCCGCTCCTCCTCAGTCATCTCCCTTCTTTTCCCTCCGCTCCTTCAAAGCCATCAGGATATAGACGCCGACAGCCGCTGCAAGCGAGATGATCAACTTGAGCAGACCGTTTTCAATCTCGATCACACGCTCACATATCAGCCATGCAACCAGATAGGTCACGGCCGTCAGGATTTCCTGCATTCTTAAACCTCTTAATGGAATTCAAGTTTTGGGCGCTCGATAGTACCGGTGCAGTTGGAAAATTTCAATAGAAAAGATCGCGTCTTTCATCCTCTCGGCCCGCCCCGCCCTTTTACTTTTCGTTCAACGGTCGGGACGGGTTTAAAGGAACGTTCAAGCCCGGAAGGCAACTCGATTCCCAAGGGCGGGGTCGTGGAAATTAATTGATGAATCATTGCTTGCATTTGACGGAGATTACCCCACGGGTGCCGTGGGCGGCATGCATTTTGCGATAGGCTCGCAACATTTGCGGAAGTGAATTCTTCTGTACCGAACAATCAGAGTATGGTATCGGTCGGAAGGTAAAAACATTATTTCGGAAAGGAGATAGGAAAATGTTAAGGAAATTCGGGAAAAGTTTATTGACGTTCTTCACGACGGTCGCAGCCGTGTTGGTGTCTTCACCGGTTGTGTTCGCGGCTGAAGCCATTCCAGCGGGTGATTCGTATGTGAAGGTCATCTTTTCCGTTGGGGCGATGGTCGGTGCGGGTTTGGCCATCGGTCTGGGCGCCATCGGCGCCGGCGCCGGTATCGGCCAGGCGGCAAGCGGGGCTTGTGAAGCGGTCGGAAGAAACCCCGGCGTTCAGGGAAAAATCATGACGGTGATGCTGGTCGGTATGGCCATGGCGGAATCGATCGCGATCTACGCCCTGGTCGTTTCACTGGTACTTCTTTACGCCAACCCCTACATGAAGTATTTTCTGGCCGGTTAATCCGTCAGCATCACTTCGAGACTAAAACAGTAGGGGGAAAAGGGAATGCCAAAAATTAATAAAGATAAGCAGTTATTCACAGTCGGAAGGGTATTCTTCCTGCTTATCGTCATCCCCTTATCTTTGATGGCCCTCTTGATTGCCAATGGCATTATAAAAGTCGGGGACACCGCAAGGGAACGGACGGTAACCATTCTGGACCAGAAGTCCCAGGAAGAAATCAAGGTGCGGGCTGTAAACGTGGCGGATGAAGTTGCTGATTTTCTGAAGGACCGGGAAAAGGATCTCCTGATCGCAACCATCTTGCCCGCCACGGATGCAGCCTACAAAGAATTCGTCGCAAAAAGCGAGAACCCCCTTTGGGTGAAGAAGGACGGGAAGATACAAAAGATCTATGAACCGCTCTACAAGGAAATGGCTTTCGTAGACAAATCCGGGCAGGAGCGCATCAAGGTGCTGGACGGAAAGGTCGCGAATGCGAGCCAGCTGATCAACGTCAGCAACCCGGCCGCCACGCCCTTCAAGGAGGACTATTTCACCAAGGCGAAGACCTACAGCAAGGGGGATCTCTACATCTCCCCGCTAAAGGGACTTTACGTCAACAAAACCGAGTTTGAAAAGGGAAAGAGATTTTCCGGGATCATCCGGATGGCCACGCCTGTTTTCGACCAGCAAGGGTTCGCCGGCGTGGTTGCGCTGGCTTTGGATGTGAGGCATCTGGCCAAGTTCACGGACAACATCGTCCCCACGCAATCCGGTTACGTGGTCGAAGCGGAGGCAGCCTCCGGCAATTACGCCTTCATGGTGGACAACCGCGGTTTCATCATCTCTCACCCGAACGATTACCACATCGCCGGGCAATACGCCGATGGAACGCCCGTACCGGCGATCACGGACAAGACATCCGCGGAAGCCATGGCCCAGAAGGGCGAGGAGGTCCTGAACCTCAACCAGATCGGCTTCATGGATCCCACCCTCCAGAGCATTGCCCGGGAAGCGGCGGAAGGTCGCGCCGGGATGAAGGAATATCAGTTCGCCGGACGCAAGGAGTTCGTCGCCTATGCGCCCATCAAGTTCTACTCGACGGACTACCCGAAACCGGCCGGTTTCGGCTGGGTCGCCATGAACGTCGATGTCGTGAAATTCAGCGCCTATGCCTCCGCAACGGCCAAGAAAATCCAGTCCGAGGCAAAATCCTGGATTACGACGATCATCACCATCATCATCATTTCGGTCATCCTTCTGTTCCTGATCATGGCCATTCTGGTCCGGGGCATCACGCGCTCGATCGAAGCGGAAATCCCCCTCGAGGCCCAGGATGCATCAAAATTCTATGATGACGAGGACGACGACAAATAATAAACCCATCGGGGCCGGAAGCAAGCTTCCGGCCCCTTTTTTTACCGTTCGTCCCACCTGGAACGGGGCAGGAGGCGCTACCGGGAAAGACCCCGGACCCGTGATTCGATTCATTCGGCAATGGCCTCCACGCCCGCCACAGTCCTGCCCTTCCCCAGCGATTCACCCGTGGCGCGATCCGTTCGGGTCCGCACATTTTCTTTGACTTCAAAAAACAAAACTGCTAGACACGACCGGCCCGTAACGGTCCTTGGTACCCGTTGACCCCATATCCCCAGGAGGCGTGCATGAAAGACAAAAAGTTGATTCTCTGGTTCGATGAGATCGAACTGAACGATATCCCCCAGGTCGGCGGCAAGAATGCCTCGCTGGGGGAGATGCGTCGGGAACTGATTTCCAAGGGGGTCAACATTCCCGACGGTTTCGCCGTCACCGCCTACGCCTATCGCTGCCTCATCGAATCCGCCGCACTTTCAGACAAAATCCGTCAGATCCTCGCCGATCTCGACACCCATGACATCCAGAACCTGGCCGACAAGGGGCGACAGATCCGTGGCCTGATCTACGGGGCCGAATTCCCCTCGGATCTGAAGGCCGCCATCCTGGAGGCCTATGCCAAGCTCTGCGAGGAATACGGCGCCGACACCGATGTTGCCGTTCGCAGTTCCGCCACCGCGGAAGACCTACCGGATGCCAGCTTCGCCGGGCAGCAGGAGACCTACCTGAACATTCGCGGTCCGGAGGCGCTGATCGAGGCCTGCAAAAAATGTTTCGCCTCCCTGTTTACCGACCGCGCCATTTCTTATCGAGTGGACAAGGGATTCGATCATCATTCCATCGCTCTGTCCATCGGCATCCAGAAGATGGTGCGCTCCGACCTAGCTTGCTCCGGCGTGATCTTCTCCATCGACACCGAATCGGGATTCAAGGATGCCGTGCTCATCACCGGGGCCTACGGCCTGGGCGAGACAGTGGTCCAGGGGATCGTCAATCCCGATGAATTCTTCGTCTTCAAGCCTACCCTGAAGGAGGGATTCCGTCCCATCCTCCAGAAGACGATAGGCAGCAAGGAAATCAAGATGATCTACGCCTCGGGCTCGGCCTCCGAGGCGACCGAAATCGTTTCCGTCGAGGAAGCCGAGCGACAGCGCTTCTGCCTGACGGACGACGAGATCCTGCTCCTGGGACGCTGGGCCGTCATCATCGAAGACCACTACTCCCAGCAGGCCGGTTATTTCAAGCCGATGGACATCGAGTGGGGCAAGGACGGACGGACGGACGAGCTGTTCATTCTCCAGGCGAGACCCGAGACGGTGCAGTCCCAGAAGGATTTGAGCGTGGTGGAAACCTACGTTCTCCTCGAGGAGAAGGAGCCCCTGGTGACGGGCACCAGCGTCGGCGCGAAAATCGGCGCCGGCCCCGTCAACAGGATCGAGTCCGTGGCCGACATCCGTAATTTCCGCAAGGGCCAGGTCCTGGTCACCGACATGACGGATCCGGACTGGGAACCCATCATGAAGATCGCGGCGGCCATCGTCACGAACAAGGGAGGGCGGACCTGCCACGCGGCCATCGTCAGCCGCGAGCTCGGTGTTCCCTGCATCGTGGGAACCGGAAACGGAACGGAACGGCTCCGGGACGTTGCCGAGGCAACGGTCTCCTGTGCCGACGGTGAAGTCGGAAAAGTCTACCGGGGCATCCTGAAATTCGATGTCAGCCGGGTCAACGCCCAGAACCTGTCACGACCCAGAACCAAGATCATGATGAACGTCGGCAACCCCGAGAATGCCTTTCAGCTTGCCGGCATTCCGAACGACGGCGTCGGCTTGGCCCGCCTGGAATTCATCATCAATCAGCACATCAGCATTCATCCCATGGCCCTGATTCACTTCGACCGGGTCACCGATCCGGCGGTCCGGAAGCAAATCGAGGCGCGGACCCGTGGATACGAAAATCGCAGCGACTTCTTCGTCGAAAAGCTGGCGGAGGGCGTGGGGAAGATCGGCGCCGCCTTCTGGCCGAACGACGTCATCGTGCGGATGAGCGATTTTAAGAGCAATGAATACGCCAACCTGATCGGCGGCGCCTTTTTCGAACCGGAAGAGGAAAACCCGATGATCGGATTTCGTGGGGCCTCACGGTATTACGACGACCGCTACCGCGAAGCCTTCGCCCTCGAATGCGCCGCCATGAAGAAGGTCCGCAACGTCATGGGGCTGACCAACGTCAAGCTGATGATCCCCTTCTGCCGCACGGTCGACGAGGGGAAGAAGGTAATCGCGGTCATGGCCGAAAGGGGCCTTGTCCAGGGAGAGAACGGCCTGGAGCTGTACATGATGGTCGAGATTCCCAGCAACGTGGTCTTGATCGACCAGTTCGGCGAGATCTTCGACGGGTTCTCGATCGGCTCCAACGATCTGACGCAACTGACGCTGGGACTCGACCGCGACTCCGCGCAGGTCGCCCACATCTTTGATGAGCGGAACCAGGCGGTCATGGACCTCATTCGCATCGCCATCACCCGGGCCAACAAGATGGGCAAAAAGATCGGGATCTGCGGGCAGGCCCCCAGCGATTATCCGGAGTTCGCGAAATTTCTCGTGGAGTGCGGCATTTCGAGCATCTCCCTAAACTCGGATACGGTCATCAAGACGACCTTCGAGATCCTGGAGACGGAAAAGCAGGTTGGGCGGTCGTAATGACCGTCCGCCGAAGCGGAAGCTCCGGGCCGCAAAGGGCCGCTGTCAGGCGCGAAACCGCTCGGACGGCGTCGGTTTCATGAAAAGAAGGGGCGGGAGCGGCGCGTAAGCCGAATTCTGTCCCGGCCTCCGGTCACCCGTCCGCCGGTGATGGTCATTCCTCTGGGACGGCCGTTGCCGGCCGCCTCAAGCGACGCTACCCGAGGACATCGGGCGGGCCACCCTCTAACGTCCTCCTATTTGGTCTTGCTCCGGATGGGGTTTACCTAGCTTTCCCGGTCACCCGGGAAACTGGTGAGCTCTTACCTCGCCTTTTCACCCTTACCCGCATGTCGCGGGCGGTATCTTTTCTGTGGCACTTTCCTTAGGGTCACCCCCAGTCGCCGTTAGCGACCATCCTGCCCTGTGGAGTTCGGACTTTCCTCTGATCCGTTAGAATCAGCGACCATCTGCCCCACTCCAGCCCCCTCCATTCAATGCCTGTTGCGGGGGTTCACACCCCGGTTCGACCGGAATCGCCGCGAGGGGATGCCCGCTCGTATCCGGCGTCCACGGCCTGATCGGATCCCTTGGCCGCCGCCACGGCCAGGGCATCGCAACGCTCGTTCTCCGGATGGCCGGCATGACCGGGCTCCCACAGAAACCGGACCGTACGGTGTCTACAGAGATCGAGCAGCCTTTCCCAGAGATCGGCATTCTCCGCACGATCCTTCCGGTTTCGCATCCAGCCCTGCGCCCGCCAGCGGACGGCCCAGCCCTTCGTCACGGCGTCAACGACGTAGCGGGAATCCGAATGGACCGTCACATCATAGCCCGGCTTGACCGCCTCCAGACCGACAATCACCGCCATGAGCTCCATCCGGTTGTTCGTGGTCAGACGATACCCCCCCGAGAGCTCCTTGCTCCGTCCCCGATAACTCAGGATGACGCCGTATCCTCCGGGTCCGGGATTGCCGAGGCAGGCGCCGTCCGTATGGACCACGACCCCGCAGGCCTCCCCCCCGTCTGGTGACGGTCCGCCACTCAAGATTCACCCACTGACGCTTCGTTCCGCCAGTAAATGATGCGGTGGCAATTGGGGCAGGTCCTCAGCTCCTGCGAACGTTGGAGTTCAATGTACATCTGCGGCGGAATGTTCATGTGGCAGCCGTTACAAACCTCCTTCCAGACGGAGATCACGGCGATGCCGTTTCTCTTCTCCCGAATTGTCTCGTAGCGCCGCACCAGATCCCCGGGCAACGCTTCCAGGAGGGTCTGACGCTTCTTCTTCAAGCGGGCCAGGTTGTCGTCGAGCGCCTGGACCTGCCCCTCAAGTTCCTGTTTCTCTTGGGCAAAGACGGCTAGAAAGGCCGACAGGTCTATTTCGTGCTGTTTGACGGCCGCCTTCATGTGGTCCACCTGCTCGAGCAGCGCAATGATCTCGTCCTCCACTTTCCCCTGAAGCGTTTCAATGACCTCCATCTCCTTCAGGATGGCCTGATACTCCTTGTTGGTCTTGACGTCGAGCAAGCGCTGCTTCGCCTTTTTCAGTCCCTCCACGCCGCGCTTCAACTGCTCCTCCTGGTCCCGGTGCCGCTGGGTCAGCCCCCTGAGCTTCTCCTCCGCTTCATCCAGGGCGCCCTGCTGTTTCTGCCGTGTTTCCTCCAGGAGACGAATCTTCTCAGGCAGCGACTGTTTCCGGGCCGCGACCTGAACCGCTTCCGAATCCAGGGTCTGTAGCGCAACCAATAACGAGATCGTATCCTTCAATCACCTGCTCCCTTCCCACGGGAATGGAAAAAAAAAGCACCGGCCGGTGGCGGTGCATGCGCGATCACGGGGTCTCCTCCCCCTGAACCTGCTCTGATGGGCAAGGCATGCTGCAATCCCGGCCATCCCGATATGTCGTGCTTGATAGCATCCCGCTGAACGTTCCTTCGATGATGGTGGGCCCACCTGGGTTCGAACCAGGGACCGACCGGTTATGAGCCGGTGGCTCTACCAGTTGAGCTATGGGCCCGCTCGATCGTCCTGCCGCTTTGCCGGACGGAGTGGCTTTCTAACCCCTCCCGGCCGCCTTGTCAATCATTTATTTCGCCCGCAACGGGGCGGCCAATCGTCTCTGCGACGGGTTTCTCAGCTTTCGTCCCTGACCGGCGTCCATCGGCTTGATTTCAATCTGCTTCACCTCGAACAAATCCCGGTCCTCCTCGAAGGCCTGTTCGAAGCGTTCGCTGATGCCGAAGCGCATCCTCAGGACCTTCTCTTCACGCGGCGTCAGCGTGGAGAGGATCTTGCGCGTCTGTTCCGCGAGGTCCATGTTGATCGTCGCCTCCGAGGGGGACATGACCTTTTTGTCCTCGATAAAATCGCCCAGATGGCTGTCCTCCTCCTCACCGATCGGGGTTTCGAGGGAAATCGGCTCCTTGGCGATTTTCAGGACTTTGCGGACCTTCTCCAGCGGGTACTCCATCTTGTTGGCAATCTCTTCCGGCGTGGGTTCGCGACCCAGTTCCTGGACGAGATAGCGCGACGTGCGGATCAGTTTGTTGATGGTCTCGATCATATGGACGGGAATTCGGATGGTCCGGGCCTGATCGGCGATGGCGCGGGTAATCGCCTGCCGGATCCACCAGGTCGCATAGGTTGAAAATTTGTACCCGCGCTGATATTCGAACTTGTCCACCGCCTTCATAAGGCCGATGTTCCCCTCCTGAATCAGATCCAGAAACTGGAGCCCGCGGTTCGTGTACTTTTTGGCGATGCTGACAACGAGA